>Ga0169931_10005718_pt1 | contig 18896 bp, 17 predicted proteins | sample Kivu_15m_20L_FD_129675 | JGI IMG/M metagenome (GOLD analysis project Ga0169931, IMG submission 129675) | Freshwater microbial communities from Lake Kivu, Western Province, Rwanda to study Microbial Dark Matter (Phase II) - Kivu_15m_20L... | ecosystem: Environmental > Aquatic > Freshwater > Lake... | reverse complement strand
TCGGTGAAGCGGAAGTCGACGAACTTGACCTCGTTGTCCTTCACCATCTTCATCACGTCGGCGACCGTCTTGGCCATCTGTTTCTCCTGTTGCTGCACTCGGGTGGGAAATGTCCGGGCCACGCCATGCCGGTCGTCCGGCACAGGGGCACGTCAAGATTTAGCAGAAAGCGTGCCCGACGCACCGTTCAGGCTCGTCGACGGCCCGACCGCGATGACGCTGTGACACGGCACGGTTTCCCGTGCGCAAGTCGGCATCAAGCTACCCCAGACCAAAGATTATTGCGCCATTTCGGTGCGAATCGCACTTTTTTGGTGCGCTCGATCAGCGCACCATTTCGGGACCCAGATCGGCACCCAGATGCCGCAATCCGGCCACGAGGTCGGCATAGGCCTCGGCCAGACCGGTGGTGCCCTTGACGCCGAGTTCGATGTGACGACCGTGCTGGGGGTGGTCCACGCTGGGCAGGCTGAAGACCTTGATGCCCGGATGACGGCGCTCGATGTCCTCCATCAGCGGCGTCAGGGTCGCCTCCATCGCGCCGAAGACGATGACCGAGCGCTCGGATTGCGCCTGCTGCCCGTGCATGGCCGGGTAGAGCCGGTCCAGCACCCACTCGATCATCGGCCAGGCCATCACGGGGAAGCCGGGGACGAAGTGCACGTGCCCGACCGAGAAGCCCGGGATCTTGTTGTACGGGTTGGGGATGATCGCGGCCCCCTGGGGAAAGACGCCCATGTTCAGCCGGTGCACGTTGTCCGCACGCTCGGGCTCGAAGGGCAGGCCCTGCTCCCGCGCGACGTCCTGCATGCGCTCGACGATCAGCGCCCGCGCCTGCGGGTGCAGTTCCAGCGGCACGCCGCGCGCGGCCGCCGCCGCCTGGCGCGTGTGGTCGTCGGGGGTGGCGCCGATGCCCCCGCAGGAGAAGACGAGGTCGCCGCCGGCGTAGGCGTCGCGCAAGGTGGCGGTGATGCGCTCGCGGTCGTCGCCGACGTAGCGCGCCCAGGCCAGGGCCAGGCCGCGCGCAGCCAGCAGCGCGATGACCTTGGGCAGGTGCTTGTCCTCGCGTTTGCCGGAGAGGATCTCGTCGCCGATGATGATGAGGCCGATGTTCATGCGCGGGGGCCTTCCAGGCTCGGGGTGGGGGTGGCGGCGTCCGGCAGGGCCGGAGCGGTTGCGGTCGAGGGCGGCGCGGGTGGCGGCACCGTGTCGGCCGAGGCCGACGCGCGCAGGGCTTCCAGGCGCCGCAAGGCGTAGTGGGCGAACCACAGCGAGGCGAAGGCGAAGACCAGGGTGTAGAGCCAGACCGACAGCACGATCACCACCGGGGCCAGCACCAGCGCCACGGCGCCCAGCGCCCAGACGAGCGAGGGTGCCGCGCCAAGCAGGCCGCAGACGACCCCCATCCCGAGCAGCGGCCAGCGCTGACCATGCATCAGCAGGCGCCGCTCGCCCGCGCTCGCGTGCGCGGCGAGGGTGTCGAAGGCCAGCACCCGCGCCGTGAGCCAGCCCCACACCAGCGGTGGGATCAGCAGCGCCAGCGGCGGCACCAGCCACAGCGGCAGGCTCAGCACCAGTGCGGCCAGAGCGAGCGCGGTGCAGCCCAGCGACCACGCCACGCCCTGCCACCAGGCGGACGCGCTGCCTCGGCGCTCCAAGGTCGGGAAGCGGCCGCGGGCGACCAGGTCGACCATGGCCGGCGTCATCAGCCAGGCCACCAGCAGCAGATTGAGCACGACGATGACCGGCACCGCGAGCGCGACGACGATGATGGGCGCGATGAGCGCGCGGAAGGCGCCGCCGCCCACCGACTCCAGCCACTGCAGCACGCTCGCGACCAGCGACCATTGCTCCAGGAACTGGCGCACCGCGGCGACCGCCGGCTCCCACCAGAACCAGCCCAGGAGCGCGACCGCGCCGCCGGACAGCAGCAGTGGCAGCAGCGACCACAGGATGACGCGCGGGTGCAGGCAGCCCAGGGCGGCGCGCCAGCCCGCGTCGAACAGGTCTTTCATCGGGAGCGGATCATACGCAGCGCAAGCTCGGCGGCAGCCCTGGGGCCGGAACCTCAGGCCCGACCCGCGAGGCGCTTCAACCCCAGCCACTGCTGCATCCAGAAACCCCGGCCGTAGTCGCGCCCTCCTGCCTCGGGCAATTGGTCGCGGATGCCGGTGGGCTCGTAGCGTCCGTCCCGGCGGGCAGTGCCGCACAGCGCGTCCCACCAGGGGAACAGCACCGCGAAGTTGTGGCCGCCCAGCGTCCCCGGGCCGTCGGACTCGTGCCCCAGGCCGATGCGGTGGTGCAGGCGGTGGTAGGCCGGGCTGACGAGCAGGCGCCCGAACACCGGCCCGAAGGACAGGCGCACATTGGCGTGCGACAGGCTCTCGAGCAGTTGGGTGCACGCGACCACGGCGACGAACTGGCCCGGGCCGATGCCCACGGCCAGCGCCACGGCCACGAAGACGGCATCGCGCAGCACGTCGTCGAGCAGGTGGTTGCGCGGGTCGGACCACAGCGTCATCTGGCGCTGGCTGTGGTGCAGCGCGTGCAACTGCCACCACCAGTTCCAGCGGTGCTGGGCACGGTGGATCAGGTAGTCGACGAAGTCGAACAGCACCAGGTAGAGCAGGAAACTGACGACCGCGCCGTCACTGACGTCCGGCCACCAGGCGTCGATCTGCCAGGGCTGCCAGCCCAGCAGGCGCAGCTCGCCGGCCAGCGCAACGGCCGCGGGCTCCAGGCTGAAGAACATCGCCAGCCGGAACAGGCCGAGCCGGTGGACCAGCGTGTAGAGCCGGTCCACGCGCACCGCGGCCCGGTCGACCACCGGCTCCACCGGGAGCCAGCGCTCCAGGGCGCTCAGCACCGTGGCCATCAGCAGGATCTGCACCGCGCCCACCAGCAGCCAGCCGGTGGCGCGGTAACCGTCCTCGAGCAGGTTGCCCAGGCCGAGCGCGAACATCAGCGGCTGCACCAGCCCCTCGAACGCCGCCTGCTGGGTGTCGCCGAAGGCGCTCAGTGCGGTGTCGAGCAGGCTCATCGCAAGGCCCCTTGCGACCCCGCGGAGGCGCCCAAGACACGTCTGGTCGGCAGGGCCTCGGCGCGAGGCGGCGACGGCATGCGCGCGCCCGCGCGGCCGTGCACCGGATGCTCGCGCAGCGTCGCGAAGCACATCCCGCGCGCCTTCAGGCCGGCGATCAGCGGCTCCAGCACCGCCGGCGCCCAGGGGTCCTGGCGCGACCAGATGCCCAGGTGGGCGAGCAGGATGTCCCCGGGGCGGATGTCGCGCAGCGCGCGCTCGAGCAGGCGCTCGTTCGGATGCTTGTCGCTGGGCAGCTCGTCGCCGAGGAAGCCCGCCGGCGACCAGCCCACGTGCGTGTAGCCGCACTGGGCCGCCGCGCGCAGCAGCGCAGGCGAGGTGCGCCCACCCGGGGCGCGGAACCACGCCTGCATGCGTTGGCCGGTCATGGCCTCGAAGCGGCGCGCCGGGCGGTCCAGTTCCTCGCAGTAGGCGGCCGGCGACAGGGTGCGCGCCTGGCCGGCCTGCGGGCCCATGGTCGGGCGCAGGCGCAGGGCACCGTCGGCCGCGTCGGCCTGCCAGACGTCGTGGTCCCAGGTGTGCGAGCCAAAGGCGTGCCCCTCGGCCGCGCGCTCGCGCCACCAGGGCGCCCACTCATCGTCCAGACTGCTGCCGCCGCTGCGCGTGCGTTCGTTGGCGAGGAAGAAGGTCGCACGCACGCCCTCGCGCTTCAGCACCTCGGCCACGAGGGGCGCGACGCCCATGTGCCCGGTGTCGAAGGTCAGGTAGACCGCACGCGCGCAGGGCGCGGCGCCGGCCAGCGCGCCGGGGGAGCCCCCTGCCGCGGCCGCCGGCCGTGCCGCGGCGGCCAGGCAGCCCGCCGCCAGCAGCCCGGCCAGGACGCCCATCGCCTTCATGTCCGCGGCGCGTGGTCCAGCGTCCACACCCCGTGCGGCGAACGCCCCACCGGCACCTGGCGCAGCACGCGGCGGGTATCGACGTCGATCACGCTGAGCTTGCGCGCCCAGCGCGAGGTCAGCAGCAGCGTGCGACCGTCGGCGAGGATGTCCATGCAGTCCGGTCCCCCGGGGCCCGGCAACTGCGCCACGACGGTGAAGCTGCCCAGGTCGATCATGCTGAGGGTGTTGGCCACCCGGTTGCTCACGAAGACGTGCCGGCCGTCGCCGCGCGAGCGGAAGGCGTGCGCGCCGTCGCCCGTCTCGATGCGCCTGACGAGCCGGGCCGGGCCCGAGGTCGCGTCGTAGACCTCGACGTGGCGGTCGCCCGTCAGGCCGACCAGCAGGTGGCGGTCGTCGCGCGTGAGGAAGACGTCGGCCGGCATCTTGCCGGTGCGCACCTTCCAGCGCACCGACTGGGTGGCGAGGTCGATGCACAGCAGTTCGTCGCTGTCCTGCAGCGAGGCATAGACGACCGTCGAGCGGCTGTCGATGAACAGGTGGCTCGGCGTCTTCGGCGCCTCGATGCGGCGTGCCAGTTGGAAGGGCAGCGCCTGGGCGGGCTGCCAGCGATAGAGGTCGACGTGGTCGAGCCGATTCGCCGCGGTGACGAACCACTTCATGTCGGGCGAGAAGCGCAGGTGGTAGGGGTCGACGATGTCGCGCACCGTGCGCTGGACCGCCGCCGTGGCCGGGTCGATGAAGGTCAGCGAGTTGCCCGCCGCGTTGGCCACGATCAGGCTCTTCTCGTCGGGCGTCAGATACAGGTGGTGCGGCTCCTTGCCCACGGGGATGCGCTGCGTCTCGGTCCAGTTCGCCGGGTCGATGACGCTGACGTTGGCGTCCTGCGAGTTCAGCACGAAGATCGGCCGCGCGGGCCGGGGCGCCGCCGGCGCTGGCGCGGCGGGAGCTTGCGCCCGGGTGCCCGCGGCGAAGGCACCCAGCCCGACGGCCAGCGCCGGGGCGGCTGCCGAGACCCCCAGGGCGCGCAGCGCGGCGCGCCGGCCGCTCGGGGCGCGGTCACTCATCGTCGCCACTCAGGATGCCGCCGAGCACGGCGCCGCCGGCCAGGCCGCCGAGCACCGAGCCCTCCTCGCGCGAACCGCCGCGCTGCGGCGCGGCGGCGAACACGCGCGAGGCCAGGCGCGAGAACGGCAGGCTCTGCAGCCACACCGTGCCCGGCCCCGTGACCTTGGCGAAGAACAGGCCCTCGCCGCCGAACAGCGCGGTCTTGATCTTGCCCACGTACTGGATCTCGAAGTTCACGCCCGGCGTCAACGCCACCAGGCAGCCCGTGTCGACGAGCAGGGTCTGGCCCGGCTGCAGTTCACGCCGCAGCACCGTGCCGCCGGCGTGCACGAAGGCCAGACCGTCGCCCTCGAGCTTCTGCATGATGAAGCCCTCGCCGCCGAAGAAGCCCACCGACAGCTTCTGCTGGAAGTGGACGCCCAGCGAGACGCCGCGCGCCGCGCACAGGAAGGCGTCCTTCTGGCAGATGAGCATGCCGCCGAGCTGGCGCAGGTTCATCGGCAGGATCTTGCCCGGGTAGGGCGCGGCGAAGGCCACGCGCTGCTTGGCCGAGGCCTGATTGGTGTAGACCGTGGTGAACAGGGATTCGCCGGTGATCAGGCGCTTGCCCGCGCCGAGCAGCTTGCCGAAGAAGCCACCGCCTTGCTGCGCGCTGCCGTCGCCGAAGACGCTGTCCATCGTGATGCCCGGGTCCATGAACATCATGCTGCCGGCCTCACCGATGGCGGCCTCGCCAGGGTCGAGTTCGACCTCGACCAGTTGCATCTCCGAGCCCTTGATCTCGAAATCCACCACGTCCATGGCCATGATCGGCCTCCTGCGCCTGACGCTGCGCCGCAGCAACGGGCGGAATGGTACCCAAGCCGGGCGCCTATCATCACGGCCGACATGAGCCTTGTCCATCTCAACGCAGGAGCCGCCTGGGGAGCCGCCGCCGCGGTGGGCCTGGGCGCCGCCCTCGGCGCGCTGCTGCGCTGGCAGCTCGGCGCCTGGCTGAACGCGCTCACGCCGGCCGTCCCGGCCGGCACGCTGGCCGCCAATGTCCTCGGCGGCTACGGCATCGGCCTGGCGATGGCCTTCTTCGCCCAGCGCCCGGAGCTCGCGCCCGAGTGGCGGCTGTTCCTCGTCACCGGCCTGCTCGGCGGCCTGACCACCTTCTCGACCTTCTCCGCCGAGGTGATGACCTTGCTGCAGCAGGGCCGCTGGGCGCTCGCCACCGGCGCAGCCGGGCTCCACCTGGCAGGCTCGCTGCTGGCCACCGCCGCGGGCCTGGCGACGCTGGGCGCGCTGAAACCGGCGGGGACTTGAGACCTCGCGGCCGCGCCGCCCTCAGCCCAGTTCCACGAGATGGCGCGGCAGCGACCAGGCCGCCTCGGCGCCGGTCTCGGTGACCACGAACTGGTCCTCGATGATGAAGCCGCCCGCGCCGTCGACGTAGAGGGGCGTCTCGAACGCCAGCACCATGCCAGGCTCGATGGGGGCGTGCGCCTGCGCCGCCACGAAGGGCGGCACCTCGCAGAAGGTGTCGCGGCCCAGGCTGTGGCCGAAGTGCCCGCGCGCAAAGCGCGCGAAGCCGGCGCGCTGCATCGCGGCCGTGGCGCGGGCATGCACCTCGCTCAGCAGATACCCGGGCTTCAGCACCTCCAGCCCGGCCTCGAAGGCCTCGTGCAGCGCGGTCATGATCTCGCGCGCGCGCCGCGTGGCACGGCCCCAGGTATAGGTGCGGCCGCAGTCGGAGCTGTAGCCGTCGACCAGGCAGCCGACGTCGAACTTGATCACGCTGCCCTCGGCCACCGTGGCGTTGCCGCCCCAGGGCAGGGGCCCGACACTGACGTACTCCCACTGCCCAGACAGGCGCACGCCCTGAGTGCGGGCGCAGGAGGCCACGCCGTCGGCCCAGGCATCGGCGATCTGGTGGCGGCTCACGCCGGCGCGCACCACGGCCAACGCGGTGTGCATGCCCGCCTCGGCGATGGCCGCGGCCTGCCGCAGGCGGGCGATCTCGGCCGCCGACTTCACCGCACGGATGGCACCGATGGTGGCGCTGGCGTCGACCCAGCGCACGCTGGGCAGCGCCTGCTCGAGCAGGCGGAAATCGAGCACGGGCCAGAAGTCCAGGTCCAGCCCGACGCGCGCCCGGGCCAGGCCCTGGCGCGCCAGCAACTCGCCCAGGGCCGCGAACGCGGCGCGGGCGTCGAAGGCGGCCGGGCGCGCCAGGCCGCCCGGCGGGCGGCCGGCGGCTGTCCAGGCGCGCTCGGCCAGCACGGCGGCGCCCTCACCACCCTCCTGCCAGGGCCGGATGTCGGCGGTTTCGATCCAGTCGGCATGGCTGCGCACCTGCGCGTCACCGAGCGCGCGCCGCAGCCCGGGCGCGAACAGTTCGGTGGCCACCGCCGCGATGGGCGCGCCGGCGTCGGCCGGCACCAGCGCCAGGGCTGCGCCAGCGCGGCGCCAGAAAGCCGCCACGCCGGGCGCGCAACCCGTCGCCCAGGCAAAGTTCTCGGGCTTGCCCAGCACCACGGCGTCGAGCCCGCGTTCGGACATCAGGCGCTGCGCGCGTTGGCGATCGACATCGCTCATCCCTCTACCCCCTGGAAAACGCGAGCTCGGGCAGCCAGGTGGCAATGCCGGGTGCGAGCACCAGCAGCACCACGCCCAGCAGCAGCAGCAGCCAGAACGGCAGTGCGCCGCGCGCCGCGCCGCCCAGGTCGACCTCGCCCCGGGTCAGGCCGACCAGCACGAACAGATTCATGCCCACCGGCGGCGTGAGCATGCCGATCTCGATCATCATCGTGACGACCACGCCCAGCCAGACCGCGTCGTAGCCCACGCCCGTCAGCAGCGGGAAGACCACGGGCAGCGTCATCACCATCATCGACAGGCCGTCGAAGACCATGCCCAGCAAGAGGTAGATCAGCACCACCACGGCCAGCAGCGCCAGCGGCGACAGGCCCGTGGCCGCGATTGCCTCCAGCAGCTTCTGCGGCAGTTGCATCAGGCTGATCGACTGCGCCAGCACCACCGCACCGAGGAAGACGAAGGCGATGACGGCGAAGGCGCGCGCTGAGTTCAAGAAAGTGCGCGCCAGGGCGGCCCAGGTGAGCTGCCCCTTCGTGAAGCCCAGCACCACCGCCGCCGCCACCCCCACCGCCGCCGATTCGGTGGGCGTGGCGATGCCGGCGAACAGGCTGCCGAGCACGGCGACGATGAGCGCCAGGATGGGCCACACCGTCAGCAGCGCGCGCAGCGTCGGGCCCCAGGGCTCGGGCGTCTCGCGCTGCACCAGCTCGGGTCGGCTCCGCGCCACCCACTCGATCCACAGCATGAAGAGCAGCGCCATCATCAGGCCCGGCAGCACGCCAGCCAGGAAGAGCTTGCCGATCGAGGTGTCGGTGAGCGCGCCGTAGATCAGCAGCGACAGGCTGGGCGGGATCAGCAGGCCCAGCGTGCCGCCACCAGCCAGGGTGCCGACGACGAGGCGCCGGTCGTAGCCGCGGCGCGAGAGTTCGGGGTAGGCCACGGCGCCCACGGCCGCCGAGACCGACATCGACGAGCCGCTGACCGCGCCGAACACCGTGCACACGGCGATGTTGGTGTGCAGCAGCCCGCCGCGCAGGCGCGCGAACAAGGGGGTCATGGCCTTGTAGACGCCGCCGGCCAGACCGCTGGCCACGAGCACGTCGCCCAGCAGGATGAAGAGCGGGATCGCCGTGAGCGTGAACTCACCCAACACGTTGAAGACGGCCTGCACGCCCAGGCGCGTCGCGCCACCGCCGAAGAAGTGCAGGATGGCGAAACCCGTGAGCCCCAGCGCCGCGCCGAGCACGGCGCCGGTCAGCACGTTCAGGGCCAGCAGGCCTCCGAGCACGGTCCAGATCACGGCGGCGGCTCCTGCGCTGCGGCCGGCGGCAGCGGCCGCAGCGCCCGCCAGGCGCCGGCCACGCCGGCCAGCGCCACCGCCGCCACCGACAGGTAGAGGAAGGGCGCCAGCGGCAGCCGGGACTGCTCCGACATCAGGTTCAACTGGGCGGTGAACTGCGCAATGCCCCAGGCCTCGCGCAGGAAGACCGCGCAGAAGGCCACGAAGACCGCCTGCGCAAGGACGAAGAGCAGCCGCGCGCGCCAGCCGCGCAGGCGCTCGGACAGCAGCGTGACGCGGATGTGGGACTCGCGCAGCACCGTGGCCGGCAACAGCGTGAACACCGCCACCGTCATCAGCAGGCCCGACAGCTCCTCGGTGAAGGAGAAAGGCCGACCCCAGCCGTAGCGCATGACCACGGCCGCCAGCACGAGTACGAAGATGCCCGCCAGCGCCGCCGCGCCCACCGCGGCCAGCGCGCCGGCCAGCAGGCGCAGCACCGACTCAAGCAGGTCGAGCGCCGCCGAGCCGCCGGCTCGCCGCGCCGCACCCGGGTGCTGGGAGGCCGCCATGGCCGCCTCCTCAGCGCCGGGCCGGCGCGGGCCTCGTCACCGAGGCCGGGCTCACTTGGGCAGCGCGTCCAGGATGCGCTGGCGGTAGGCCGCGGCGTCGCCGCCCGTCTCCTTGGCCAGCACGTCCCAGGTCGTCAGCGCAGAGTTGCGCAGGGCCGTGCGATCAGCCGCCGGCAGCGCCGGGTGCCAGGTCACGCCCTGGCTGACCAGCCGATCACGCGCGGCCTTCTCGGTGGCGACGTCGCCGTCGAAGTTGAAGCTCACGCGCTCCAGTTCGGTCACGGCCTCGAGGAAGCCCTTCTTCAGGTCGGCCGGCAGCGCGGCCCACTTGCCCTTGTGCGCCATCAGCGCGTAGGGCACCGGCGGGAAGGGGAAGCCCGTGGGCGTGACGTGCTTGGCCACCTCCTGCAGCGAGATCGAGTTCGCGAAGCGCGGTGCGTACAGCGCGCAGTCGACCACCCCCGTCTGCAGCGCGGCATAGAGCTCGTTCTGCGGCACGATCTGCGCCGCCACGCCCAGGCGCTTGAAGGTCTCCACCTGCTCCCGACTGCCCACGCGCAGCTTCTTGCGCTTGAGCTCGTCGAGCGTGCGCACCGGCTCGCGGCAGAACAGCGTGGCATCGACGATCGAGAAGCCCAGGTAGCCCGGCACCTCGACGTTGGCCTTGTTCAGGGCCTCCTTCATCACCGCCTTCAGCGCCGGCAGCACCTTCAGGTGTTCCTCGGCCGTGGAGACCAGGCCATAGACGTAGAGGTTGGCCAGCGCCGGCGCGTCGCGGCCCAGGAAGGGCGGCCAGATGAAGCCCAGCTCGGGCGTGCCCACCTGCATGAAGCGCAGCGCGTCGGCATCCTTCAGGCCGAGCGCACCGCCCTCGGAGACCGAGATCTTCATCTTGCCGCCGGTGCGCTTCTCGACGTCGGCGGCGAAGGCGCGGATCTGCACCGACTCGGGCCGGCTCGGCGCGTAGCTGTTGTTGAACTTCCACTCGACCTGGGCCAGGGCGCCGGCTTGGGCGCCCGACAGGACCAGACACGCGGCCACCGACCGCAGGACAAGACGCAGAGATTTCATGGGGAGCAGTCCTTTCTTCGAGGATGGCTGGAGGGCGCGAAGTATGACACCGGGGCGCACCCGCACCCGGTCACGATCCGATGGACAAGGCATACTGATATTCAGTATGCTAATGAAAACCCATCGCGCCGGGCCCGCCCCGCGACCACGAGGAGTCACCGCATGAAACCTTCCTCCCCCGCCCTGCCGGTCATCGTCGCCGGCGGCGGCATCGGCGGCCTGGCGGCCGCGCTGGCGCTGGTGCGCCAGGATTTCGACGTCCTGGTGCTGGAGCAGGCCGCCGAGCTCGGCGAGATCGGCGCCGGCATCCAGCTCGGGCCCAACGCCTTCCACGCCTTCGATGCGCTGGGCGTGGGCGAGCGCACGCGCCGGCATGCCGTGTTCACCGACTTCATGGTCATGCACGACGCGATCGACGAGTACGAGGTCGGTCGCATCCCCACCGACGAGCGCTTCCGTGCCCGCTTCGGCAACCCCTACGCGGTGATCCACCGCGCCGACGTGCACCTGTCGCTGCTGGAGGGCGCCCAGGCCACGGGCCGCGTGCGCTGCCTGACCAGCACCCGCATCGTGCGCGTCGAGCAGGACGACGACAGCGTCACCGCGATCGACCAGCACGGCCAGCGTCACCGCGGCGTGGCCTTGATCGGCGCCGACGGTGTGAAGTCGGTCGTGCGCGAGCAGTTCATCGGCGACCCGGCGCGCGTGACCGGGCACGTGGTCTACCGCGCCGTCGTCGAGCGCGAACACTTCCCCGAGGACCTGCGCTGGAACGCCGCCAGCATCTGGGTCGGCCCGAACTGCCACCTCGTGCACTACCCGCTGCGCGGGGGCGAACAGTACAACGTGGTCGTCACCTTCCACAGCCGCCAGCAGGAGGAGTGGGGCATCACCGACGGCAGCAAGGAGGAGGTGCAGAGCTACTTCCAGGACATCTGCCCGCGCGCGCGCCGCCTGATCGAGCTGCCGCGCAGTTGGCGCCGCTGGGCCACCGCCGACCGCGAGCCCGTGAGCCGCTGGACCTTCGGCCGCGTCACGCTGCTGGGCGACGCCGCGCACCCGACCACCCAGTACATGGCCCAGGGCGCCTGCATGGCGCTGGAGGACGCGGTCACGCTCGGGCAGGCGCTGCAGGCGCAGGCGCGGGACTGGCCGCGCGCGCTCGACATGTACCAGCGCGCCCGCGTGGCCCGCACCGCCCGCATCGTGCTCTCAGGGCGCGAGATGGGCCGGATCTACCATGCGAAGGGCGTGGAGCGCCTGGTGCGCAACGACCTCTGGCGCGGCCGCACGCCCGAGCGCTTCTACGATGCGCTGGAGTGGCTGTACGGCTGGAACGTCGGCAACTGTCTCGACGCGGCGGGCCACTGAGAGCCTGAGAGGCCGAGCCGCCGCCCACCCCCTGAACGGAGCCCCCGATGAACGAACTCGGACGCCTCGAAGACCTGCCCCAGGACTACCGCGACGCGCTCGCGCGCCAGAACCTCGTGCCCCTGTGGCCCGGACTGCGCGCGGTGATGCCACCGCAGGTGCCCACGCGCCACACGCGGCCCACGCACTGGGCCTACCAGGCGCTGCGCCCGCTGCTGCTGCAGGCCGGCGAGCTGACGCCGATCGAGAAGGCCGAGCGGCGCGTGCTCGTGCTCGCCAACCCCGGACACGGCCTGGAGAAGATGCAGGCCAGCGCGGCCATCTACCTCGGGATGCAGTTGCTGATGCCGGGCGAATGGGCGCCCTCGCATCGCCACACGCCCAACGCCGTGCGCATGGTGGTCGAGGGCGAGGGCGCGTGGACCACGGTCGAGGGCGAGAAGTGCCCGATGGCGCGCGGCGACCTCATCCTCACCCCCACCGGCCTGTGGCACGAGCACGGGCACGACGGCGACCAGCCCGTGATCTGGCTCGACGTGCTGGACCTGCCGCTGGTCTACGCCCTCGAGGCGAGCTACCACGTCAACGGCAGCCGCCAGACCCAGCGCGAGGGCCGCGGCGACCGCGCCTACGCCCGCGGCGGCGTCGTGCCCAGCCCCGTGTTCGGGCGCAGCGGCAAGCGCTACCCCATGCTGCGCTACCCCTGGGCCGACACGCGCGCCGCCCTCGAATCGCTGGCGCTGGGCCAGCCCGCGCTCGAGGCCGTGCAGGTCACCTACGTCAACCCCGAGACGGGCGAGGACGCGGAGAACATCCTCGGCTTCCACGCGCTGATGCTGCGCCCGGGCCAGACACTGCGCCTGCCCGCGCGCTCACCGGCATCGGTCTACCACCTCGTCGACGGCGCGGTCGAGGCCACCATCGCCGACGCCGGCTTCACGCTCGCCCCGGCCGACACCTGCTGCGCCCCGGGTTACACCGCCGTGACCCTGCGCAACCTGCAGCCTGACGCGCCGTCCTTCGTCTTCGTCGCCGACGAGTCGCCGCTGCACCGCAAGCTCGGCCTGTACGAAGACCGGGGCTGACCCGGGGCCCGAGCGCGCCCGCGGCGGCGTCGCGGGCGCCGACGGCGGCGCGCCCTCACCGCAGCCCCACCACGCGCCGGGTCTTGCCGCTGCGCCCGCGCGGCACCGGCTGCCCGCACTCGTCGACCAGGCGCAGATGCGCCACGCCCTGGGCACGCGCATAGGCGCGCAGCGCCGCGTGGCAGCGGGGCGCCAGCACGCGCGCCCGCGCCGCCGGGCCGCCCAGGCGCAGCGCCAGCGTGTGCGCGTCGATCTGGCGCAGCTGGAAGTCGAAGACGCCGGCCTCTTCCTCGAGCACGGTGCTCAGCGCCAGCGGCAGCAGGCTCACGGGCTGGCCATCACCCCCGGCCAGCACCAGCGGCGGCTCGTCCCGGCCCTGCACCTCCACGACCGGCAGGGACGAACCGCAGCCGCAGCGCCCGGGATGGACGCGCACGCGGTCCCCCAGCTCGTAGCGGATCAGCGGTTGCACATGGTTGGCCAGGTTGGTCAGCAGGCAGCGGTCGGACAGCACCCCGGGCGGCACCGGGCGCAGCCGCTCGTCCACCGGCTCCAGCACCAGCCAGTCGGCGTTCAGGTGCAGCCGCCCCCGGGCGCATTCCCAGGCCATGGGCAGGAACTCCGAAGCGCCGTAATGGTCGCGCACGCGGCACTGCAGTTGCGCGGCGATGCGGCGGCGCGCGGCCAGGCCCAGCGTCTCGCCCCCGGTACGCAGCTCCAGCAGCGGCAGCGCCAGCGTGCCCTGCTGCGCCGCATCGGCCAGCAAGGCGGCCACGGTCGGGTAGGTCGCCAGCACCTGCGGGGCCCACTCCTGCAACTGCGCGAGCAGCGCGGGCCAGGGCTGCAGGATCGAGAAACTGCGCAGCCGCCCCGCCGCCCAGGGATTGAGCGCGCGCAGGCGCTGCACCGAGACCTGGCTCGCGAAGTGGCCGTCGAGCACGCCGACGAAGGCATGCCGCAGCGTGAGCCCCCAGGGGTCGAGCAGGCGGGCCGCCACCTGCGGCACGGCCACTGCCGCCAGCGCGCGCGGCGTCGCCCAGGCCGGCCCCGGACGCAGCAGTTCCAGCGCGTCGTAGACCGCCATCGCCGCCGCGTCCTGCACGAAGACCGCCGGCTCCCCGCTGGTCCCGGAGCTCTCCCACACGAGGTAGCGGCCGAGAAAGGCCTGGCCGATGCGCCTGGGGTCGGCCGTGAAGGCGCGCAGCGGCGCCAAAGCCAGCCGGGGGTCGGTGACCGCCTCGTCGAAGCGGGCCATCAACTCGCCCTTGCTCACGGGCGCCACCGCGGCGGGCAGGGTGTCGTCCGGCAGGCCGCGCAGGCGCTCACGGTAGAGCCGGCTGCCGGCGCGGGCGGCCCGCAGCAGGTGACGCCAGCGCGCCTGGCGCAGGCGCTCCAGCGCCGCGTCGGAAGCCACCGAGCCGGCCAGCACCTCGACGCTGGCGCGGGCGGCCAGCCAGGGGTCGAAGACGGTCACGGTGCGGCACTCCTTCACCCGGGAGGCGACGCAGGCGGGTCACACGCGGACCGTCACCCCAAGCCCCGGGCAGGCATCCTCCCCCCGCCGTCCAAGCCCGCAGGTGCGCAGGCGCAAGCCCTCCCGGGACGGCGCGCCTCCGCTACCATCCTCGTTCCCGCGCGTCCCGCGTCTGACGCCCCCGCGCCGCCCACCCATCCCATGCACACCGAAGACGCCTACGCCGAACTCGGCCTGCGCCCCGGCGCGAGTGACGCCGAACTCAAGGCCGCCTGGCGGCGGCTCGTCGCGCGCTGGCACCCGGACCGCAACCGCCGCCCCGAGGCCCCGGCCCGGATGCAGCGCATCAATCTCGCCTACCTGGCCTTGCGACAGGCGCGCGAGGTGCCCGAGGGTGCCGACGAGGCCCCAGCGCCGCCTCCACGCAGCGCGCCGTCGCGGGGCGGTCGCCGCCGCTCGGGCGCCCCGGGCGCCGGGGCCGGGCGCAAGCGTGCCGCCGGACGCGAGGACACCGCGGCTGAGCCGGGCCCATCGGCCGGCGATGCCGCCGACGCCACCGCAGAGTCCTCGCAGCCCGGTGCCGCCCACCGCACCGTGCGGCGCAAGCTGCGCCTGACGCTGGAAGAAGCGGCCCTGGGCTGCACGCGCACGATCAGCGGCCGCTGCACGCTGCACTGCGACGCTTGCGCCGGCCGCGGCTGGCTGGCATTGGAGGGCGCCTGCGGCGGCTGCGCCGGCAGCGGCACCGTGCGCCGGGCTTCGCTCTTCGGCTGGCTGGCCACGAGCGAACCCTGTGCCGCCTGCGGCGGCGAGGGCCGGGCGCGCCAGGCCTGCGCGGCCTGCGGGCAGCGCGGGCGCCGCAGCGCCGCCTACCGCCGCAGCGTGCGCCTGCCGCCCGGCGTGCGCCCGGGCGACGTGCTGACCGCACCAGCCGGCCGCCACGGCGGCGCCGAGTTGGTGCTGGAGTTGCTGCTGGAGATCGAGCCGCACGACATCTTCACCTTGGACGACGACGGCACGCTGCGCCTGGAACTGCCGGTGGACGGCTACGCCTGGATGGCCAACGCCTGGGTCGAGGTGCCCACGCCGTCGGGCCTGCAGGCGATGCGCCTGCGGCGCGAGCACCGCAGCTACCGCCTGCGCGGCCAGGGCTTCCCGCAGCAGCGGCGCGGCGAGCGCGCCGACCTGCTGGTCGAGATCCGCCCCTGCTTCCCCGACGAGCCGAGCGCGGCGCAGCAGACCCTGCTCGAGCGCCTGGTCGCGGAGGGCGCCGCGGCGCCCCTGGCGCCGCTGGCCGACTGGCAGGACCGCCTGCGCCACTGGGCGGCCCGCCGCCCGAAGCCGCCCGCTTGACGCGAGCCGGCACCCCGCCTGCCCTGCCCGAGGAGCCTCCTGCATGATTGCCTTCGACGATTACGCCCGCCATGACGGCCTCGGCCTGGCCGACCTGGTGCGCCGCGGCGAGGTCAGCGCCGTCGAGCTGCTCGACGCGGCCGCCGCCCGCACCGAGGCGGTCGAGCCGGCGCTCGGCGCCGTCGTGCGGCGGCGCTTCGAGCGCGCGCGCGAGGAGGCGCAGCGCATCGACCGCGATGCGCCCTTCGCCGGCGTGCCCTTCCTCGTCAAGGACCTGCTCGGCACGCTCCAGGGCGAGCCCACCGGCGCCGGCAACCGCCTGCTGCAGCGCGTGCCGATGCCGCGCGACAGCGAGCTGGTGCGCCGCTGGCGCGCCGCCGGCCTCGTGATCGCCGGCCGCACGGCCACGCCGGAGTTCGGCCTGCTGCCGGTGACCGAGCCCCAGATCCACGGCCCGACGCGCAACCCCTGGTCCCCGGGCCGCACTCCCGGCGGCTCCAGCGGCGGCTCGGCCGCGGCGGTGGCCGCCCGCATCGTCCCGCTGGCCAGCGGCGGCGACGGCGGCGGCTCGATCCGCATGCCGGCCTCGTGCTGCGGCCTGTTCGGCCTGAAGCCCACACGCGGGCTCATGCCCACCGGCCCCGACGCCGGCGAGCACTGGCGCGGCTTCGTCAGCGAGCACGTGATCACGCGCTCGGTGCGCGACAGCGCGGCGGCCCTGGACGCCACCGCCGGCAGCGACCCCGGCGCCCCCTGCGCAGCGCCGCCCCGGCCCGGCAGCTTCCTGGCCGAACTGGGCCGGGAGCCCGGACGCCTGCGCATCGCCTTCAGCGCCCGACCCCTCTTCGGCCACGGCCCGGTGCACGCAGACTGCAGCGCGGCCATGCGCAGGGCCGCCGGGCTGCTGGCCACCTTCGGGCACGAACTGGAGGAGGCCGCGCCGCCCGTCGACGCGCAGGCTTGCGCGCTGGACTTCATGACCATCGTGGCCGTCGAGACACGGGTGTCGATCGAACAGGCAGCGCGCCTGGCCGGCGTGGCCCCGAAGGCCGACGGCTTCGAGGCCGAGACCTGGGCCGTGGGGCTGCTCGGCCGCGCGATCAGCGCGCCGGAGTACTCCGCTGCCATCGCGCGCCTGCAACTGGCGGCGCGGCAGGTGGCGCTGTTCTTCGAACAGCACGACCTGCTCCTGACACCCACCCTGGCGGCACCGCCGCTGCCCATCGGCGCACTCGCCCCCAGTGCCGCCGAGCGCGGCGCGATCGCGGTCGTCAACGCGCTCGGTGCCGGCGGACTGCTGCGGGCGCTGAAGGTCATCGAGCCCATGGCCGCCAAGACCTTCGCCTTCATGCCCTACACCGCGCTGTTCAACGTGACGGGTCAGCCGGCGATGTCGGTCCCGCTGCACTGGAACGCCGAGGGCCTGCCCGTGGGCGTGCAATTCGTCGGGCGCTTCGGCGAAGACGCGCTCCTGCTGCGGCTGGCCGCACAGCTCGAAGCCGAACTGCCGTGGTTCGATCGTGTCCCGTCCCTTTGAAACCGAGAAGTCCCCCATGACCCAGGCCCTGATCATCGACGCCGTGCGCAGCCCGCGCGGCCGCGGCAACGACAAGGGCGCGCTGAAGAGCCTCAAGCCCGTGGATCTGCTGGCGCAGCAGCTCGAGGCGCTCGCGCGCCGCACCGCCATCGCCACCGCGCAGGTGGCCGACACCGTCATCGGCTGCGTCACGCAGACCGGCGAGCAGGGCGCCAACATCGCCAAGCTTGCGCTGCTGCGCGCCGGCTGGGACGACCACGTGCCCGGGCTCACGATCAACCGCTACTGCGCCTCGGGCCTGAGCGCCCTGCAGTTCGCCGCCCACCAGGCGCTGGCGACCGACGGCCTGGCCGTGGGCGGTGGCGTCGAGATGATGTCGCGCGTGCCGATGGCCGCCGACCAGGGGCCGCTGACGCATGACTTCGAGCTCCAGCGCCAGACGGCCTTGGTGCCCATCGGCCTGGCCGCCGACGCGGTGGCCACGCTCGAGGGCTTCAGCCGCGCCGATTGCGACGCCTACGCGCTGGCCTCGCAGCAGCGCGCGGTGGCTGCCCGCGACGGCGGGCGCTTCCGCTCCGTGGAGCCGGTGCGCGACGCCGAGGGCCAGGTGCTGCTGGCCCAGGACGAGACGCCGCGGCCGCAGACCCGCGCCGAGTCCCTGGCCGGGCTCACCCCGGCCTTCGCCGCGATGGGCGAGAAGCACGGCATCGACGCCTTCCTGTGCGCCCGCCTCGGGCTGCCGCGCATCGATCACGTGCAGCACGCCGGCAACTCGCCCGCGATGGCCGACGGCGCCGCCGCCGTGCTGGTGGCGAGCCCGGGCGCGGCGCAACGCCTGGGCCTGCGAGCGCGCGGCCGCATCCTGGCCAGCGCCGACGCCAGCGTCGACCGCACCCTGGCGCTGACCGGCGCCGTCGACGCCACCCGGCTCGCGCTGCAGCGCGCGGGGCTGGGCGTGGACGACATCGACCTGTTCGAGGTCAACGAGTCCTTCGCCGCGCTGATGCTGCACTACCAGCGACACCTCGGCGTCGAGCATGCGCGCCTGAACGTCAACGGCGGCGCGATCGCGCTCGGCCATGCCATGGGCTCGACCGGGAGCGCGCTCGTGGGGATGGCGCTGGACGAGCTCGAACGGCGCGACGGCCGGCGCGCGGTGGTGGCGATCTGCGGTGCCGCCGGGCTGGCAGTGGCCATGGTGATCGAGCGCGTCTGAAAGCCTGAACCCCCCCGCGGCCGAGCTGCGCCCAGCCCGCCGGAGGGCCTACCCCGGGGCGCTTGCCTGCGAAGGTCACACGCCCACGGCGCGGGCGGGCGCGCCCACCCTCCCCGCCCGCATGACCCATGCGTCTTCGCTAACACCGTGCTGGAACCCCTCGTCCGCATCACGCTCGGCCCGCTGCTGCTGGCCCAGGGGGCCTGGGTGCGCCGGGTCACGCCGCGCCTGCCCGAGGCCGCGGGCCCGCGCACCGACAGCGCTGGCGCCGGGCCCGCCTTGTCGCTGCTGGTGACGGGCGACTCCTCGGCCGCCGGGGTGGGCGTGGCCACGCAGCAGGAAGCGCTGGCCGGC
>Ga0169931_10005716_pt1 | contig 18898 bp, 10 predicted proteins | sample Kivu_15m_20L_FD_129675 | JGI IMG/M metagenome (GOLD analysis project Ga0169931, IMG submission 129675) | Freshwater microbial communities from Lake Kivu, Western Province, Rwanda to study Microbial Dark Matter (Phase II) - Kivu_15m_20L... | ecosystem: Environmental > Aquatic > Freshwater > Lake... | reverse complement strand
GTTTTGAGGCGGCGTTTGGCAAGCCGCCTGGTGGTGAAGCTGAGCACAACAAGTGGTGGAATGACACGTGTGCAGAGGCGTTGCGTGAAGGTCGCAAGGTGTATGTTGGAGAAGGTTGCTGGCACTGCCACAGTCAGTTTGTGCGACCGGTTTCGAATGAGGAGCAGCGGTGGGGTCCGGTGTCTCGATCTGAGGAGTACCAGAACGAGCTGCAGCGTCCGGTGATGTTTGGGACTCGGCGAGTTGGCCCCGATTTGTCTCGCGAGGGCGGTCGGCGTTCGAATGACTGGCATGCGGTGCATTTTTTCAGGCCGGAGAGTGTCTCGGAGGGTTCCCCGATGCCGGAGTATCCGTGGTTTTTTGACGGTGATCCGGACAAGCCGAATCGGCGTGGTCTGGCGATGCTGACATACATTCAGTGGCTGGGTTCGTGGCAGGAAAGTTATCCGTATTACGAGGCGTATGTGCCATCATCGCTGGTTCGACCGGAGCCGGTGTCGGAGGGTGCAGCAGCGGATTCCGGGGAGCAGGGGCAATGAGGGAAACAGCGACTGGTGTGGCTGGTGCGGGAAACAGTGCATCCGGGCGTTCGGCGGCCTGGCGTGTGACAGTGGCTTTGGGGGTATTGATTCTGATTCCCAGCATGGCTGGTTTTGTGATGAAGTTTTTGGAGTTTGCTGCGCTTGCCGAGAGCAGTTCATCCGGTGGGGGTGGCGGTCTGTCGGACGGTGCATTTGCGGTGACACCGGTGATTAATTATTTGCTGGCGAGTGCTGGATTTTTCTTTTTGCTGCTGTGGGCTGCACTGAACGGCATGTTTTCTGATCTGGAGCGGCCGAAGTATTTCATGCTGAAGAATGAACAGGAGCTGGACGCTGATGTCTGAGCGAACGTTATTGGGTCCGGACCAGAGTACTCCTGAGCAGGAGCATGTGTATCACTATTATCGCGGCAATGAGATACCGTGGTATGTGCGGGTGATCTGGCTGGGCTTTTGGATCTTTACGGTGGTGTACATTATTCGATATTTCTTCCCGGCGCTGCAGACGGAACTGGTGTTGCCTCCATGAGCCAGTCTGAGCGGTATGACAGCTGTGTGTGGTGTGGTCTGCCTGTGCGATCGGGTGGTGAGTACTGTTGTTTTGGCTGCCGGATGGCGCATGCGATTACGTGTGAGCGTGGTGAGCCGGGTGCAGTTCGCTGGACGGTGGTGCGACTGGGACTGGCGATTTTTTTCTCGATGAATCTGATGGCGTTCACGATGACGATGTGGTCACTGGACGTGTATGAGGTTGAGCGGAGCGCATTTCAGTCGAAGTTGTTTGAGGTGTTTCGCTGGCTGAGCATGATATTGAGTTTACCAGTGCTGTTGTTGCTGGGTGTACCGATGGTGCAGAGTGCCGTGGACTCGTGGCGTCGGCGGATCTGGTCAACGGATCTGTTGATTGCGGTGGGTGTGGCGGCGGCATATGTGGTGTCAGTGGAGGCGGTGCTGCGTGGTCGAGAGAAGGTGTATTTTGAGGTGGGGGCGGCTGTTTTGGTGATGGTGACGCTGGGTCGCTGGCTGGAGGCGGAGGGTCGTCAGCGTGCGGTGGAGTCTTTGGATCAGTTGTCGAGTTTGCTTCCGCAGCAGGCGATCAGGTGTCGGGATTCGGAGTCTTTGGAAGTGTCATCTGCTGAGATCGTGGCGGGGGATGTGCTGCAGGTATTTCCGGGCGGGCGATTTCCGGTGGACGGGGAACTGATCAGCGACAGCTGTGCGGTTGATGAGCAGATATTCACTGGTGAGAGCGAGCCGGTTGACAAGCGTATGGGAGATCGGGTGCTGGGCGGGACAGTGAATCTGGAGTCCATGGTACTGGTGCGGGCGACTTGTGGTTTTCGAGAGGGTTCATTTGGTCGTTTGCTGCAGGTACTGCAGGAGGCGAGGTTGTCTCGTGGTCATTATCAGCGGCTGGCGGATCGAGTGAGTGGCTGGTTTTTGCCGGGTGTGTGTCTGACAGCGGTGCTGGCGACGGGGCTTAACTGGTGGCGTGGTCCTGGCGAGGCGATTCAGGCGGGATTGAGTGTGTTGTTGATATCCTGCCCCTGTGCACTGGGATTGGCAACACCGCTGGCTGTCTGGACATCATTGAGTGCAGCGGCGGGCAGGCAGGTGTTGTTTCGCAGCGGGGAAGCGATTGAGCGACTGGCTCGAGTCTCAGTGATTTGTTTTGACAAGACGGGGACTTTGACCACCGGTGCTCCGCGAGTTCTGCAGGTGATTGAGCTGTCGGATGGATCGGTAAGCAGTGAGTGTGATTTGGCATTGGCCGCAGCTTTGGCTGGTACTTCGCGGCATCCGTTTTCGGTGGCGATAGCGAGTTTGCCGCGGGGTTTGCGTGTGCCGGCGTGCTTTTCCGCAGTGCAGCGTGTTGAGGTCCGGCTGAGCGAGGTGCAATTGCGTGCGGGTGCGGGGATTCGTGCGCTGGATGCGTCTGGCAGCGAGCTTCGTCTGGGCAGTGTGGCGTTTGCGGGATATGGGGACATGCCGTTGTCAGTGCGACAGCGGTTTGTGCAGGGTTTATCGGAGGCAGATCAGCGGGGGGCTCCGATAACCGTGTTTTCGGTGAATGGTGTGCCGCGGCTGTTATTTGTGTTGGGTGAATCATTGCGAGCGGAGGCGGCAACAGCATTGCTGGAGTGTCAGCGGCTGGGATTGCGGAGTGTGATACTGACGGGGGATCGTGCCGGTCGAGTGGAGGCATTTCGTCGGGAGTTGCGCAGCAGTCTGGAGGCGGCGGCGGGGATTCGCGGGCTGGGTGAGCAGGTTGAGCTGCCGGAGATTCGGAGTGGTCTGCAGCCGGGTGAAAAGGCGAGTGCGGTGTTGTCGATTTCGCGTGGTGGCAGTACGGCGATGGTGGGTGACGGCATTAATGATGCGCCGGCACTGGCGGCGTGTGAAGCGGGTATCGCGATGGGGTGTGGTGCCGACGTTTCGAGGGATTCGGCTCAGGTGTGTTTATTGTCGAGTGATTTGACGAGGGCGCCGTGGGCTGTGTGTTTGGCGCGGAGGACGACGTCGGTGATTCGTCGGAATCTGTTTTGGTCTTTTGGCTACAATACAATTGGAGTGTTGCTGGCAGCGGCGGGGGTGCTGAATCCGGCGATAGCCGCGGGTCTGATGATCGTGAGCAGTTTGCTGGTGATAGGCAGTTCGCTGCGGCTGATGGGCGGTGATCGAAGCGGCGGTGTCATATGCTGAGTGCTCGTGTGGAGCTTTTCGCTGTGCTGTTGAGTGGTCTGGCGGGATCGGTGCACTGTCTTGGGATGTGTGGTTCGATTGCAGCTTCGATGAGTCTGGGAGCAGTTGGTATTCGCGGCGCGTTGATTCGTCAGTTGTTTTGGGGGACTGGCAGGATTGTGACGTATGTGTTTTTGGGACTGTGTGCAGCAGCGGCAGGTACGAAGCTGCTGAGGCTGCAGCAGGATGCGATCTGGCTGCAGTCGGGACTGGCGATTCTGGCTGGCGTACTATTGATTGTGCAGGCGTTGCGTGCAGCGGGCTGGATGCGTGGTGCGGTGGTTCGCGGGGGTGCGGGGATTTGTCCAGCGCGAACGATTTTTAGTCGTTTTTTTCTGGGCGGTTCGCATGCAGGTGCATTTGTGGCGGGGGTGATGACGGGATTTCTGCCGTGCGGGCTGGTGTATGGATTTCTGGCGCTGGCAGCCAGCACTGGTCATCCGGGAGCTGGTGCCCTGCTGATGTTTTGTTTTGGGGTGGGCACTGTACCGATGCTGTTGATTGCAGGGGCCGGGTTTTCATTTGCGGCAGTCGGCATTCGCAGAAAGCTGCTGCGGGTAGCCGCAATCAGTGTTTTGGTGACGGGTCTGATTACGGTTTCCCGTGGAGTGCAGCTGGCTGCGTCGGCGATTTGCGAGCGGGGTCCATCGTGTCCAATGTGTTCGTCACTTGGTGAGGAAGAGGGAGCTGTCGATCAGGTCGTGGAGCAGTCTGCGGCAGGTTCTTTGTTCGGCGGTCAGCTTTTGGGAATATGACTGCAGTTGTTCGAGTTCTGTCCAGGCGAGTGTTCTTCCATTGCCCCAGGTGGCGAGGTGTTTGATGAAGCTGAAGGTGATCTGATCGAGTCGACTGGTGGCGAGGTGTTGTTTCAGGCTGTCGACGGAATCCACGGTGGCTCCATCAGGCAAAGTGGAGACGGCATCAACCGAATCAGAGCGTTTGCGTCCGGAGGCATCGTACTGTTCGAAGGGCAGTCCCCAGGGGTCGATTCCGGCGTGGCATTTGGCGCATCCGGGCTGATTTCGATGGGCTTCGAGTTTTTGTCGGAGAGTGAGAGAGCTGTTATCCGATTCGGGAAGTTGCGGCACATTAGGGGGTGGATCGGCTGGTGGTTCGGCGATAATTTTGCGGGCCAGCCATGCTCCGCGTTTAACGGGATTGGGTTCACGTCCGTTGGAGAGTCCGGCGAGTACAGCTGCCTGTGTCAGCAGTCCTCCGGCATTGCCATTGTGCGGGATGGGATGAAATCCGAAACCGGATTCACTTTGATCTGCCAGACCGTAGTAGGCTGCGACCTGATCATCGGCGACGACGTAATCTGCCTGCACGAGTTCTGAGACGGGTCTGTCGCTGCGGATCAGCCAGGCGACAGTTTCGGAGGGTTCGAGTCGCAGTCTGTTGCGGGCGGTGCGATTCAGGTGGGGAAAGCGTTTTTCATCGACAGAGAGTACATCGAAGCGGTCGAGGTTGAGCCATTGCGGAGTGAATTCGCTGATGAATCTGAAGAAATTTGGATTATCGATCAGGCGATCAATTTCGGAGTGGAGTTGTTGTCGGAGAGTGCCGTTTTCGGCGAGAGCAGTGAGTTTTTGATCGGGCGGTGAGTTCCAGAGGAAGAACGCCAGTTTGGCGGCCAGTTCGTGGTCTGTGAGTGGCTCTGGTTCTGGTCCCTGGCTGTCTTCGATGATGAAGAGGAAGGCCGGTGAGGTCAGTACCACCAGCAGTGAGTCTTTGATGCTTTGGAAGAAATCTGTACCTCTGGTGCGAGCTGAGTCCCAGACGCTGATGAGCAGCTGCAGTTCGTTTTCGGTGACGGGTCTGCGGAAAGCGCGGGTTGTGAACTGTGAGAGAATCTGGCGAGCCCAGGGTTCTTCGAGTTTGCGGCTGTCGGGAGTGAAAGGCTGTGCGAGCACTTCGGGTGACGGTCGCAGCGGTGAATCGATGAAGATGGTGCGGTGCGTTTGTGGTGGCCATGAATCGAAGTACGGGCCTTCGAACTGAACGGACTGGATTCTGAGTCTTGGCAGGTCTCGTCCGTCTGTGTATTCGCTGCGAATTCCGATTTCGCGGACTCCTGCGAGGTAGTTTACGTTGTTTTTTTCGACTTCCGGAGCGGGGAAGTCAGCCACGGCACCGCTGAAGACGTATTGTTGAAGCTGGTGACTGCGGACTTCGATGGGCTGTCCGATTTGCGAGAGTGTACTGCCGCAGTCGCGTCGCAGTCCCATGTGGGCTCCCAGCCAGGGCCGGCGTGCCTGGAATTTCAGGAAGCTGAGAGTGGCCGGGTGATCGGCTGGGAGTGGAGTGACGAGCAGTTCGCAGGCGTGTTGTGGCTGAGAGAGTGTGGCGAGGATGCTGGTTTGTCCGGCGGGCAGCTGGATGATCAGGATTGGGCTGACTTGCAGATCGCCGGTGACGTTGATTTCGGGGAGTGGTCTGCCGCCTTCGATTTTTGTGGAGAAGTTTCGTGTACCGAGCTGCAGCTGCAGGCTGTTTCCGGCGGCAGCGGCTGGTCCGATGATGCTGATCTGGCAGATTTCGGGCTGACTGAGTCTGACGTTGGTCTGTGATCCGGATTGCAGTGGAATTCTGATGGAGTCTGGACTGGTGCTGATGGTGGAATCTGGCGGGAGCAGCAATCCGTCGTCGACTGCTGCGGCAGTGACGGTGATTCGGAAGTTGCCGTGGTGGGGCAGTTCGCGCAGCGAGATTTTGAAATTTGCCCGAGGTCCATAGGTGGTGGATTCACCGAAGATTTCGGAGCCGGGTACAGCGGGTCGAAGCAGAAGTCCGTCGGGAGTGGTTTCCCATGCGGCACCGCGAGGGTATCCGGGATTACCGCGAACGCAGGCGAAAACGGAGTGTGCGAGACCGTCGAAATGTCGCCATTGTCTGATGGTGTCATTCCCGACGTAGCCTTCAATGAAATCGAAACTTCTTTGCATCAGCCACGGCTGGTACGGGAATGGCTTATTGGGTGCGAGTTCAGTGACGAGGAAGTCTGTGGAGGGGATCAGTTCGCTGTTTGCGCCGAGGATCAGGTTATCTGGGCAGGGTTCGGGGTTGATGCTTCGTGCGAGGTCCATACGGAATGTCTGGATGACTGGAATGGCGGATTCGTCAACGATGCACTGATCGAGTGCTCGCTGTGCAATTTCGAACCATGTCTCGGACTGCAGTGGTGAGAGAGTCATGAGTGCGGCATTGTTTGTGAAGCCGTCTTTTGAGACGGCATCAGCCGGGAGTGAGTCGGTGAGGTCTTCCTGAATACCGAGGAGTTCAGTGAGGCTGTGTCGATACTGAGCGATTGTCAGGCGTCGCATAGCGCCATTTTTCTGCGCACCCTGTTCGCGAGCGGCGCGGATGCTGAGATCGATCCAGCTGGTAATGCGGCTGCGATCTTCGTTTGTGAGCGGTGGTTCATCTTCCGGAGGCATGGCCCCTGAATCGATTTGTTTACGGATATCGGCCAGCAGAGCGAGGTGGCGATCTTCGGGGATACCGGCGATTTGATCGACACGAATACCGGAGGTCATTTTGTCGGCGTTATGGCAGCGGGCGCAATGGCTGGCGAGCAGCGGGCGAACGTGTGTTTCGAAGAGTGCAGCGCGAGCGGAATCGGCGGTGTTTTGTGGTGCGGTATCCGTCACTGTCTGTGCGACTGCTGAATGCCGCAGAGAGAGTGTGAGGAGGATCAGGAGGCCGAGGTGTACGGGCGATACTTTCCGGGCCGGAGAGATTGTCTTCATGGGTGTATTGAGGCTGGCTTGTTGTTTTTGCGGCAGGGAGGGTCGGGGCATGGGTACGGAGATTATGGATTCTGAGGGTGGCTGAGTCACGTGCAGATTTGTGCGGAACGGCAGGCGCGGGGGGGTGTTTGCAGACAAATACACAGGGATCCTGCGGGTTCCAGCAATTTTTTCTGCGGAAAATCATACTGGATGACAGTGGATACCTGGCAAAATACGGATTTCGTGGGAGAGAATATTAAGTATCTGTTCGCCTCTTCGTGCCTGCGGGAATCAGCCATGTCTCAGTGGTACTATCAGTTGCTGGGTGAGGAATTTGGGCCGGTCACCGCCGAGGTGTTGCTGGAACTGATCGAGGACGGGACGATTTCCGAGTCTGATCCGGTGCGTCCGGTGGAGTCTGCCGACTGGCAGCCAGCATCTTCGTATGCAGAGCTGCGGGGTGCCGGGGACGACGTGATCAGTGATTTGTCGGAGTTGTCTTTTGAGTTTGAGGAGAGTGGTCCGACAGCGAGGAAGACGGCGTATGGAACGGTTCATGCGGCTGCTGAGGAGCAGTCGGAATCGCTTCCTGAGGTCAAGGGGCCGGTGGGCTACTTTTACCAGGTTCAGGGTGTTTCGCTGGGTCCGATTCCATTGCAGTCACTGGTGCAGCTGGCATCAGGCGGTCGTTTGCTGGCATCCGATCTGGTGCAGGCTGAGGGAGACCGGTTGTGGCGGACGGCAGCGGAGTTCAGTGAGCTGGCGGTGATTTTCGCTGCTCAGGTTCAGGCTGCAGCGGCTGCCGCACCGCAAGTGGCTGCAGAGACGCCGGCGGAGCCTGCTGGTTCAGGGGAGAGGAAGTCATCGACGAAGCCATCGGGTGTATCTGGCAAGGGGCGGAAGAAGGCTGGTCGCGAATCAGCAAAAGCGGCAGAGGCTGCGGTCGATGATATTTTGAGTGAGGTGTTTGCTGAAGAGGAACCGCAACCTGTTCGGCGTGGAGTTTCATCCGGGATGTCGGGGGTGTCTTCCGAGGCATCTGTGTCGTCGTCTGTGTCGCCGTCTGTGGCCGCTTCTGTTCCTGCTGCATCTTCAGCGTCTTCGGTTTCAGCTGTAAGTGCTACGGCAGCGGCGGCAGCGAAAAGTTACAAGGCACCGGCAAAACCGAAACGATCGTCTGGTGGCGGCATGAGTCTGGAGTTTGGAACTCCGGCCAAGGCTGTTTTAGGCTTAGTGCTGGCGGGGGTTTTGTTCTGGTTCTCTGGTCCGTTGCTGAAGGTGTTTAAATCGGACTATGACCGATACGCGAAGCGAACTGAACTGGCGATTCAGACAATCGAGGCTCTTAATCCGAAGACTCAGGTGGTAGCCTATAAAGGGCAGATGATGTCTGTGGAGAAGGAGTTGGGAGCGTATTTGACGGTGATGAAGTCATCAGGGGCAGCCAGCGGCAAGTCGAAGCATCTGGTGGATGCTCTGGAGAAAATGCTGGAATTTGCGAAGATGGATCCGAAGGAAGCAGAGAAGCAGAAGCAGGCAGTCAGCGAAGCGAAGGCATTGATTCAGCAGTACAGGGGTGGCTGACAGCCGGGCTTCAGCCGATCAATTCTACGGAGGCTTCCTGCTGCTGTTGTTTTTGGACTGTGCCGAGGATTGTGGCAGGGAACTCGGGTGTTGAGACGGCTGCGACGACGTGTTGAGCGCATTCAGCCGGGACGGCGAAGATCATGCCGATGCCCATGTTGAAGACGCTGAACATTTCTGATTCCGAGATGCCGCCCAGTTTCTGCAGCCATGGGAACACGGGGGCTGGTGTCCACGATTTGCGGTCGATGACAGCGCGGCAGTATTCCGGCAGGACTCGAACGAGGTTATCAGCAATGCCACCTCCGGTGATGTGAGCGATGGCGTGGAGGCCACCTGGAGTGGCTGCATTGCGGGCGGCAGCAACGGTGGACGCGTAGATGCGTGTAGGCGTCAGGAGGGCCTGTCCGACGGTGGAGTTGAGTTCGGGTACGAAGTCGGACACCTGCAGTCCGGCATGGGAGAAAACGGCTTTTCGTACGAGGCTGTATCCGTTGGAGTGGAAGCCGGAGGAGGGGACTCCGATGAGGACGTCCCCGATGTGGACTCGATAACGTCCATCGACGAGGTCGCTTCTTTCAGCGACACCGACGCAGAAGCCGGCCATATCGAAATCGCCGGCAGCGTAGAGATCGGGCATGATGGCAGTTTCCCCACCGAGCAGTGCAGCGCCTGCCTGCTGGCAGCCGTCACTGACTCCGCTTACGAGTTGTTCGAGGAGTTGGGGGTCGTCTTTTCCGAGGGCGATGTAGTCGAGGAAGAAGAGTGGTTCGGCCCCGAGGCACAGGCAGTCGTTGACGCACATGGCAACGAGGTCAATGCCGATGGTGTTAAACACACCGGCGTGAATGGCCACTTTAATTTTGGTGCCGACGCCGTCTGTTCCGGAAACGAGGACGGGGTCCTGCCATTGACGGAGTGCATTGAGTCGGAAGAGTCCGGCGAAGCCTCCGGGCAGGTCCATGACGCCTGGGGTGAAGGTGCGTCTCATCAGGGCCGGCAGTTTCTGCATCGCCTGTTCGTAGAGTTCGAGGTCGACGCCGGCCGATCGGTAGGTCAGATCTGACATTTGGGAGTTCGGTTGAAGAGAGTGGGAAGCAGAGCCCTGGCGGGGTGAATTGCAGCATTTAGCGAGCGGATGTCAAGCCGTTGCTGCGTGAAGGCAAATGTTGTGGTGTTGGATTGCGAAGGTTGGAATTCGGGGGAATTTTCCGTTTTTTCTGATTTGAATGGGCCGAATTTGCCGAATGTGTCGGCAGCGCGCCATTGGCGGGCCTGTTTGCAGGTGCCGTTGGGGTTTGTGCTGCAGCGACACACCAGGGCGATCAGACCGAAAGATCGGGAACATACAATGTTTGGGCAGAAGACCCAGCCGAGCTGGTTTTTCAGCAGTGCTAAGCACGCAGAGGCAGTGAATCGGCTGGTATATCTGGTGGAGTGTCGTGAGCCGGTTGCGGTCTTGAGTGGTCCGGACGGCAGTGGACGCAGTCGGGTGCTTGACCGGGCGGGTCGCGAACTGAAGCGTGCTGGTGATCGAGTCCTGATGCTGAGTCTTGCCGGTCTGGATTCCGAGGGGGCTCTGTGGCAGCTTGTGAGTCGATTATCATCAGGTTCGGTGCATGCTGGTTCGCTGCGTCGGCCTGAGATGCTGCATCGCCTGCGGGATGAGCTGGCAGGTTTAAGCCAGTGCGGGACTCACACAACGCTGCTGCTGGATGATGTTCATCGTGCTGATGCGGACACTGATGTACTGCTGCGATTTCTGGTGTCGTTAGCGGCATCGGGGTCCTGTTCGGTCAGTCTGGTGGCGGCGACGGAGTCGGAGATTCCGGAGGCGTTAGGTGACCATGTGTATCTGCCGGTTCGTCTGGAGCGTTTTACTGCGGCGGAATCTGCCGGTTTTGCTGTTGAGCAGCTGCGGCGTCTGGGGATTGAGACTGAGCAGATGGATGGGAGTGCGCTGCGAGCGATACACGAGGTGACTCGTGGTCTGCCGCTGCGTCTGCAGCAACTGTGTGAGTTACTGCAGGCCTGGACGGAAGCGTGGCCAGGTTCGGAGCTGTCTGCGGACGCGGTGCGAATGATTGGTGCTGAGGCTTTTTCGCCGGCGGCAGCCGAAGCTCCTGCTTTGCGAACCCTGCGAATGGCCTGATATTCAGAGCAGTCGGGGCAATTGATGGACTGTTCGGAACTTCGTACGGACGTTCTTAGTGGCCGTCAATCGATTATCGCGGTGCAGCGTGGTGCTCGTCAGGGTGCATACAGCAGCGAACCGTCGCAGACGGTTGAAGCAGATCCTTTTGCTGAGGGCAGTGAATCGGAGACTCCGGGTGAAGTCTGGGCGATTCGCGAGCCCGGTACGGAGCCGAATACTGGTGGCTGGCGTCTGCGAGTGGTCCCGAATCGTTTTCCCATTCCGAGTGCCGCGGTGGTTGCGGAGGGGTCGACGGGTGCAGGAGCGGCAGGGGCAGAGTTATTCCCGGTGGCACCGTTTTGTGGTGTTCATGAGGTAGTAATCGAGTGTCCGGATCTGCGGACGAGGCTGGTGGATCTGACTGTTGCGGAGATTTCTTCTGTGTTTTGTGCGTGGCGAGATCGGGTGCAGTGGCTGATGCGGTCGGGTGTGCATCGCTGCGTGGCCGTATTTCGAAACGAGGGTTCGAGTGCGGGTGCATCGCTGGCGCATTGTCATTCACAGATTCTGGCGACGGATTATGTACCCGAGTTGCTGCTGGAGCGGCACCGGCGCAGTGGTCAGCATCGTGAACTTACGGGTCGTTGTTTGGTGATGGATCTGCTGGCTGCTGAGCAGCGGGATGGTCGGCGGATCATTCGGGTGGACGGGGATCTTGCGATCTGGTGTCCCTTCGCGGCTCGAACCGCGTGGCATGTTCGTCTGTTGCCGCTGTGTAATGTCAGCTTTGGGCTGGCGGGCGACAGGCTGCTGTCTGTGCTTGCTGAGGCAGTGCGACGGATTTCAGGATCGCTTGAGGGAGCCATTGGGACGGGCTTTCCCTTCAATCTGACGGTCGTTCAACCCTGTCTGGATGCTCCGACTGCTTTTCCGTGGTTTGTAGACCTGATGCCTCGGCTGACGCGTCAGGCTGGCTGGGAGTTATTGTCGGATATCGATGTCGTGCCTGTGTCGCCTGAGCACAGTGCGATGCGGCTGCGAGAGCAGCTGTCTGCGGTCAGCTGATTTCTATCGCGCATGCAGCAGCAGAGTGGCGAAGACCACTGCGGCGGTTTCAGTGCGCAGGATTGTGTCGGGCCATGCCATGAATTGAGCGGCAGCGGAATGCAACAGTGAGACTTCCTGAGTTGTGAAGCCACCTTCAGGTCCAATCAGCAGCACAGGTTCAGGGCCGTCACAGGTGGGCACCGGATTTAGTTCTTTGTGCGGGTGAGCGGCAAAGAGTGTGAGTTTTTCCGGGACGATCTGGTGCAGGAGACTGTTGAAACTGGTGAGGGGCTGAAGTTCCATGAGGACGGGTCGGCGGGCCTGCTTGCAGGCTGCCACAACGCTGGCTCGCAATTTTTCCACGCGAGCTTCGCCGGGTGTGGTGACGGATCGTTCTGTTTCCACGAGAATTAGTCGGTGGACTCCCAGTTCGGTGAGTTTTTCGACCATGGTGCGGAGTCGATCGCCTTTAGGTGGCGCAGCGGCGACGGTCAGGCGTGTCTTCAGGCGGCTTTGTGGCTGATGGATTTCTGCTGCGAGTACCTTAACATCACGTCTGCCTGTCTCGAGTATCACGGCGTCAGTGACGTTGCCTGTGCCATCGAAAAGGACCAGCGAACTGCCAGTTCGCATGCGCAGGACGTGCAGCAGGTGATGTGCTTCCGGGCCGTCAATAACCAGTTCACCGGTTGTGAGCTGTTCGATCCATGCCCAGTGCATCAGTGGTTCCTGAGGCTATAAAAAAAGGACTCCTGACGCTGCCGACAGGAGTCCCTGGCTGGTTTGTGCCGCAGTATCAGATCTGTCGGCAGGAACGACTTGTTGTGGAGTCTGTGGCTGCAACGGGTTTCAGATCGGAGGCCAGCCACCAGTCAGCCGCGTCCCACTGTTCCATGATGGAATCGACGGTTGCGGTATCCCGACTGCCATTTTGCTGAGGAGCAGCAGTTTCTGTCCGGGCGACCGCCACAGGAGCAGCTTCCGTGGACTGTGCTGCCGTGGTTGTCGGTTTTGCGTTTGCGACATTTGAGCGTCGTACAGCAACCGGCTGTGTCAGCAGTTCGAGGCTGGTGTTGAGCGGGGCGGCAGCGATGGGCATGATCGGCTGTGCGGCGTCTGAGGAGACAATAGTGAATGTCACCCCGGCACTCCATGCACTGGATTCGCCCATGTTGCTGACAGCCTTCACCCAAACTCTGTAAGTTCCTGCCGGAATCGGGGTGGCGGGTGTGAAGGAGGTTGTTGTCAGGTTTGTGAGTCGAATCACAGACTGCTGCGGTGAGGCCGCCGGAGCAACCCACAGTTCATAACGTTCAGCATCGCCAACGGCCGTCCATGTGAATGTGGTCTTTGCGGAGACGCGTCCGTTGGCTGTGGGTGAGGTGACTACAGGCGGGGCACCGATTGAGAACCTGCGGACTGCTGACCACGGGCTGACGTGCGTAGTGCCAACTGTTCGCATCCACATTTCGTAGTTGCCGAAAGCGAAGTCTCGCACGGCAGTGAAGGAAGTACCGGTAACAGCCTGGTTGCGAAGGACAACTGCTTTTGTGGCAGCGTCGCTGACATACAGGTCGTAGTACTTTGCTCCGAGGGAGGCTACCCATGAGAACGTTGGGGTTCGATCGAACGAGCTGCCACTGGTTGGCAGCGTGATGACCGGGGGTGCCAGAACGGTGAAGTCTTTCGCAAGGCTCCAGGCGCCCCCTTCATTCCTGGCGTTGAATGCCTTGACGAAGGCTCGGTAGGTGCCTGGTCCGAGGTTGACTGCGGACTTAAAGCTGGTGGTGACGAGGTCTGTGACGTTCACGACCTGAGCCTTGCCGGTTGTCAGGTTATTGACCCAGAGGTGGTACCGAGCGGCGTCGGCAACTGCTGTCCATGAGATTTCAGGGAAGGTTGCTGCTGCGAGGTTTCCAGTCTGAGCAGGAGCAGTGACGACTGGGGCGGTCTGCACGAAGAAGTCTCGTGGTGTGCTCCAGAACCCTGGAATTTCGAACTGGTCGTAGGCTCTGGTCCAGACACGGTAGAGTCCGATCCCGAGGTTCTCGGAAGGTGTAAAGCTATTAACAGTCAGGCCACTTCTAACGATGAAGGTGTTGACACCGGCACTGATGGCAGCGATCTGAATGTCGTAACTTGTTGCTCCGGGGATCAGATTCCAGGTGATTGTGGGTCTGGGAGCCGTGGTGGTTGCTGAGGGTGCGCTGATCACGGGTGGTTCGTGGTCAAGCACGGTGACACTGACGGTGGAGGACTGGTACCCGGTGGCCGCTGCCGAGACGAGCACCTGCTGTGGTCCATCCAGATCCGGGTCGTTGACCGCTGTGACGCTGAAGGAAACGGAGTCCTGACCGGCAGGGATGGTGACGGTGGCTGGTACGGTCAGTTCGGTGAGGTCGGAGGACGAGAGGCTAACGATGAGATCGAGGCCGTTGTCGGTATTTGTTCGAGTGACAGTTCCGATGGCGCCGTTGACACCGGCATTTTCGAGGAAGGAGGTGCGACTGAGCGAGAGCTGTACGGTTTCATGGTCGCGAATCGTCAGTGGCAGGGATCCGGAAATCGTACCGGCACTGATGCCATTGATGACGATGGAGCGATCACCAAGGAGTGTGTTATCGTTCAGGATAACAATCACATCGGTTGAGCCAAAGCCTGCGGGGATTACGGCCTGCAGCGGCATTGAGACAGCGGTGGAGTCTCCGGAGACGGAGAGGCTGACGACGAGGTCTGCGGAGAAGTCAGATGTATTGGTGCGGCGAACGTTCATGACGAACGAGCCATCATTTTCGAAGAGTGTGGCCTGATCTGGCTGTGTGAGGACAATCTCTGGCTCGACATCGATGACAGTGATGGAGAGGGACTGGCTGCCATTGTATTCGGGTGCGAGTACAGTGATGCTGACGACAGTGTTGCCGTCGATCGTGTTGTTGTCGACGGGCACGAGGTCGAAGGAAACGGTCTGTTGTCCAGCCGGGAACGTAACGATGACAGAACCGTCTGGTTCAGGATTTACGAAGCCCAGTTTTGCAGTGTTACTGCTGCGGACTTGCACACTGAATGCAGACAGGTCGGAATTAAATCTTGTCAGGAGTCCTTTGACGGCGCCAGATGCGTCGTTTTCAGCGACTGTGGAACTGGAGAGAGAGAACGTGAGTTGCTCATCGTCGTTCACGAGTAGACTGTCGGCACTGAGATCAAGTCCGATTACGTTGACGGAAGTGGCTGCGATGGTCACGTTCTGGACACCGTCGAGCAGGGAGTCATCAACAGCATCGAGATCCAGCGTGACACTGCTTTGGTTGGCCGGAATCACGATGGTGCGTGAGGCGGAGTTTCCAAAGGCGGCTTCGGTGTTATCGCTGGACTGCAGCACAACAGTGGCGGGTGACAGGCCAACCGTTTTGAAGCTGAGCGACCAACCGTTCAGGCGTCCGAAGTCGTTGACGTTGTCATCGATGACTTCGAGGTACCAGATGCCCTGAGCTTCTTCGCCGATGAAGTCGGAGAGGCGACCTTCGGGCATGAATCGCCCGGTGAATGGTGCGTTGCCGGCGACGATGCTTTGAGTGGCTTCATCATCGAGCACCGTGGCGACCATGTTGCGTTCGTTGGTTGTCAGGTCGCTAAACAGTTCGACTCGGCGACCGGACGGACTAATGAGGAACACATCGAGGTCACCGATCCAGTCGTGGCGGAAGTTGACAGTGACATTGACGTCAGAGACGCGTGAGATCTGGCTGGAGACGGTGATTGGAGACCATGTGGTAGCGCGATCGAGCAGCTGGAAGGTAGCTGGATTGCTGAAATTCTGTTCTGTGACGTAGTCGAAGGGCCCGTTGACATCGCTGCGACTGACGGTGACGAGAGTGGCTGCTGTTCCGGCGCTTTCCGAGAGTGAGTCAGCTGCGACGCTGACAAGGATTTGCTCTCTGTCGAGCACAGTAATCGTTTCTGTTCCGGCAACATACATTGGCGGGAAGGAAGTCACTGGAGAATCAACATCAGCGCCGATGCTGACGATCTGCACGCCGTCTCGTTCGGCGTCATCGATGGCGTCGAAAGGAATGACGACGGTCTGCTGTCCTTCGGGAATTGTGACGTTGAGAACGAAGTTAATCTCGCTGGTGTCTGAATTGGTGAGCCGCACTTTCAGTTCGCCGCGGTTGCGAGTGAAGTGTTCACCGAATGAGGCGAAGGCCGTTCGATTCGAACCTGAGGCGTATTCGGCCACGGCAGCAAGGCCTGTGTCAGTGTAGGCAAACCGGCCATTTTGTTCTGCGACGATGATGGCGCCGGAAACATTCACTTCGATGTCTGCGATGGCCCCCAGGTTGGCGGCGATACGATTGAGTTCATTTCCACCGGGACCGAAGCTGACGATCTCGCCCGTGGCTGTTCCGCCGAACAGTCGTCCATCGAGAGCCACGGCCAGAGTCATGACGGGAGTGGAAAGGGTGAAGAAGCTGACGGGTTCAAGGGTGACGGGGTCAAATTTTCCTACGTCGGTGCCATTCAGGTCGAGTGCATAGATGAAGCCATCGAAAGCAGCGACGACGTCCCGATATCGCAGTGTGGAGTCAACGAGACCGTCGATGCCGTCGCCACCGAGGGCTTCGAGCCCGAAGAAGAATGGCTGATCGATGGTTCTTTTGTAGTTTCCGTCGAGATCGAAGACGCGGATTTTGTTACCACCGGCGGTGGCGCCCACGTAAAGTTCGTCGCGGAGTGTGGCGATTCCACCCTCCCAGTACTCGCCCGAGGACCACATGCGATAGGTGCCGTCGGGTTTTGGCATGATCAGTCCGGATTTGGCACTGATTTCGTAGATGGTATCGGAGAAGGTGGCTGAAACGTAGAGTGAATTTCTGGCGGGGTTTGGGGCGAGGCCACCGCTGAGGTCGAGTCCGAAACCGCCGTTGATACCGTCGACATTCAGCACATTAACGATTGTCCGCAGCACTGGGTCATAGACCACGATGTCGTCTGTCAGGAAACCGTCCATCAGATAGATCAGGCCGTTCATGTAGGCGAGTCCCTCGAATCCGGAGTTCGAGGTGGAGCCAACGAAGAACGAGTCAACGACATTGCCGGTGATGGAATCGATTTTGTAGAGGTTATTGACAGAGCTGTCGACGATGTACCAGATGTACTGTCCGTCGAAGGCGAGTCCAGCAGAGCCACCACCTGCTGCGGGGGTTTTGAACTGTCGGAGTACGGAACCGCTGACGGGGTCGAGTTCGTAAACGTCAGATTCAGGCCATGTGCTGCCGAACAGACGTGGTCCGAAGGTCTTCGTACCGAATCGGTCAATTTGTCCGGTGGCGACGTCGTAGCGGACCAGTCCCCATGGGTCGCCGGAGCTGGTTTCAAGGTCGCTGATGAAGACGTATGATCCTGTCACTGTCAATCCGCCCGTCCCGGTATCGGAGACGGAAGCGCTGGCGTTGTTGATGATCTGGTGAGTCCAGGTGCCATCTCCGGGGTTGTAAACTGAGATGTACACAGTGGAGGTGCCGTTGAAGACAGCGATTTTGCCATCTTCCATGACAGCGACGTCGCGGACGGTCTGAGTCGCTGGTCTGAGTCCTGCGGGCCAGGGAACGGGCACGGTGGATCTGAGTTGTCCGGCACGATCGAAGAATCTGAGCGAGTTGTTCACAGCAACAATGCGATCGGGCGAGAAGGTATCGGTGTTGCTGCGGGTGATTGTCAAAGTACCGGCGTTTGGCCCCGCGTCCTCGAAGACAATATCGGGAGCAGCGAGTACGGAAATAGTCTCATGATCGAGCACATTCAGGGTGACTCGATCCTGTTCACTGCCGAGGTAATCAATTGAGACAACGACCTGCTGTGTGCCATCGAGCAGTGTGTCATCGACGGCATCGATGGGTACAGTGACCTGACGCTGGAAGGCTGGGATGGTGACCGGGCGAGAGATGAGGCCGCCGGAGGAGGCTTCAGTGCCATCGCTGATCAGGAGTGTAACAGTGATTGCCTGGTTGAAGGGTGCTGTTACCTTGCGGATAGTGACAGTGGCAGCGGCAGCGCCTTCGTTTTCAGAAATCTCAGTCCGAGAAATTGACATTGAGACGGATTTGAGTTGCTGGAGAGCACCGTTGACATTGAGGCGTGCACCAGAAGAGACTCGCCCGAAGAGTCCGGGCACCCGATCTGCACCGTCATAGAGTGCCTGGATGATGGTCTGGTAGGAGGCAGAGGGTGAGACGCTGCGGAGCATTGCGATTGCGCCTGCGACCATGGGTGAGGCCATGGAGGTGCCATCGCTGAAGTCGTAGTTTGGTCCGTAGAAAGCCGAGCCTGCTGTGGGAGTGGTGCTCCAGATATTGACGCCGGGTGCCCCGATATCGACACTGTTGAAGCCGCGATTTGAGAAGCCGGCAAGTGCATCATTCTGGTCGGTGGCAGCGACGGTGACGATGTTGTCCTGAGGGTAGCTGGCCGGATAGACGGGGTTGAAGTCGTTGTTTGAGGAGCTGTTTCCGGCAGCGACAACCACGATGTGATTATTGGCGCGAGCATTGATAATGGCGTCTTCGAGCGCCTGCGTGGGGTTGACTGTATAGCTGTGGTTGGACACCGCAGCTCCCATGGAGACAGCGTAGTTCAGGGCTTCGATGGCAGCGGAGGTCACCGGCCCGCCGAGGTCTGTGCCGATTTTGCAGGGGAGCAGTGAGACGTTCCAGTTGACGCCCACGGTGCCGATGCCGTTGTTGCCGACGGCCCCGACCGTCCCGGAAACGTGAGTGCCGTGGCCAACGAAGTCCATGGGGTCGGCGTCGCCGTCGGCGAAGTCATAGCCATTTACATCATCAATGTAGCCGTTGCCGTCGTCATCGAGGCCATTACCGGCGATTTCGTTGGTGTTGGTGTAGATGTTGGCTGCGAGGTCGGGATGGCGGTAGTCGGTGCCACTGTCGACAATTGCGACGAGGACCCCCGTGCTGCCGGTGGTCTGGTCCCATGCGGATTCGGCATCGACATCTGCGTCGGGGCGACCGGACGCACCATTGACGGTTTGTCCGGTGTTTTCCATGCCCCACATCAGGGAATAATCAGGGTCGTTGGGGGTGTTGGTCCATTCTCCGATCCAGT
>Ga0169931_10005715_pt1 | contig 18900 bp, 22 predicted proteins | sample Kivu_15m_20L_FD_129675 | JGI IMG/M metagenome (GOLD analysis project Ga0169931, IMG submission 129675) | Freshwater microbial communities from Lake Kivu, Western Province, Rwanda to study Microbial Dark Matter (Phase II) - Kivu_15m_20L... | ecosystem: Environmental > Aquatic > Freshwater > Lake... | reverse complement strand
CAGTGGCCAGGGTTTCCGGCGTGAACAGGATTGGCTGGCCCGCAATGGGTACGTGGCCCTGCATGTGGACTACCGCAATCACGCATCCTCGGACAAGGATCCGGAGAACGATCGGTCGATGCGGCTCGGGTACGCCGAGGATGTGATCGGTGCTGCACTGGCCGTGCGGAGTTCAACCCTTCCCTTCATCGACACCAAGAACGTCGCACTGCTCGGCCGTTCGATGGGAGGCGGGGTGGCCTACCAAGCCCTCGTGCTTGCACCGGGGGTCTTCGACGCCGCCATCACCTACGCATCGACCAGCACCAACGCCGCAGACAACTTCAACAAGTGGCAGCGCAACAACTACCCGATCAGTAAAGAGATCCTCAAGCGCTACGGCGAACCGCGTGACAACCCGGCCGCGTGGCGGGAGCTCTCATCGCGCAACTACTTCTCCCGGATCACCGAACCGGTCCTGGCCTTCCACGGCACCAAGGACGACAGCTGCGACATCGAGTGGGCACGTGCCACGAAGCGCGCCCTGGACTCCGCCGGTGTGGAGAACCGACTCGTGGAATACAAGGGCGCCGGTCACTACTTCTACGGGCCGTGGACCGATTCAATCCGGAAGGTCGACAGCTTCCTCGCGACGCACCTGAACAACTAGAGCGACGCCAGGACGTACTGCGCGGCGTTGTGGCCGGGGATTCCGGACACCCCTCCCCCGCGTCGGGCACCGCTTCCGCAGAGAACAAGGCTCGACACGTCGGTCTCGACACCCCAGGTGCCGACCTCGTCGGGCGTCATCGCCCACGGCCAGTCCAGGGGCGTATGGAAGATGTTGCCCGTCGGGATCCCCAGCGACGCCTCGATGTCGAGGGTGGTGTTGATCTCCAGACACTCCGAACCATCGGGGGCGCGCAGGATGCAGTCCGTGATCGGCTCCGCCAGCACCGAATCGAGGGTGGCCAGGACGGCGGTGCGGAGCTCCTCGCGTGTGGGCGGCGCATCGCTCGTGAACAGGGAATGGGGGGTCTGGAGAACGAACATGGTCAGTGTCTGCGCACCAGATGCCCGCAGCTCCGGCCCCAGGATGCTCGGATCCGAGAGCGTGTGGCAGTAGATCTCCGCGGGAAGTGGTGCCGGAAGGTTCCCGGCACGGGCGGACGTCGCCGCGTCGTTGAGCTGCGTGTAGTTCTCATTGATGTGGAAGGTGCCGGCGAAAGCATCCTCCGGGTTGACGGTGGCGTCCTTCAATCGCGGTAACCGTGACAGGACCATGTTGACCTTGATCTGGGCCCCCGTGTCCTCCCCTGTCGGTGGGTGGGGAACGCGCCTGCGCAACCGGTCGAGCACCGCGGGCGCGCAGTTGGCCAGCACGAACCGCGACTCGAATGTCACGTCTTCATCAGCGACCCGAGCGAGGACGCGCGCCCCTGACTCCTGGGCATCGATCGACGTCACCTCCGCCTCGGTGATGATCCGCGCACCCCATCCGCGCGCGAGCTCCGCGAGGTGCCCGGTGAGCGCACCCATGCCACCGACGGGCACATCCCAACGTCCCGTTCCGTTACCGATCACGTGGTAGAGGAAGCAGATGTTCTGCCGCAGGGATGGGTCGTGAGCGTCGGCAAAGGTGCCGATCAATCCATCGGTCAACACCACGCCACGGGCAAGGTCCGTGGTCAGGGAACTCTCGATCACGTCCCCCAGCGGTGACTCGACGAAGTCCGCCCAATCGCGGGCGTCGATCCGCGAACGCATCTCCTCGCGGGCAAGGAGCGGTGCGGTCAACGTCGGGAAGATGACGTCGGCCAACCGCCGGGTGCGGGCGTAGAACTCGGACCACCGCTCGGCCTCGCTGGGATCTCCCGTGACCCGCGCGAACTCGGACCTGAGGAGCTCCGGGTCCTCGTGCACGACGAGACCGCGCGCGGGATCCCCGGGATCCGGGGTGAACGACGACACGGAACGGTGCACGAGTTCGAGATCTACTCCGAGGTCGTCGATCACCGCCTGCGGGAGCAATGACACGAGGTAGGAGTACGTGGACACTCGGGCGGGGACACCCGGGAAAACCTCGGCGGAGACCGCCGCCCCACCCACGTGATCGGCGCGCTCCAGGACGACGACGTCGAGTCCAGCCCGGGCGAGGTAGCACGCCGCGACCAGGCCGTTGTGGCCCGCACCCACGATCACCACGTCAGTCCCCATGCGGAATCACCACCTCAGAAGATTCCAGTCGAGTGCAGATCTCGGCGTAGCGCTCGTCGATTGCCTCGACCGTTGCGGGATCGAGGGTCCGCCAGCGTCCGCCATGCGCCGCATCCGCAGTGACGTGGGTGTCGAACCAGGTGCGCATCGCATCACTCGGAGACAGTCCCACGAAATCCAGCATGTCATCGAGGGTGCGTGTGCGGGCGTCGACCACGAGATCAAAGAGGTCAATGCGCATCATCGTCCCGGGTGGCGCGGAGGTCAGTGACCGGTGGATCCGCATCATCCGTTCACCCCATTGATCCAGGGCTTCGAAGATGTCGTCCGGGCCGAAGGTCTGCGCCACGAAGGATGCTGCGACATCCCGACCATCGCGGACCACGGCGATCACCCGTGCGTCGGGATAGAGCCAGGAGAGGCGATCACCCTTGCGTGCGTTCGCCGGTGTGGTGTCAACCCAGCGCTGGGCACCGATGTGAGCGCAGATCGCATCCATGATGCGCCGCACGAGAGTGGTGCTCGCGGTACGAGGATCCCCGGGGAAGCCGTCGAGGTAGTCCTCCACCCAGGCGTCAACCTGCTCGCGCGTCATCGAGGTATGCAGACCGACCTCGGGTGCCCGGTGGAACCACCGGGTGCGGATGCGCTCGCCCGCGAGCATCGCGGCCGTCAGTCCCGCGGCGGGGTCACGGCGTACGGCATGGAGGGCGTCGAGCACACCGTCGTTCCCGCTGACGAAGCGGACCTCCATCGGACGCGTCAGGGTGAGATCGGGATGGCGGTCGAGCAGGTGTCCGACGATCGTGGAGCCACTGCGCCCGGTACCGCCGGAAAACACCGGCATCGCGCGGGGATCCACGTCGTGAAACTACAGGTAGAGGCCTGTGCCGGCAGTGCTGTGCCGCTCGGCTGCGACGGCGTGCAGGTCACGTTCACGCAACAGGACGTAGTCGATTCCTTGGAGCTCGACCTGGCCCCGGTCCTCGGGTTCGAACAGGACCTTGTCACCCACTTCCACGGTGCGCACATTCGGACCGACCGCGACCACACGTGCCCAGGAGAGCCTGCGCCCCACCTGCGCCGTGGCCGGGATGACGATCCCGCCGCTGGACCGACGCTCGCCATCCGCGCCACCCTCGCGCACCAGCACACGGTCGTGGAGGAGTTTGATCGGGACGGACCCATCGGCACCGGGACGCATGTCCGGGTGTTGCTCGATCGACTCGGAGACGATCGCCACGGTCAGCCCCGGCGACGTGCGATACGTACTGCGACGTACCCCAGGACGACGGCGCCGACGATCGCCACGCGCTCGGGCCGGATGCCGCCGTACTCGTCGAGGAACCATCCGCCAACCGCCCGTGCACCCCGCTGGGCAAGTGCCGCGGGACTCGTTGCAGCGCGAAGTTGCGACAGACTCGCGACGAATTCCTCGCGCGCGGCGACGACCTCAGTTTGCAGATCGACGATCGACGGCGGGTGGGAAGCGCCCTTGGCTGGCATCGACTCGTTCCTTCCTTCGGGCCGTCAGCCTACGGCGTCGGGCATTTCCACGAACCCCCGCCCGATGGGTTCTGGCGTTGGCGCGCTACGAGCGAAGGGTTGCAGCAGGAACGGGCTCGATGTGTGCGTCCAGACCTGCCGAGCGACGACGGCGACTGCGACCCGCACCAGCGAACACGATCAGGAAGACCACCGCACCCACCAAGACGATCATCGTTCCGGAGGGAACCTCGGCGTAGTAGCTGAGGTACATGCCCACCAGTCCGCAGAATGCCCCGATGCCGGTGCTCCACGCGAGCATCCGACCGAAGGAATCGGTCAGCATTCGCGCGACAACCGCGGGGATGACCAACATCGCTGCCACCAACGTGACACCGATGACGGTCAACGTGGCCAGGATGGCCAGCGAGAGGACGATCATCAACTGTGCCTCGATGCGATTCACGCGGACACCCGAGACGTCGGCGACCTCCGGATCGAATGTGGAGAACAGAAGTGCGCGATAACGGAGAAATACGAAGGCCACGGCGAGCAGGGACACCGCCACGAGGCCGATGATCTGCTCCGGTGAGATTCCGAGGATGCTGCCGAAGAGCGCGTTCTCGAAGGAGGGTCCGCTCGTACCGAATCGCGCGAACAGTGCCACACCCAGGGCGAAAGATGCGGTGGTGATCACACCGATCGCAGCATCCGCACCCAATCTGCTGCGCCGGGACACAGCGTTGATGGCGAGGGCGGATGCGATACCCCACAGTCCAGCACCGAGGACGTAGAACTGCGCCGCGAAGAGTTGCACGGCAGCAAACCCGCCGAAGATCGAGTGCGAAAGACCATGTCCGATGTAACTCATGCCGCGAAGGACGATGAACACGCCGATGAACCCGAGTAATGCCCCGGATAGTGCGGCGACGAGCAACCCTTCGAGGAAGAAGGTGTACCCGAGGGGTTCGAGGATCGCGTCCATCACGAAGTCCACTTCATCGCGTGTTCCGGACGTTCATCGACGACCACGCGCATCCCGAGGTGCTCGAGAACTTCCATGCGGGCCCCGAAGGTCTGCTCGAGAACCTCCGGCCGGATGACGTCGGCCGGCGTGCCGTCCGCGATGACCCGATGGTTCACACACACCAGGTGAGGCAGGTGCGCCGCCATGCCGTTCAGGTCATGGGTGGTCAACACGATCGCCACACCATCTTCGTGGAGATCGGCGAGCAGGTGGAGAACATCGTGACGGGTGGACACGTCCACACCGCTCGTGGGTTCATCGAGCAGTAGGAGCTCGGGCCTTCGATAGAGCGCACGTGCAAGGAACATGCGCTGCTGTTGACCGCCGGAGAGGTTTCGAATCTGCCGGTCGGCGAGGATGTCGATGCCCAGCCGTTCGAGGACGGCATGTGCTTCGGCCTTCTCGGGCTTGCTCGCCCATGGCACGGACACCCGCCCAGCCCGCGAGCCGGACATCAACACGCATTCCAAGACCGTGACCGGGAAGTCCCAGTTCACGGTTTCCAACTGGGGCACATACGCCATGCGCAGATCTGGACGCATCTCGATGGAGCCGGACATCGGTCTGACGATGCCGAGCATCAATCGCAGCAGGGTGGTCTTTCCTGCACCCGACGGCCCCACGATCCCGGTGAATTGATCCTCGTGAACGTGCACGTTGACGTCGTGCAGGACGACCTCATGGTCGTAGCCGGCATCGACATCGGTGAGTCGGATCAGTTCAGGACCGACTCCAGTACCCGTCACTGTGGATAGTCTGCCGCATCCGGGGCTGGGCTGGAGATGTCCACCGCACGGACGTTCGGTGCCTTCCCGCCCAAGCCCTCGATCATCGTGGCGAAGTTGTACTGCATCAGCCCCAGCCACGAGTGATTCGCATCCCCCGGAGCACCCGGCAGGTCATCGTCGCGCAGTGAGTCCTCGTAGCGCACCCCGGTCTCATTGGCGATTTCCTCGAGGACATCGGAGGGGAACACCTCAGACCCGAAGATGGTCGGCACTCCCTCGGCCTTGATCTGCTCGATCAGGGTGACAACCTCGGCCGGCGTGGGATCGGCGAAGTCACTGGGCTGCAGCGCACCGACGACCTCCCAGCCGAAGTTGTCGGCGAAGTAGGCGTACGCGTCGTGATACGTCACGAGTTTGAGGTTGCCGCTGGGAACAGTCTTCTGGTCCTCGCGAATCGCCTCGGCCAATAGGTTCACCTGGGCTTCGAAGGATTCGTAGTTGGCCTGGAACGTCTCCGCGCACGCCGGGTCACGTTCGGTCAAGACGTCTCTCACGATCTGCGCGTATTCGATCGCGAACGTGGGGTCGGTCCACAGATGCGGATTCGGCTTCCCCTCCTCCTTCGGGAAGGAGAAGTCGTAGATGTACTCGGACTCGGGAAGTGCCAGGGTGCCGAGTTCGACGAGCTCGGCATCGTCACGCATGTTGGCTTGCGCCATTTCCAGAGTCGGATCCTCGAGTTTCAGACCGTTGATGAAGACGACGTCGGCGTCGCTCAACAACGCCGCCACAGAGGGAGCGGGCTCAAAGGTATGCGAGTTGGTGCCCTCCGGCACGATGCCCCGAACCTCGATGCAGTCACCGCCTACCCGCGAGACGATCGAGGTGATCGGGGACACGGTGGTGGCCACGAGCAGGCGCTCGCCCTCGGCGGAGGACGCGGCCTCGTCGCCCGAGCGTGAGCAGCCGGCGAGAACAACCGCGGCTGCACCCGCACCAATGAGGACATTCCGGAAACTTGTTCGCATGGTCAGAGGTTATGTCCAATTTTGCGCAGTTGCAAATTCTTCGCATTAAGACACGCCTAGGGTGTGGCTGTGACCAGACTCGCCCCGGGAGACCGAGCCCCGGCCTTCACGCTCACCTCGAGCACGGGTTCACGGGTGTCGCTGAAGGACTTCCACGGTCGCACCGTGGTCCTCTACTGCTACCCCGCGGCCATGACCCCCGGGTGCACCCTGCAGGCCGTCGATTTCCAGGACAACCTCGCAGCGTTCACCGATACCTCGATCATCGGCATCTCCCCTGATCCGCCCGCAAAACTCGCGCAATTTGCCGCCGCAGAAACTCTTTCCTTCACTCTCCTTTCGGATCCCGACCATCGCGTGATGGAGAAATTCGGGGCATGGGGTGAGAAGAAGCTCTACGGCAAGACCGTGACCGGTGTCATTCGCTCCACGTTCGTGGTCTCCACGACCGGCAGGATCGAGCGCGCGTTTTACAACGTGAAGGCCACGGGGCACGTCGCCAAGCTCATCCGAGACCTCGGACTCACCTAGATCCGACTGCACGAGCACACTTCCTGCAACGACGCGATTACACTTTCCGTACGCGGAAGTGGCGAAATTGGTTTACGCGCTGCGCTTAGGACGCAGTGCCTTCGGGCATGCGGGTTCGAGTCCCGCCTTCCGCACAGAGATCCCGAAGTACCGGCACGAGTGCTCGGAATGCCTGACCGCGGTGGCTGATCGCATCCTTCTCCTGTGGAGTCAACTCCGCGGTGGTCAGGACGTACCCGGTGGGCACGAAGATCGGGTCGTACCCGAAGCCGTTCTCGCCCCGCGGCGCCTCCGTCAATGATCCGGCGAGCACTCCCTCGACCACGCGTTCGTCGCCCTCGGGGGTGGCAACGGCCGCAGCGCAATGGAACGCCGCTCCCCTGCGTTGCGGGGGAACATCGGCGATCTGAGCGAGCACGAGTGCGAGGTTTGCCGCATCGTCACCGTGTGAACCAGCCCATCGCGCCGACAGGATCCCTGGCATCCCGTTGAGTGCGTCGACGCAGAGACCGGAGTCATCAGCAATAGCGATGCATCCTGTGCGCCGAGCGACATCGTGCGCCTTCAGAAGCGCATTCGCCGCGAACGTGGAGCCCGTCTCCGGAACATCGGGGAGATCGGGGAACTCGTCTGTTCCCACAAGCTCCACATCAAGATGCGCCGACGCCAGGATGCGTCGAAGTTCAGCAACCTTGTGCTGATTGCGGGTTGCGAGGACGACCTTCATCGACCGAGTGTGGCCCGCTGCATCGTGGTGAGGTCCGCGATCCCAGCCGCGGCGAGGTCGAGGAGTCGATCCAGGAGTGCACGATCGAAGGGTTCCCCCTCAGCAGTTCCTTGGACCTCGACGTACTTCCCTCCGCCGGTCATGACGACGTTCATGTCCGTTTCGGCACGCACGTCGTCGTCGTAGTGCAGATCCAGTCGCGGCTCACCATCGATGATCCCGACGCTGACGGCCGCCACGGAGTCGGTCAACGGATCGCGGGCGATATGCCCCTGGCCGATTGCCCAGGTGATCGCGTCGGCGAGCGCAACGTAGGCGCCGGTGATCGCGGCGGTGCGCGTCCCACCATCGGCCTGCAGCACATCGCAGTCGATCAAAATCGAGTTCTCGCCGAGAACGGACATGTCGACAACGGCACGGAGGCTGCGTCCGATCAGCCGCGAGATCTCTTGCGTGCGACCCCCCAACTTGCCTTTCACGGATTCCCGCTGATTGCGTTCGTTGGTGGCGCGGGGCAACATCGCATATTCCGCGGTCACCCATCCGGTGCCCGAGTCCTTGAGCCAGCGCGGAACGCCGGGGGTGAACGACGCCGTGCACAGCACGCGGGTCTTGCCGAAGGAGACGAGGGTGGATCCTTCCGGGAAGTCCAACCAGTTGCGCTCAAAGGAGACAGGTCGGAGGTCGGAGGCCGCGCGGCCATCAGATCGGGTCATGGATCGGGACTGTAGTGGGGCGATCAGATGCGCTCGACCGAGCCGAGTTCCGGCCCGAGGAACCGACGCCCGTGGCGCTCGAACTCTCCGGGGTCGCCGGTCACCAGGAACCGATGGACCGGCGGTTCCGACCGAGTATCGCGGAGCAGATCACGCGCGGTGAGCGTGCGGAACACGTCCTGCGCCGTTTCCTCCGCACTCGACACCAGGGTCACCCCCTCTCCCATGACATAGGAGAGGACGCCCGTCAGGAGTGGGTAGTGCGTGCACCCGAGCACGAGCGTGTCCACCTGGGCCTGTTGCAGCGGGGCCAGGTACTCGCGCGCGATGCGCACCACCTCGTCGCCGCTCGTCACCCCAGCCTCCACGAGTTCCACGAAACGGGGACACGCCTGCGTATGGAGGCTGATTGCGGGGGCGGCAGCGAAGGCGTCGTCGTACGCCTGGGACGTGATCGTCGCCTGCGTTCCGATGACACCCACGATGTTCGTGCGTGTTGACGTCACCGCACGCCGGACAGCAGGGTGAACGACTTCGATGACGGGGACGTCATACCGCTCGCGGGCATCGCGGACCGTTGCGGCGCTCGCCGAATTGCAGGCGATGACCAAGAGCTTGACCCCCGATCCGACGAGAGTGTCCATGATCTCGAGGGAGTACTCGCGGACTTCCGCGATCGGTCGCGGTCCATAGGGCCCGCGCGCGGTATCCCCAATGTAGAGGACAGGTTCGTGGGGCAACTGATCCATGATCGCCCGCGCCACCGTGAGCCCACCGAAGCCGGAATCGAAGATGCCGATGGGAGCGTCGTTCATAGGAGTGCCAGCCTACGGCGAGCATCCCCCCACAGATCCTCGTGCGCCCCTACCCTGAGGAAGTCGGCACCCGGCCGGCCACTTCCCGCAAGGAGTCGCATGTCAGGCACCCTCACCCGGCCCATCGGGGTCACCATCATCGCCATCCTGTTGGTGGTCAGCGCGATCGCCAACATCATCATGGGATTCATGTTCATCTTCTCCTCATTCGGAGAGAACCCGACCTATATCAACAACATCACCGGGGAGTCCGCCACCGTCTCCGGCTTCTTCCTGTGGTTCAACGGCGGCATGCTGATCATCCTCGGATTGATCTACTTCTGGCTGTCCAAGCTCGCGTGGGTCGGCAGCAACACGGCGCAGGTGATTATCTCGGTCCTCGCCGTGCTCAACATCATCTTCGGCTTCTTCAACCTGGGCCACGGCGGATGGATCCAGATCATCCTGGGCTTGATCGTCGTGCTCATCGTGAACACCAAGCACGCCCAGGCGTGGTTCAGGCAGTACGCGTAGACGCTAGGCCCACAACTGGCCTTCGAGGGCACTCTCGGCATCATCGAGGGTGCCCTCGTACGCGCCGGTGGACAAGTACTTCCAGCCCCCGTCGCACACGATGAAGGCGATGTCCGCGGGAGTTCCTGCGCGATCGGCCTTCGCGGCTATGCCGAGTGCCGCATGCAGGATTGCCCCCGTCGAGATTCCCGCGAAGATTCCTTCCTTGTCCAGGAGTTCCCGAGTGCGGCGCACTGCATCGTGCGGCCCCACGGAATAGCGGCTCGTCAGAATCGACTCGTCGTACAGCTCCGGGATGAATCCCTCGTCCAGGTTGCGCAGACCATAGACGAGCTCGCCGTACCGCGGTTCGGCGGCGATGATCTGAACATCGAGCTTGTGCTCGCGTAGGTAACGCCCCACCCCCATCAGCGTTCCGGTGGTGCCGAGGCCGGCCACGAAGTGGGTGATGCTGGGGAGGTCCTCCAGGATCTCCGGGCCGGTCGATTCGTAATGTGCCCGGGTGTTCGCCTCATTGCCGTACTGATAGAGCATCACCCATTCGGGATGCTCGGCGGCCAACTCCTTCGCCACCCGCACAGCTTCATTCGAACCACCCGCAGCGGGTGAGTAGATGATCTCCGCACCCCACATGCGCAGCATCTGGGTGCGCTCGGGACTGGTGTTCTCCGGCATCACGCAGATGAGGCGATAGCCCCGCTGACGCGCCACCATCGCAAGCGAAATCCCCGTGTTACCCGATGTCGGCTCCAACAACGTGGCACCGGGATGCAGCGTTCCGTTTTTCTCCGCCGCCAACACCATCGCCAGGGCTGCGCGGTCTTTCACCGACCCGGTCGGGTTGCGATCCTCGAGTTTCGCCCAGAGTCGGACGTCGGGTGACGGGGAGAGAGTCGGGAGACCGACCAGGGGTGTGCGCCCCACGGAGTCGAGTAGGGAGGTGTAGCGCATGTCACCCGCCGGCGACGGCGGGCAGGATCGTGATGGAGTCGCCATCGGACACCTCGGTGGCGAGGCCGGACAGGAAGCGCACGTCTTCGTCGTTGAGATACACGTTCACGAACCGGCGGAGTCCACTGTCATCGAGGAGGCGTTCACCGATGCCGGGATAGTTCGCGTCGAGATCGGCGACGACCGCCTGCAGTGAGTCACCCGAGGCGGTGACGAGTTTCTCGCCACCGGTGTAGGGGCGCAGGATCGTGGGGATCCGAACCTCGACTGCCATCGCATCTCCTTCTATTGGCCTTCAAGGGTAGAGAGGACGTGCCCGAGCGGCCACTCGGGATGCACACCTGCAAAGTGTTGGCAGCTAGGCCTCGAGGATCTCGACGGGTTCCTCACGGACCTCGCCATCGATGATCCGGAAGGAGCGGAGCTCGAAGGGGCCCTCGTCCGCTCCGCATTCACGGGTGGAGACGAGCACGTAGTGGGCATTCGGCTCGGACGCATAGGCGATGTCCGTCCGCGATGGGTAGGCCTCGGTGCCGGTATGCGAGTGGTAGATCACCACGGGTTCCTCATCCCGGTCATCCATCTCGCGATAGAGGGCGAGCAGGTCCCCGGAGTCGAACTCGTAGAACGTGGGCGATCGGGCGGCGTTGACCATGGGGATGAATCGATCCGGCCGATCACTCCCGGCCGGGCCGGCGATGACCCCGCACGCCTCATCCGGGTGGTCCGCCCGCGCGTGGGCTACAAGGGACTTCACAAGGGTCCGGGTGATCTGAAGCACTGTCACAGCCCCTCTAAATCGGACATTTCACCCCAGTCTACGTCCGAATATGCGAGTCCGCTTGCACAACCTTTGAACCACGAGGAACCTTGCGCTCGGCTCGGTACGCGTCGAGCGGGCCGAGAGACAAGCAGCGGGGCCCACCGGCCCCCACTCAAGGAGGCTCGTGTGGGTGTTCTCGAACTAGATTATTCGCAGTACCAGACCGTCTACAACGTTCTGTCGTTCGCTTTGGCCTCGATGCTCGCCACGTTCATCTTCCTGCTCGTGGTGCAGGGTCGCGTACTTCCCCGCTACCGCCAGGCCCTCGTGGTCTCGGCGATGGTGTGTTTGATCGCCGCGTACCACTACTACCGCATCTTCGATTCGTTCCGGCACAACTACGTCGCCATCGACGAGGGTGCTGCGGCGACCGCGTTCAACGCGATCCAGTACCAGTTGGTCAACGGCGAGGGCTTCAACGAGGGCTATCGCTACGTTGACTGGCTGCTCACCGTGCCGCTGCTGCTCTTCGAAACGATCGCGGTGCTCGCGCTTCCGCGCGCCACTCGCAAGAACCTGCTGATGAAGCTCATCCCGGCCTCGGCCCTGATGATCATCCTCGGCTACCCGGGTGAGATCGCGGTCGACGCCGCTCCCAAGGCCATCTGGGGCGCGCTCTCGACGATTCCGTTCCTCTACATCCTCTATGTCTTGTGGGTGGAACTGAGCAAGTCGATGAACACCCAGCCGGAGCAGGTGCGCAAGGACCTCAACGGTCTTCGTCTGCTGCTTCTCGCCACGTGGGGCGTGTACCCGATCTCCTACATGATCCCGATGATCTGGCAGGACGCCGGCGCAGACACCTTCGTCTGGCGTCAAGTGGGTTACTCGATCGCCGACGTGCTGGCGAAGTGTCTCTTCGGTCTGTTGATCTACAAGATCGCACGCGAGAAGAGCGCGAACGACTCCCGCGAGTTTGTCGAGCAGGAGATCGACGCAGCACCGTCCAGCAAGTAGTTCGACGCATTACTGACACCGGCGGTTGGGGCTTCGGCCCCAACCGCCGGTTGCTGTTCAGTCGCCGGTCAGACTCTGGATCAGGGTCTCCTGGATGTAGGTGAGCCAGTCATAGAGATGGAAGAGCCCGATCCTTGGGTCAGAGACGGACATCGATTCCAGGCCCTCCTGCCAGTCCTCGGTGATCCCCAATCGGGTGCCCAAGATGAGGCGCACATCATTCAGGAAGCCGAGCCAGATGAGGGCGGATTCCTCATCGACGACGAACGTGGCATCACCCTCGTCGTTTGTCACAATGGAATCCTGAACGCTGCGGGCGCGCGCACACTTCTCCAGGCGGAGGTCGTGCTCCGTGAAGCGCCGGAAATCCTGGGCAGACTCCGGGTCATCGCGATACGCGTCCGGGAAAAGACGGGCCAAGGCCACATCGTCCGGTGCAGCAACCGGCTCATCCATGTTTCCGACGATCGCCGCAAGCGGGTCGTCACTGGTGGCGCTGTGTGGTGGGGTGACGAGGTCGAGCAGCTGGGTGGCCAGGGAGGTGATCAAGCCACGCTCGACCTCATCCAGGGTGACCGTGAAGCGGCCACCCTCAGCTCTCTCGAATCCCTGGGTCACGGTCAGTCCCGACCCACGGTCGCCCACAGGCCGTAGGAGTGCATGGCGTTGGTGTCACGTTCCATCTCCTCGCGCGAGCCGCTGGCCACCACGGCACGGCCCTCGTGGTGCACCGCGCGCATGAGGGTCTCCGCTTTCTCCCGGGGGTACTTGAAGTAGGTCATGAAGACGTAGGTCACGTAGGACATCAGATTGACCGGGTCATTCCACACGATCGTGACCCAGGGACGATCCGTCACCACCTCGAATTCCGTCGCCTGATCGGGGAGGACAGGTGCCTCCGCGGGTGCGGACGTCATCGCACCAGTGTGCCAAGGACGCGCCGACCTGGGCACGAGGCCTCATCCGGCCGTACCCTGGCACGGTGACCTGGATCCCCGAACCCGCCAGTGGGCTGCCGGATCCGCCAATCCTGCAGCGGATCCGTGAGTCCGTGATTGGTGACGACCAGGTGATGGAGACTCCCTTCGGGCGCCGGCGTGTCACGTACGCCGATTACACGGCTAGTGGCCGTGCGTTGAGCTTCATTGAAGACTTCATCACCGACGAGGTCCTCCCCCGCTACGCGAACACCCATACAGAGTCGAGCGGCACCGGTCTGCAGACCTCCCGCCTGCGCGAGGATGCACGTCGCGTGATCAAGGAAGCGGTGAACGCCGACGACGACTACGCGGTGATCTTCTGCGGGTCCGGTTCGACGGCAGCCATCAACAAGGTGGTGTCGATTCTGAACCTGAGAATCCCTGCCGATCTCGATAGGCGCTACCACCTCTCTGATGCGATCCCGGCCGATCAGCGGCCGGTGGTGTTCATCGGCCCCTTCGAACACCACAGCAACGAATTGCCGTGGCGTGAATCCATCGCCGACGTGGTCACGATCCGAGAGGACGCCACCGGTCACATCGACATCGACCATCTCACCGAGCAACTAGCGCTCTACTCCTCGCGACCCTTGCGCATCGCCTCGTTCTCCGCCGCCAGCAACGTCACCGGAATCCTCAGCGATACCCATGCGGTGAGCCAGTTGCTTCATGAGCACGGCACGTTGTCCTTCTGGGACTACGCCGCTGCCGGCCCGTACGTCCGCATGGCGATGAGACCGACCTGCAATGCGCACCCTCTCGCCTACAAGGACGCGATCTTCCTCTCCCCGCACAAGTTCATCGGGGGGCCGGGAACCCCTGGTCTCCTCGTCATCCGACGTGAACTCGTGAGCAATACGGTGCCGGAGATCGTGGGCGGCGGGACCGTCGCCTACGTGAATGCGGCCGAGCACACCTACCTCGACGACTCCGAGCATCGGGAGGAGGGTGGCACCCCGGCCATCATCGAATCGATCCGGGCCGGCCTGGTCTTCCAACTCAAGGACGAGGTCGGAAGTGAGGTGATCCATGCACGCGAGGACGACTTCGTTCGCCGCGCGATGGATTCCTGGGCGTCCAATCCCCGCATCGAGGTGCTCGGGAATCGCGAGGCAAAACGCCTCTCGATTACGTCCTTCGTGATCCGCCGTCCTGGCGGCACGTACCTGCACCACAACTTCGTCGTCGCGATCTTGAATGACCTCTTCGGGATCCAATCACGCGGTGGGTGCTCCTGTGCCGGTCCCTACGGTCACCGACTCCTCGGTATCGATATCGAACATTCCCATCGCTTCGAGGAACAGATCCGTCACGGATGCGAGGGCATCAAGCCTGGCTGGATCCGGGTCAACTTCAACTACTTCATCTCAGAACCGGTGTTTGCATACCTGGTGTCCGCAGTGCACCTCGTGGCCGACCACGGCTGGAAACTGCTCCCGCATTACCGCTTCGACACCACCACCGCGCGTTGGCAACACCGCGACGGCGCTGTCGAGCCACCCTTGCGACTCAGTGACGTGCACTACACGCACGATGGGCGACTCACGTACCCCACGCAGCACGACACGGCACCGGAATCCGCACTCGCTGACTATTTGGAGTTCGCACGCGGATACCTGGCATCGCTACCCGAACCAACCCTGGTGAATGCCGGGGTCTCGGATGACTTCGATTCGCTCCGTTGGTTCGAACTACCTGAGGAGAGCGTGCGCTAACGGCGCACGCGCACGTTGAAGGTGGGCGAGATCCCTTCCGATATCCCGTTCCCACCCGGAGCCACCACCCGATACGTGTAGCGGCCCTTGCCCTCCGGTGCGGTGCCGATGAGGAGAACACGCCCCTTCGCATTGACCTTGGCCGAGGACACCCGCTCCCACGATCCATCCCGGGTGAGACGCTGCAGGAGCACCTTCTGCTGTTTCGCAGGGGGGCGGACGATGACACGCACCTTGATCACACCTCCGCGAGACACCGTGTCCGTGCGCAGGCGAGTGGTGACCGTGGACCCGACGGCAACGGTCGACTCCGTGCTGATCCCCGCGGGCGCGGTCGCCGTGGCGGCACTTGCGATGCGCAGGACACCGCTCGCGGGGAGCACCACCTGGAACGTCACGGCGCCATCGGGGCCGGTGGTACCGGTCTGGAGATCAACAAAGTCACCCGACCCCTGCGGAGCAAATTGCAGGACCACGGGGACACCTGCGCCTGGTGCGCCGTTGACGAGAACGGATCCCTGGATCGTCGCCGCTTGACCCGAAACAACGGACGGAGGCGCCGTGATCGCGACCGTCGCCGTTGCAGGTGCGAGGGATTGGGCGTAGCTACGCAACAACGGCCACTGCGCGGGATTCTCTCCACCGATGGTCCAGAACGCTGCAGCGTTGAGGCCGTATGTCCCGACGAGTTGCGTGCGGGCCAGAACGCCGTCCGGCCCCACGAACCAGGTGATTCGGCGGGCAGTACAGGTCTGGGTTGCCCCCGCACCGTCGGTCCACGTCACCGGTTTGTCGTACTCCACCCATGACTCCTGGGCCTGCGCATCCCAGGTGACCGCGGTCTCGGGGACACCGGCACGTGTCAGCACCCTCGGTGCATCGGCTGACGTGAACGCGGCGCGATCGGTCAACTCCCCCCACGCCCGCCGCTCGCTCGCGCTCCCATTGCGGTTGGGGCATGTCCCCGACAAAACGAACGAGCCATCGCCGTTCTTCTTGGTCCAGGCGCGCCCGTACGTGGGAACTCCGATCTGCAACTTCGCGGGATCCATGACCGACGTTGCGTACTGGGTGATTGCCGTCACCCAGCCGATGGGTGCTATCGGCCCGATCCCCTGGACGCTGAAGTCGTAGGCCATGATCCGAACACGGTCGGCGACCTGCGCGATCGCGGGCAGGTTATAAACCCAGTAACCACTGCGCCCGCCACATCGATTCCGGGTATCACACGGCGAGGGGATCGTGACGGAGAGTAACTTCCCCTGCGCGCGCAACGCTGCGGACAATTCCTGCACGAACGCCGTCCAGTTCGGCTCCGTCGTCGGCCAACTCGCACTGCCGTCGGAGAAGGCGAATCCTTCGTAGTCGAGATCCAGACCGTCGTAGCCATTCGTCATCACCATCGCGACCAGATCGGCGACGTGAGCGGCACGCTGCGCAGGATCCGCCAATGCGGCAGCCATGCGCCCCTTCCCGGACGCATCGGCAATCGCCGGCAACACGGTGACTCCCGCAGCGCGGAGTTGACCCATAGCCCACGGGATATTCGTGGACGAGTTCTTGAAGTTCGGATTCACCAGGACTTGGACTCCGCCACCCGGCTTCGCCGTCGCGGAGTACCAGAACGGCGAGACATCCACGAAGAGGTCCGCGTTCTGCACCACCGAGGTGATGCCCTGGGGCTGGGACTGGGTCGTCATCCAGTAGGGCATCCAGCCGCTGAGGATCCGCTTGGGGGCGGGATCGGCCTGGGCGGGCGCAGCCACCCCGAGGAGCGACGTGCCGGCCAGGGCCGTGGCGAGGAGAAGGGGAAGGAGGCGACGCATCGATTCATTCTGCGTTACGCGACCCCCCGGAGCCGGAACCTGGGTCGGTGCGTCCGCCTACCGCAAAACTCGCGCGATCTCCCCGGCGGCACGGGCGACCCGGGGGCCAACCTCGGTGTCGGCGAGTTCCCCCATAGCGACGACCCCCACGGAGGCCTCGAGCCCGGGGACTCCCATGAGCGGCACCGCGATGCCGTGGCCCCCCGTGGCCCCGTCCGCGGTGGCCATGATCCACGGGGGATCCAGAGGACGACCGGCAGCGGTGCGTGCGGCGAGGACGGCGCGTCCCCCGGCGGTGGCCTCCAGCGGTTGGCGAGCACCAAGCCGCACCGACACATGCACATCCGACCGCGACGGTTCGACGACCAGGGCGGTGAGACCGTCGCCCCCTTCGGCGATCGTCAGGTGCGCGGTGGCGCTGACGGCATCGGCCAGGAGTCGCAGCGCTGGAATGGCGGCGTCACGGAGTGCAGGTTGCACTGCACGACCGAGGGTGAGAAGTCCCAGGCCAAGGCGGCACCGACCATCCGCGCCCCGACGGATGAGTGCGTGTGATTCGAGTGTGACGACGAGGCGATAGACGACAGTCCGGCCGACTCCGAGTTGCGTCGACAACTCGGTGACAGTCAGGCCCTCAGGTGCATCCGCGATCACCTCGAGGACTCGGAGTCCACGGTCGAGGGTCTGCGAAGTTTCGGCCGCCACGTAGCAAGCCAATCATGGGCGGAAAAAGCAACGACGTGGGGTCCGCATGCGCGGACCCCACGTCGTCAAGAGATCAGGATTCCAGGGACTTGACCCGGAAGCCGGCGATGATCTCGAAGATGCCAATGATGATCAGCCACACGCCGATCACCCAGGTGATGGCGAGCAGTGACATTCCGGGGCCCACGAGCACGATCACGCCACCGATCAGCAGGATGATGCCGAAGAAGATGTTCCAACCACGGCCTTCCTTCTGCTCGAAGCCGGTGAAGAGCGACGCGAAGCCGCGGAAGATGAAGGCGATAGCAATGAAGATCGCCAAAATCTCGACTGCACGGATGGCGCTCGCGATGGCGAACACACCCAGGGCGATGGAGATGATGCCCGTGATGATCGTCAATGCCCGCATACCGCCCGTGAGACCGTGACCGAAGCCACGCACCACCTCGAACACACCGGAAACGATCAACCAGATCGCCAGCAAAATCGCGACAGCGACGACGGTGGCAATCGGCCAGACGAGGGCTACGACACCGACGATGATGCTGATGATGCCGCCGACCAGCAGCAGCCACCAATAGCGTCCGGAACCGGTGAACATGCCGGTCTCAGAACTCATTGTGGACATGTAACCTCCATGGTGAGCGGGGCTTGTGGCCCCAACGGGGAAGTTCCCTCCCCGATGGTAGAGCGATATTGGCCCGGTTTCGGGCTACGACTCGGTCACCTGACCGCTCAGCGACAGCTCCGTGAGGGTCCTATCGACGCAGGTGATGAACGGATTGCCCGGAACGAACGCCAACACCGACTCGGCGCCGCCGGAATTCTTCCCGTAGGCGCTGCTCGCCACCGCGCCGGCAGCTGCCACTTCATCCGGCGTCACTTGACCGACCAGAAAATCCGCGATGCCGTCGCGCACGAATTCCTCGATCGTGATGGGCTGCTCTATCCATGTCACCTGAACAGGGGTAAACCCCAGATCCTCGGCGATCGAGTAGACGAGGTCCGACTCGGTGCCCACCCATTCGTCACGATCATTTTGACTGAGGTACGGGGCAGATCGACGATCGGTGGTCGCGACCGTCAGTTGCGCCGCGACAACGGTGGTGACGTTGACGAGCGAACAGGGATCGAGGACCCCCGGATCGATAGTCGCCGAGGCGTCGGCGATAGGCAT
>Ga0169931_10005713_pt1 | contig 18902 bp, 18 predicted proteins | sample Kivu_15m_20L_FD_129675 | JGI IMG/M metagenome (GOLD analysis project Ga0169931, IMG submission 129675) | Freshwater microbial communities from Lake Kivu, Western Province, Rwanda to study Microbial Dark Matter (Phase II) - Kivu_15m_20L... | ecosystem: Environmental > Aquatic > Freshwater > Lake... | reverse complement strand
GCAGCCGTGTAGCAGCCCGGATCGATAATCATGCAGTCTTTATGTTCGTCCCAAATCAGCCAGGTGTTTTCGGCAAAAGGACCAAATGTAAATGAGGCGCGCTGAAGCATAATGCAACAAAGCTAAAAGATTGCAAGTGCGTTAAAGCAACCACATTGCTTTTTTTATTAGGTTCGACAAATTTTTACCTCAACGCATGAAAAATCCTCGTAAAGGACTATCGCTTTTTGCATTAAGCATGATTGCAATCGGTGCTACAATTGGCTCTGGTATTTTTAAAACGCCTGCCGGAATTGCGGCTAAAGTTTCTTCGAACGAAACCATCATACTGCTTTGGGTTTTAGGTGGCCTCGTATCATTACTGGGAGCACTCGTGTTTGCCGAATTGGGTTCACGCTTTTCAAATGCGGGAGGTGTTTACACTTACCTCAACCGAGCGTACGGACCGCTACCGGGTTTTTTGTACGGGTGGTGTCTCCTCACGGTAATTAGCAGTGGAACCATTGCAGCCCTGTGCACAGTTTTCGCCGAAAATCTCGCTTACTTTATCCCCATCGAAGCATCAAATCAAAAATATGTAGCGATGGGAAGCATCGTCGTTTTAACGCTTTTCAATGCGTTCAGTATAAAAAGCAGCGAGTGGTTCGCCAACATCGGCACTGTTTTAAAAATCATTGGCATTTATGCTTTGCTAATTCTTGCACTTTTTCTTGGCGAGTCGCTTATTTTTCCGGATGCCGTGTCTACCACAGGCATCATTCCGTCCCACAGTGGAGATAACCTGGCCGGTGCATTTGTAGGCGTATTGTGGTCGTATACCGGTTGGCATTACGCAAGCTTTGTTTCGGGCGATGCCTTGAATCCGAAGCGTAATATTCCATTGGCCATGCTTCTTGGCACGGGTGCGGTAACGCTTACGTATGTATTATGCAACCTCGGGTATTTTAGGGTAATTGACCATGCAACGATGGCCTCGTTCAACAATCCGGATGCGCCCAAAGTACTTGCTGTTGAGGTTATGAACGTTATCCTTCCAGCCTTTAGTTACCTAATGCCAGCCTTGATCGCACTCTCAGTTTTTGCCTGCGCAGGTTTGTATATTTTATCTACGCCGCGCATCTTCAATCAGATGGCAAACGAAGGCTTATTTTTTAGTGCCTTTGCAAAGGTGCACCCTAAATTTGGTGTTCCGCTTAATGCCATTTTATTGCAATCTGGTTGGGCAATGCTGTTGGTCTTTCTATGGGGGTCATTTAGCAGCATCATTGAATATGTAACATTTGTTGAGTGGATGTTCCTGTTAGCTGCTTGCATCGGAATTTTTATTGTGCGAAAAAAATATCCTGCCGAAAATCCTCCATTTCGTGTTCCACTTTACCCGTTCGTTCCGCTGCTTTTTGTGATCGTGATTGGATGGTTTATCTTTAAAAATGCCCTTGCCGACAAAGCCGAATACTATGCCGGTTTAACCGTGTTACCCATCGGGATCTTGGTTTATTTTCTGTTCAAACGCAACAAGAAAGAAATTGGTAAACAATTGATCAATTAGCTTTACAGATCTGCAACTTTTAGCAATTAAATCTGTTATTTTGCCACATTAACAAATAAACAATATGTCATTCGAACTCCCTTCACTTTCTTACGCCTACGCAGCGCTTGAGCCGCATGTAGATGCGCGTACCATGGAAATCCATCACACAAAACACCATCAGGCTTATGTTACTAATCTAAATTCTGCGATAAATGGTACAGCATCAGAAGGTAAATCGCTTGATGCGCTTATGACAGAAATGTCGAAGCATCCCATGGCCGTTCGCAACAATGGTGGCGGGCATTACAACCATACCCTTTTCTGGGAAATTATGGGTCCTAATTCAAGCGGACAACCGGCAGGAGAGCTTGCCGACGCTATCAATACAGCATTTGGCTCGTTCGATAAATTCAAGGAAGATTTTAGCAAAGCCGGCATGACCCGTTTCGGTTCGGGATGGGCGTGGCTCATTAAACACGATGGTAAACTGGTGATTACTTCAACGCCGAATCAGGACAATCCACTTATGGATATTGCTGATGTTAAGGGCTTTCCGCTACTAGGCCTCGATGTGTGGGAACACGCATACTACCTTCATTACCAAAACCGACGTGCCGATTACATTGGCGCATGGTGGAATGTTGTAAACTGGAATAAAGTAAACGAACGTTTCCAAAAAGGCTAATCACAAGAGAATCCGCAGTAATTCTGCGGATTTTTTATTTCCGGGAAGGCATTGCATCTTTGCGGCCTTTGTATCTATTCTTTCATGATTTCACGAAAACGCTCCGAAGAACTCTTCACACTTGCCAAAACCTATTTCCCGGGTGGGGTTAATTCCCCGGTTCGTGCCTTTCGTTCGGTTGGTGGCACGCCGCTTTTCATTAAGAAAGGTGATGGTTGTATTTTAACCGACGAAGACGATAACACCTTTATAGATTTTTGTTTGTCGTGGGGGCCTATGATTCTAGGCCACAACAGCAACATTGTGCGCGAAAAGGTTTGGGAGACCATCCAAAACGGAACATCGTTCGGTGCACCCACGGCGCTCGAAAATGAGCTCGCCGAACTCATATTGAATAACAACCGCTACATTCAAAAATTGCGATTTGTTAGTTCAGGCACAGAGGCTGTGATGTCGGCCGTACGGCTTGCTCGTGGTTATACGGGCCGCGATAAAATCCTGAAGTTCGAAGGCTGCTACCACGGCCACGTCGATAGTTTATTGGTAAAAGCCGGTTCAGGGCTTGTTACCTTCGGAAATTCATCATCGGCGGGCGTTCCGAAAGGACTGGTTAACGACACCATCGTAGTTCCACTCAACCGAATCGATTTGGTCGAAGAAGCATTCAAGCAGTTTCCCGGTGAGATAGCCGCGGTAATTATTGAGCCAATACCGGCAAACAATGGGTTGTTGCAAGTGAGTAAAGAGTTTTTATTCTGCCTGCAGTGCAAGGCAAAGAAACATGGTGCCTTGCTCATTTTCGACGAAGTAATTTCTGGCTTTCGTGTTGGTTTCGAGGGCGCTGCAGGCTTGTACAGCATACAACCCGATATTGTAACCTACGGAAAAATCATTGGAGGGGGCTTTCCGGTGGGTGCATACGGGGCTTCGACCGAAATTATGAGCAAGGTATCGCCTGAGGGAGATGTATATCAGGCGGGAACACTCTCGGGGAACCCGGTTGCGATGTCGGGCGGAATTGCAGCACTCGGAGAATGCCTTAAACCGGGCTTTTATGAGCAACTCGATGCAAAGACAAAGCGTTTTACCGATAGCATTGAACTGCATGCACGCAATAAAAATTATCCATTCCGAATTTTCCGCATCGGTTCAATTTTCTGGCTCGCATTTACCCGTAACGACATTCGTGCTGCCGAAGAAATCGACCCAAACGGAATGGAGCATTTTAAAAAATTGCATGCATTCCTGCTCAATGAAGGGGTTTATTTTGGTCCTTCGGGTTACGAAGTAGGTTTCATTTCGACAGCGCATACCGACGAACAGCTAAACAAAGCCGCCGCTAGCATTACCAGAGGATTGGATTTTGTATTTCAGGCATAAATCATGAATCTGTTTATTTACAGTCGATTATAGGCTTATTGTTTGCTCTATTTTCCATTTTCCGCAAAAATTTCGACCGATAATTTTCACCTCGAAAAATATTCAGATAAATTATTTGCTCATTGAAAGCGAAAAAACATATCTTTGCAGCCCGTTTCAAAAAAACGCTAATTCACACAGTAACAAACATATCAAACTCAAAAACATAAGACCATGACAAAAGCAGAAATTGTCGCAGAAATTGCAGAGAAAACAGGTGTTGAAAAAGTAGCTGTTCAAGCTACCATCGAAGCTTTTATGAAAAGCGTAAAAACGAATATCTCACAGGGTAAAAATGTTTACTTACGTGGTTTCGGAAGCTTTATCGTAAAAAAGCGTGCGGCAAAAAAGGGACGTAACATTTCCAAGAAAACAACAATTTTAATTCCTGCGCACTTCATTCCTGCCTTCAAACCCGCTAAGTCATTCAGCGAGAAGGTGAAGAAGTCGGTGAAAGCCTAATACCCTTACCGAATGGGCACACGTCAGCTTTTGCTTATTGCATCGTGCCTGCTCATTGGTGGGGCGGTGTTTTTGCTGCCAAGAACAACAGAAGCCGATAAAGCTTCAGAATCGCAGGTTGTTTCAGAAGATTTCAGCAAACAATTAGAAGAAGTTAAGAAGCAAACGCCCGCCGAACAACTGGGTAAAATAGAGTTCTTTGAAAATAAACTGAAAGGAGCCACGGGATCTGAAAGGATTCCTTGGCTCGATTCGCTGCGAAAGCAGTGGGATGCGCAAATGCGTCCGGGGATTGCCGCTGAATACGTATTGCAGAAAGCCGAACTTTCGAACGATGCAAATTCATGGAAAGATGCAGGGATGCGTTTTCTCGGATTAGCGAGCTTCTTCGCCGATTCCGATAAAAACTCCCTGCTCCAGCGCGCAATCGCCTGCCTCGAAAAAGCGAATGAACTAAATGCAAACGATCCTGAAATCAAAACCCAATTGGGCATTGCTTACGTCGAAGGGTCGCAGGAACCGATGAAAGGCATCGCCCTTTTGCGTGAAGCTGTTGCTGCCGACTCAACCAATGTCGACGCACAGCTAAGCCTTGGGTTCTTCTCGATGAAAAGCGGTCAGTACGACAAAGCGGTGAAACGCTTTACCACTGTTTCCAAATTGCGTCCCGATTTGCCCGAAGTAAATCTCTACCTGGCCGATGCATTATCCATGAGCGGAGATAAAAAAGAAGCCCTTTCAGTTATCGATAAGCTACTCAAAACCACCACCGACAGCCTCATTCAGGCTTCGGCAAACCAACGCAAAAAAGACATTCAACAGAACTAAAAATTTTTAACACATCAGCATCATGCCAAGCGGAAAAAAAAGAAAGCGCCATAAAATGGCAACGCACAAGCGCAAAAAGCGTCTGCGTAAGAATCGCCACAAGAAGAAGTAATCCGGAATTCGGGATTTCTACATCCCGTTTATCCCTTTATTGAAACTTCCTAAGACTGCCTTAAAAGTGCAGTTATTGGGCAGTTTCTTATTTGATAGAGGATGAATAAGGAACTTGTTATTTCGGCTCAGTCGAATGAAGTTGTTATCGCACAACTGGAAGACCGACGACTCACCGACCTGAATAGAGAAAAAAGCAACAATAGCTTCGCTGTTGGTGACATTTACCTCGGACGGGTTAGGAAAGTTATGCCCGGCCTTAATGCAGCATTTGTGGATGTTGGTTACGAGAAAGATGCATTTTTGCATTACCTCGACTTAGGTCCACAAGTGAAATCGCTGCTGAAATTCATTCAGGGGGTTCAGGGTAAGAAGATAAACACGCACGATTTAACCTCGTTTCGGAGGGAAGCAGACATTCAGAAAGACGGGAAAATTGGTTCTGTTTTAAACAGCAACAACCTCATCTTGGTGCAGATTGCTAAAGAACCTATTTCCACAAAAGGGCCACGCATCACTTCAGAGCTTTCGTTGGCCGGACGTTTTCTAGTGCTTGTGCCGTTTTCTGATAAGATTTCGGTATCGCAAAAGATCAAAGACAACGAGGAGAAAAGTCGCCTCAAGCGCTTAATTGCGAGCATTCGTCCTCCGGGTTTCGGCGTAATTATTCGCACTGTTGCATCCAACAAGAAAGTAGCTGAGCTCGATCAGGACTTGAACGAACTCGTGCAGCGCTGGCAGCTTTTGTATGAGAATCTTGTTGCTGCCCAACCCAAAGAAAAAGTGCTGGGCGAAATTCGTAGAACATCGGCCTTGCTGCGCGATGTATTGAACGACACCTATCAGGGTATTACGGTCGATGACCAGTCGATTTACGCAGAGATAAAATCCTACATCTCGCAGATTGCACCCGATAAGGAGCGCATTGTAAAGCTGTATAAAGGAAAGGAAAGTCTCTTTGAGCACTACGGCATCGACCGGCAAATTAAAGCGGCATTCGGACAAAACGTTAGCCTGAAAAGCGGCGCATACCTCATCATTCAGCATACCGAGGCGATGCACGTAATCGACGTGAACAGCGGTCACCGCACGCGCTCCGACAATGATCAGGAAGCCAATGCTCTCGACACGAACCTTGAGGCTGCACAGGAAATTAGCCGTCAGTTGCGCCTCCGCGATATGGGAGGTATCATCGTAATCGACTTTATCGACATGCATTCGGCCAACAACCGTAAGATCTTGTTCGATAAACTGCGTGAGGCCATGTCGCACGATCGGGCCAAGCACACCATTCTGCCGCCAAGTAAATTCGGATTAATCCAGATTACGCGTCAACGTGTTCGTCCCGAATTGGTTATCGAAACTCTCGAGAAATGTCCAACCTGCAATGGCACGGGCGAAATTCAGCCTTCGATTTTAATAACCGACGAAATCGAGAACAACCTGCGCTACATCCTCAAAGACCAGAACCAAACAGGCGTACAACTGTGGGTGGATCCATTCCTCGAAGCGTACATCAAACGCGGCTTACCATCCATGCAAATGCGCTGGTTCCTCAAATATAAAAGTTGGGTAAAGGTTAAGGCGGTGCCATCCTACCATATGATGGAATACCATTTCCTCAACAAACAGGACGAAGAAATTAAATTGTGAGGATTCAATTTTTCCCTAATTTAAACCTGTTTTAGAATCAGGAGTTTCAAAAGCCTTTCATGTTTAACATTTCTGATTCAGACCGTTTAATTTCATGATCTGGCAACACGTTTCCCGCTTAATTCTGCGTTTTAGGCTGCCCATTATACTTGTAATTGCAGTCCTTACCGTTGTGATGGGCTACTTCGCTTCGAAAGCCGAAATGACCTACACGATGGCGCAGATTCTGCCCTTCGACGATCCTGAATATGTTGCTTATACCAATTTTAACAAGAAGTTTGGGCAGGACGCTAACGTGCTGGTTATTGGATTCGAATCCGACAGTCTGTTTAAACTCGACGTGTTTAACGATTGGATCGAGACATCCGAACAGCTTAAAAAAATCGAGGCGGTTAAAAACGTTTTGTCTATTGGAGGCATTCTGAATTTAACCCGCAACGATTCGCTGCAGCAATTCGATATTGCACCACTGATTACGCGGAAGCCCGAAACGCAGGCCGAGCTCGACAGCCTGAAAAGTCAGATTCTGAACCTGCCATTTTACCGCGAATTGCTCATCGCACCCGGCAAACAGAACGCCTATGCAACACTGATGCTCGTAACACTCGATCAGAAAAGCATTGACCGAAAAGACCGCAAGGAATTAATTGAGCAGATTACTAAGATTGGCGATGCATTTTCGGCCAAGCACAAATTCGAAATTCACTATTCCGGACTGCCTTACATCCGAACACTAAACTCAATCAAGCTGCGCGAGGAGTTGGTGATGTTCCTCTGGATGTCGATGCTCATTACGGCGCTGGTACTTTACCTGTTTTTCCGCTCGGTGAAAGCCATCGTTTTCCCGATGCTGGTTGTAATCATCAGTGTAATCTGGTGTGTTGGAACACTGGTGTTGTTGGGGTATAAAATCACCATCCTCACCGCGTTGATTCCGCCATTGATTGTGATTATCGGAATTCCCAATTGCATTTTCCTCACCAACAATTTCCACCGCGAATACAAAGGGCACGGCAACAAAATCAAAGCAATTTCACGGGTGGTGCATCGCATAGGGAATGCAACATTCCTTACCAATTTCAATACGGCACTGGGTTTTGTAACCTTCGCATTTGTAGATAGCGCACTGCTGAAGGAATTCGGAATTCTCTCGTCCATCAACGTAATGCAAGTGTTTTTGCTGAGCATTACGGTTCTTCCGATTTTTTATTCCTACGTAAAAGCGCCCAAGCCAAAGCAAACCAAACACCTCGAAAACCGCAGAATGCAGAAGGTGGTCGACTGGCAAATTCTGCTGGTTACGAAATACCGCCCGGCGATTTATGTGGCAACGGTGTGCATCATTGCGGTAAGTGTATGGGGCATGACAAAGATGCGTACAACCGGAAATTTCACCGACGACATTCCCGATTCAGACCGCATGATGGTCGACCTGCGCTTTTTCGAATCGCATTTTCACGGTGTAATGCCTTTTGAAATCACCATCGATACCCGCAAGAAAAACGGTGTGATGAAACTTTCGACCTTGAAAAAAATCGATCGTTTGCAGCAGGTTCTCCGCGAGTATCCTGAATTTGCCCGTCCGCTTTCGATTGTAGAAGTGATTAAATTCTCGAAACAGGCATTTTACGGAGGCGATTCGAGCGAATACAAGCTTCCGAACACCGAGGAAATTACGTTTTTACTTCCCTACGCCCAACAAACAGGTCTAAAGGCTTCATCTTCTGCATCGTTTCTCGACAGCACCAAACAGGTTACACGCGTTTCGGTTCAGATGGCCGACATCGGCACTACCGAGATGCAACGCATCAACGAAAGTCTTCGTCCTCAGGTCGATTCACTTTTCCCGCCCGATAAATTCGATGTGAATTTTACCGGAACGAGTATCGTATTTTTGAAAGGAACCGATTACCTCATCGAAAATTTATTGCTCAGCTTGTTTGCGGCTATTATTCTCATTTCGGGTTTGATGTACTTCATGTTCTATTCGTTCAAAATGCTGCTCATTTCGGTAATTCCGAACATCATTCCGCTTTTATTCACTGCCGGCTTGATGGGCTTTTATGGCATTTCGCTGAAATCTTCGACCATCTTGGTTTTCAATATTGCATACGGAATTACGGTGGACAGTGCCATACACTTTTTCTCGCGGTATGGTGGCGATTTGAAAAAGCACGGAAACCGCATTCGTCCGGCTGTGCTCGATGCCATGAAAGACACCAGCAACAGCATCATTTACACATCCATTATTCTCTTGCTGGGCTTCAGTATTTTCATTTTCTCGACATTCGGAGGAACAATTGCTTTGGGATTCCTCATTTCAGTTACTATTTTCGTGGGATTGTTTACAAACCTATTGCTCTTGCCCACGCTTCTCTTATCCATCGACCGTGCCTTTACCATCAAGGCATACAAGGAACCGCTCATCATGGTTTTTGATGAGGAGGAGGACATTGAGCTTGAGAGCTTGACCATCCGTAAAACCGAAAACGAAGACTAAGGTGAAAGGAATTATTCTGGCCGGTGGATCCGGCACGCGACTACACCCGCTTACCCTTGCAGTAAGCAAGCAGTTGATGCCGGTGTACGATAAACCGATGATTTATTACCCGCTTACGACATTGATGCTTGCCGGCATTCGCGAGGTGTTGATTATCTCAACGCCTGTCGATTTGCCTCATTTCCGCAAATTGCTCGGAAGCGGCAATCAACTCGGAATGCAGTTTAGCTATGCCGAACAAGCCGTTCCGAATGGACTCGCACAGGCATTTGTTATTGGCGAAGAATTTATTGGAAACGACAAATGCGCCTTGGTTCTGGGCGATAATATTTTTTACGGAGCCGGAATGTCGCGCTTGCTGCAAAGTATTAACGACCCCGAGGGCGGAGTTGTGTTTGCGTACCATGTTTCTGATCCCGAACGCTATGGAGTTGTGGAGTTCGATAAAGACCAGCGTGCTGTTTCGATCGAAGAAAAACCGAAACAACCGAAATCGAATTTTGCCGTTCCGGGATTGTATTTCTACGACAATTCGGTGGTTGATGTGGCCAAAAACATACAACCCAGTGCACGAGGCGAATACGAAATTACCGACGTAAACAAGTATTACCTCGAACAAGGGAAACTAAAAGTTGGTGTGTTGGATCGCGGAACAGCCTGGCTCGATACCGGAACATTTGACTCGCTTATGCAAGCCGGTCAATTTGTGCAGGTAATCGAGCAGCGCCAGGGGTTGAAAATTGGTTGCATCGAAGAAGTTGCCTGGCGAATGAAATTTATTTCGGATGCAGCCTTGGAAGAAATTGCCCAGCCTCTTCGTAAAAGCGGGTATGGCGATTATTTACTCAATTTAATCAAAGGACGATGAGCAAGATCTTGATTACCGGTGGAGCCGGATTTATTGGAAGTTGTTTGGCTGAGAAATTGGCCGAAAAGCCCGAAAACACCATTGTAGTTGTCGACAACCTGCGCACCGGCGAATTTCGAAAAGTGCCCACTTCGAAACATAATAATGTGCAGTTCATAAAATGCGACACCAACGATTACGCCGATATTTCGGCTGTTTTCTTTGCCTGGAAATTCGATTACGTTTTTCATTATGCCGCACTGGTTGGTGTATTGCGCACCTTACAACATCCTGTTGCTGTATTAGACGACATTGCCGGAATTGAGAATGTTCTGAAGCTCTCTAAAAATACCGGGGTGAAGCGCGTCTACTTCTCCTCTTCCTCTGAAGTATATGGCGAACCGGTTGAGTTTCCGCAAAACGAACACACAACGCCTTTGAATTCGCGCTTGCCGTATGCGATTGTGAAAAACGTGGGCGAAGCGTATTTGCGCTCGTATCAGAAAGAGTACGATCTGGAATACACCATTTTCAGGTTCTTCAACACCTTTGGTCCGAAACAGAGCCGCGACTTCGTTATTTCCAAGTTCCTCCGTTTGGCGATGCGTAACGAGCCCATTACCATTTACGGCGACGGCTCACAAACACGTACCTTTTGCTTTATCGAAGACAACATCGAAGCCTGCACCAATGCATTTTACCGCAACGAATTTGTAAATGATGTGGTGAATGTGGGTGGGACCATCGAAGTGCCGATTTTGGAAGTGGCGCAGAATATTATCAGCCTAACAGGATCATCATCCGAAATTAAATTCGTGGCCCCGCTCGAAGAAGGCGATATGACACGTCGTCGACCCGATACCACCAAAATGATGAAACTGATGGATCGTCCGCTCATTTCGTTTGAGGAAGGAATTAAGCGCATTTTAGCCGATACCAGTTACATTATCTGATGACCGATTTACGGCAGATTCAGGCAATAATTGCCCGCGAAACCGAAGCGCTTTCATTTCCGCAGCACCCGTGCGATTTATATGATCCGATTCGCTATACCTTAGGTTTAGGCGGCAAGCGGATGCGTCCGGCGCTGGTGGTATTGTCGTGCCTCGGTGTTGGCGGTAAGCTCGAAGATGCATTGAAGCCGGCGCTTGGCGTTGAGGTGTTCCACAACTTTACCTTGCTGCACGACGATATTATGGATGATGCGCCGCTACGTCGAAACAAGGCTACGGTGCATGCAAAGTGGAATGCGAACATTGCCATTTTATCGGGCGATGTGATGTTTGCAGAAGCGTTTCGCCTCATTTCAGAGGCGCCTGGCCATGTGTTGAAGAGGGTTATCGACGTATTTCTGAAAGCTGCAATAGAGGTTTGCGAAGGGCAGCAATGGGACATGGATTTTGAATTGCGCAGCGATGTTTCGATTGATGAGTATTTGAACATGATTCGCATGAAAACAGCGGTATTGCTGGGGGCTTCGCTCGAACTTGGTGCTTTGTGCGGTGGTGCGGATAACGAAACTGCGTCGAAACTGTATGCTTTCGGAACCAATTTGGGCATCGCTTTTCAGTTGCAGGATGATTTGTTGGACGTGTATGGCGATCCCGATAAGTTCGGTAAACGCGTTGGTGGCGATATCGTTTCGAACAAGAAAACCTACCTCAAGCTAAAAGCGCTCGAACTGGCCGACAACGAAGCAAGGAAAGCGCTCGAACAGTGGTACGCTTCAAAAGATTTTGATGAATTGAACAAGGTTAATTCGGTTCGTGCTTTATTTGATGACTTGAACATTCGACACGAAACCGAGCAGATGATGGATCAGTTTTTCCTCGAAGCATTGCAGAACCTCGAAGCCATTACGTTTGATGCGGTGTATAAAAACGAATTGATACACATGGCTGCGGCCTTAATGCAGCGAGAATCGTAGGATAAATTCTACGCGTTAAAGGTAGTCGTTAGTATTCGCCTTGCGGTACAAAGATGTAGGTAAGTTAAAAAATAAGGAAATCCCGGTCTTGTTCACCGGGATTCCTTTCCCAAAATCAAACTAACCTATATAATGATGAAATTACAGGTTCTCTTTATGCTTCCCAAAAGGGAATCCGACTACTTGCCCATGATGCGGGTTAGGTCGGCAATGCGGGCCGAATAGCCGGCCTCGTTATCGTACCAGCCGATGAGCTTCACGGTATTGCCCATAACCATAGTCAAGGCCGAATCGTAGATGCAGGAATAGGTGCTTCCAACAATATCTGCCGAAACAATCGGATCGGTGCAATATTCCAGAATTCCTTTCAGTGAGCCTTGTTCGGCTGCTTTTTGAAAGGCGGCATTCACTTCATCGGCACTGGCTTTTTGCTTGAGCTGCAGGGTAAGATCGGTCATCGAACCGCTCGGCACCGGAACGCGAAAGGCCATTCCGTCGAGTTTGCCTTTCAAATGCGGTAAAATCAACGCAACGGCTTTTGCTGCACCAGTGCTGGTTGGAATAATCGAAAGTGCAGCAGCACGCGCACGGCGTAAGTCTTTGTGCGGAGCATCAACCAAACGCTGATCGCCGGTATATGCATGCACAGTGCTGAGCAAGCCCCACTCAACGCCAAATGCATCATCAATCACTTTTATCATCGGTGCGGCACAATTGGTTGTGCACGAGGCATTCGAAACAATTAGATCATCGGCACCAAGCGTATCCTCATTTACGCCAACAACTACGGTTTTTACATCCTCCTTGGCGGGTGCAGAGATAATTACTTTACGCGCTCCAGCCTGCACATGCTTGCCGGCCGATTGTTTATCGAGGAAAAATCCTGTCGATTCAATCACTACATCGATATTTAAATCCTTCCACGGAAGCGCTGCGGGATCTTTCTCTGCAAAAACCTTCATAAGGTGCTTTCCGCAACGTATCGCTCCAGCCTCAATGCTTACTTTTTCATCTACCTTGCCCTGAACAGAATCGAACTGCAGGAGGTGAGCGAGTGTTTCAACATCGGTGAGGTCGTTCACCGCAACAACTTCAATGTCGGTATGATGCATCATCGCGCGGAACGACATCCGACCTATCCGCCCAAATCCATTTATCGCTACGCGTATCATGTTTTAATTTTTAATAGTGTCAAAAATACACTATGAGAAATTAGCGTGCAAACTTTTGCAGAAAAAAATCCGCATTAACATTTAAGTCACTGATTTTATTCGAAATAATGTTTTTCGGCGTGGTAAGATGAGCGCACCAGCGGACCACTTTCGACGTAACGGAAGCCGAGACCAAGCGCAAATTCCTTGTAATCGGCAAACTGCTCGGGTGTTATAAATGCTGCAACCGGCAAGTGCTTGGGCGTTGGCTGTAGGTATTGACCTAAGGTGAGGATGTCGACTTGATTGTTGCGCAAATCGGTAATTGTTTCGCGGATTTCTTCATCGCTTTCGCCCAAACCCAGCATAACGCCCGATTTGGTATGGCAGCCTCCTTCTTTCAAGCGTTTCAGGACTTCGAGCGATCGATCGTACTTGGCCTGGATGCGTACCTCGCGTGTTAAGCGGCGCACGGTTTCGAGGTTGTGGGATACAATTTCGGGACGCACATCGATGATGCGTTGGAGATTTTCCCATTTGCCCGCGAAATCGGGAATGAGCGTTTCGAGTGTGGTGCCCGGACTTACCTTTCGAACGGCTTCAACGGTCTCCTTCCAAATAATTGAGCCTCCGTCTTTCAGGTCATCGCGGTCTACCGATGTTATTACGGCGTGTTTCACACCCATCAATTTCACCGAGTTGGCCACCCGCATGGGTTCCTGCCAATCAACTGCACTTGGCATTCCTGTAGCTACCGCGCAAAATCCGCACGAACGCGTACAAATATTTCCAAGAATCATAAACGTTGCTGTACCTGCGCCCCAGCATTCGCCCATATTCGGACAATTACCGCTTTCGCAGATGGTATGGAGTTTATGCTCGTCGACTAACTTACGAACCTTGGCATATTCAGGACCTGTAGGCAATTTTACGCGCAGCCAGTCGGGCTTTCGTTTGCGTTCGGGTGTCTGAGTTGATATTGCGTTGCTTGAATTATTCATTCCGGTTCCAGAGTTTTCCATACATCAAACGAATATACAAGGTAACAAACAAGCGTTCGGCGGGATTGTTGGCCATAATTTCGATGGGGCGCGCCATAAAATCGGCTGCAATTCCTGTTTCCAGGATGCGCAGATTCTGCTGTTTTTTCCCAAATTCAAACTGCATTCCTGCGTTGGCATAAACACCTGCCGAAAAACGGCTTTCGCTGATGCCAACAAGAAATGGGGCTCTACCTGAAATGTTATCCGGATAATGCAATTGGGGATTGTATCGTTCGGTGCGTTCGCGCACGCCGAAGTTGTTATCGAAATAATACACATTTAAATAAACGGGTTTCACCAGCGCCCAGGTTGCTCCACCATAAATGCAAACACCGGTTTCGACGCCCCCTTTATCGCCTTCGGGATGCAGGATAAATTGTTTCCCCCAGCCTGTTCGAAGCATCAAAATGCTATTTCGCTTACCATATATATATCCAACCGCATTGTCGCTGAAAGGGTTCACCGAGCGAATCTCTTTCGGATGCCGCATGGTTTGCAGCGAAAAATCGAACTGTGCAGATCGAAATCCCGTTTCATTCACGCCTCTTCTGAAGCTCAATCCGGTGCCGCGTGAATGCATGTAAACACCCATCGAACGTGTTTTACGGTACACGATGCCTGTTTCTTCTACGCCGGCGATAGATTGTGCGGTGCATAACTCCACACCGGCCAACATCAGGGCAAAACAAAGCACGAAGGAGTTAAGAAATTTCATTGTACGTTTGAGGCTTCAAAGATACAACGAAAACAAAACGATATGCCGACCATCCATTCACGCTATCTTGGCGACTTGCGCACCGAGCAAACACATGTCGCATCCGGACAAAAACTCATTACGGATGCACCGCTTGATAATCAAGGTCGCGGAGAAGCCATTAGTCCAACCGATTCGGTATGTGCCGCACTTTCGGCCTGCATGATGACCCTCATGGGAATAGCTGCGCGCACACATGAAATTAATATCGCAGGTTTGCAGGCCAACGTAACCAAGCACATGCAGGCAAGTCCGAGGAAAATTCAGAAAATCGAAATCGAATTTTATGGATGGGATGAGGTACCGGATGATAAGCAGCGCCTCATACTCGAACGTGCTGCACTGAGTTGTCCGGTAGCGTTGAGTTTGCACCCTGATGTTTTTCAGGATATCGTTTTTAGATACGATTAGTTTCCCAGCATTTCGGGCTGAATGGCATTATGCGATGCATGCGAGGTGCAAATACCATTGCGCAGAATAAGCAATTGCGGCGATTCGTGCTGCACGTTAAAACGTGTAGCGATTGAATTTGACACCTCACGGAATTCAAGTAAATCGAGATAATACGCGGGCATGTGCTGGGAAGGAACTCCACGTTCTAGACGGTCTTTAAGCATGCGGGATATACTACAGCGGGTAGAATGTTTAAAAACAGCAACCTGCTCGGTGAATGATTGCTGAACTAAGTTATCGAGGCCTTCGAGCGATGTAAGCAGAAGCCAATTCATTTACCCCAAATTAGGATTAAATGCTGCGTTGTGTTTTTTCAACGGTTTTTTGCCCGTATGCCGGACAATCGACCTTCTTAGCACGGCAAGAACTCAAAATACAGGCAGCAAAAGCCATTACTAATAGACCGGAAACAATAAATCGCATAGCGTTAAATATGTGAGACAAAGTTAATTTTTTATCGTATCCAATCATGGTTTTAAATTAAATTTAGGTTGACGTATGAAATTACAACGAAAATCTATACTCTTTCATTGCATGAGATGTTACACTTTGACAGAATTAAATTTTAATTCTTATTCACAGCTGCGTTGCTGTTTAAGTTGAATAACTTCGTGCCTGAATGGAACCTATCCGCTACGTAAAAATTGAAGCCTCCTGGAAACAGAAACTGGAAACAGAATTCAATTCACCCTATTTCGCCGAGTTGAAATTGTTTTTACTTTCTGAGCGTCTCTCACATACGGTTTATCCGCCGGGCAATGAGATATTTTCAGCGTTTTCCCATACGCCTTTCGATGCAGTAAAGGTTGTTATTGTGGGACAAGATCCCTATCACGGTGCAGGACAAGCAAATGGCTTATGTTTCTCGGTTGCTCCGGGTTTGAAGTTGCCACCTTCCCTGCAAAATATTTACAAAGAAATTGAGAGCGATATTGGGCTTCCGATGTCAAAAAATGGCGATTTACGTTCATGGGCCAATCAAGGTGTTTTTTTGCTCAACACCACCTTAACAGTTCGGGCTGGCAGTCCGGCCTCGCATCAGGGAAAAGGCTGGGAGCGCTTTACCGATGCTGCCATCAAGGCGCTTTCGAACGAACGCGAAGGACTTGCATTCCTGCTCTGGGGCAAACCGGCACAAAGCAAAGAGAAGTTGATTGACGGCACGAAACACTTCATCCTGAAAGCCGCACATCCATCGCCTCTTTCGGCATACAATGGATTTTTCGGGTGTCGGCACTTTAGCAAGACAAATAAAATTTTACTCGACTTCGGCAAAACGCCTATCCATTGGCAGGTGTAGTTCATGAGATTCGCAATCTTTTTTATCCTACTGATTTTGCATGGTTCGGGTGCCGCCCAACGCTATGCGCTCCAAATTCGGGATACTGAAGCGGGAAAGAAACTTGCGGAGAAGGCTTATGCGACAGTTAAGGCACGCGATGAAGCGGCCAAAAACTTCATGCAGGACTTACATGCAAAAGGTTACCTTGAAGCCTCGGCCGATAGTGTGCGAAAAGCCGGCGACTCGCTTGTGCTGATGGTTCGAAAAGGAACTGTTTACCGCTGGCTCGATTTGGCAAATGGAAATGTGAATGAAGATGCCTTGCGTGCCGCAGGCTTCAAAACAAGGAATTACAAAAACGCAAAACTGCAATTTGCTAAAGTGCAACGTGTGCTCAGAAACACGCAACGCTGGTACGAAAACAATGGCTATCCCTTCGCGCGAATATTTCTCGATAGCATCGAAATTCGTGACAAGGTTGCACAGGCTAGACTTTGCGCGCAATCGGGCAGTTTAAATACCATCGATAGTCTTTCGTGGCGCGGATCGGCGAAAATCAGCAAGGTGTTTTTGTACAATTATCTTGGCATCAAGCCCGGCGATGTATATAACGAACAGGCCATTTTGCAGATCGAAGACCGCGTTAAGGAACTGCCTTTTGTTACACAGACCAAACCGGCCGATGTATTTCTGCTCGAATCGCAGTCCTTGATTCGACTATACCTCGATAACCGAAAAGCATCCAGTTTCAGCGGCCTGGTTGGGTTTCTTCCCAACAATGAAAAGGACGGCAAGTTGCTGCTTACCGGCGAAGGTATTGTAAAGCTTAAAAATGCCCTGGGCAAAGGCGAAGCATTCGATGCAGAGTGGAAGCGCTTGCAGGCTGCCACGCAAAGTCTTTCCATCCGGGCCAGCTGGCCGTTTTTATTTAACCTTCCGATTGGAATGGATGGGGCATTCAACCTGTATAAACGCGATACAAGTTTCTTAAACCTGCAGCAGAGCTTGGGCATTCAGTATCTTCAAAAGGGTAACGATTATCTCAAGGCATTTGTAGAACAACGTACCTCGAACCAATTGGGTGTCGCTGCATCGCAAAATGTGACGTTACAGCCCGATTATGCCGATGTTTCGTCCTTGTCGTACGGGCTTGAATGGAACCGGAGCCGACTCGATTATCGTTACAATCCGCGCAAAGGCCTTCGCATTTTGGCGCGGTCGGCGGTTGGAACGCGAAAGCTCAGCGAAGTGGATGTTAATGCTGAGAATCCGGATCTAATTAAAGACTCGAAATTTCTACAAATCAGCGGTATGCTAGATGCCGATGGATTTATCCCCATGTTTCGAAATGCCACCATTAACATTGGATTGAACGGGGCTTTTTTAAGTACCGACCGACTTTACGAAAACGAACTATCGCGCATTGGCGGTAATTCATCGCTGCGTGGCTTTGATGAAGAATCCATATTCGCTTCAAGTTACCTGATAGGTACCCTCGAATACCGTTACCTGCTCGAACAGAATTCCTATCTCTTCCTTTTTGGAAACGGTGCATGGTACGAGAATGTCGCAATAAACCGAAACATACGCGACTGGCCGTATGGCTTTGGCGCAGGACTCAGTTTCGAAACCAAGGCCGGAATTTTTGTAATCTCGTATGCTTTGGGCAGTCAATTTGGCAATCCTATCGAATTCCGCAGTGCGAAAGTACACCTCGGAATCAGCAGTTTGTTTTAAATTGCGCCTGAATCAGAAATTACTTAAATACTGTGCTTCACAAGCGATTCAAAACCAATCATGCCCAATTCGACAAGGCTAAATGCGTAAATACCCCTACACTTTATTAAAATGAGGAATCAGAACAGGCATAAGCAGAAGGAAGAAGGTCTGATTTTCGGGATTCATCCGGTTTTAGAGGCGTTGCGTGCTGGAAAAGACATCGACAAAGTGCTGATTCAATCGGGGGCGGCAACACCTCAGCTAAGCGAATTGAAAAAGCAACTGGCCGAACTCGACATTCCGGTTAGTTATGTGCCAAAAGAAAAGATGATGCAGTATTCCCGCATCAACCACCAAGGCTTAGTGGCTTTTTTGTCGCCGGTCGATTTTCAGCCCATCGAAGAGGTATTGCAGCGTGTGTATGAGCGGGGAGAAGATCCCTTTCTGCTGATTTTGGATCGCATTACCGATGTGCGAAACTTTGGAGCCATTTGTCGAACGGCCGAATGCGCAGGAGTGCATGCCGTGATTGTGCCG
>Ga0169931_10005710_pt1 | contig 18907 bp, 10 predicted proteins | sample Kivu_15m_20L_FD_129675 | JGI IMG/M metagenome (GOLD analysis project Ga0169931, IMG submission 129675) | Freshwater microbial communities from Lake Kivu, Western Province, Rwanda to study Microbial Dark Matter (Phase II) - Kivu_15m_20L... | ecosystem: Environmental > Aquatic > Freshwater > Lake... | reverse complement strand
TGCGTCCCAGGAAATCGCTGCTGAAGATATTCCATCACCTGATCCCGCCAGCCGCTCGAGGCGGTGATCGAACCGCCAAGAAAAGCGACGCGTCCTTCGCGCTCACGATGGAATTTGAGATGGCAATTTCCCAGCCCATCACGGAGCGAAAAATAAGTCGACTCTTGGGCCAGGGCCGCGCTCGGGATCATCAAGAACGCTGCACAGCCGAGCAGGAACCCTTGACGAGCGGCGGTCAAGAACGAATGGCTTCGGATCAAAATACAGCTTCCTTTTCTCGTGTGAACGGGCTTTGAAAACAGCATGCGGGGCAATTTGCTATGCACCAAAAATCTCATCGGCAGGACGGCCATTTCCATCCTCAGTGGCGTAGAACGGACGTTTCTCGACTTCAAAAACTGTCTTGGGACTGATCCCCATGGCATGAAAGATGGTGGCATGCAAATCGGTGATGTTGATCGGATTCTCAATCGCGACAAAAGGCCGCTCGACCGCCGAGGCACCATAGAGATGACCGCGGCGAACTCCACCTCCCCACATCATCACACACGATGCCCCCGTGAAATGGCGATGCTGTCCATAGTGCTTGAGCTCCTTGAGCACATTCACCGGTTCGGTCGCCTGATCCGCGGCACTCGATCCCGGTTTCCCTTCCATGATCATGTCGCGACTGAATTCGCTGGCAAGGATCACCAGCGTTCGATCGAGCAGTCCGCGGCTTTCCAGATCGAGAACCAGCTGGGCAATCGGGCGATCGATCTCCTGCTTCATCCGCTGCAGCGTCGTATGCCCATTGGCATGAGTGTCCCAGTGAAGAAAAGGTACATATTCAGTGGTTACTTCGACGTACCTCGCACCGTTTTCGACCAGTCGTCGTGCGAGCAAGCAACCCCGACCGAAGCGACCGGTATCATATTTTTCGTAGCTTTCCTTTGGCTCCAGCGAGATATCGAACGCTTCGCGCTCTTTGGCGCTGAGCAAGCGATAGGCGTTTTCGATCGCGCGCAAGTGGCTCTCCCGCTGGAAATCTCCCATCCACTGGCGGTCTGGTGATTGATCGACCAGCGTGCGAAAAAACTTATTGCGGTTGGCGAATCTGCCAGGGTCCATCCCTTTTGGAGGACGTACCGACTGGGCAGCTTCCTCGGGAAAAGGAAGGTTCATTGGACCATACTGGCTGCCAAAAAAACCTGCTGTCGTGAATGCCTTCAATTCCTCCTGTTCTCCAACTCCCTCCAATCGCTGGCCGATGTTGATAAACGGCGGCATGACGGGATTCAGCGGACCGAGAACTCTCGCCATCCACGCCCCCAGATGCGGACACGCGACCGTTTGCGGCGGAACATAGCCCGTATGCCAGTGGTACTGATGGCGGGAATGGAGAATGCTTCCAAGATCGGGTAAGACGTGGGACCGGATCAGTGTGCCTCGATCCATCACTTGGGCGATATGCTCGAGTCCCTGAGTGATCTTGATGGTGTCGACGACCGTATCGATGGCCGGGAAAGTACTTTCAACCTGCGCGACGGGGATTCCGGGTTGGAACGGCACATAGCGCTTTGGATCGAAGGTATCGGGTGCAGCCATTCCCCCTCCCATCCAAAGTACGATGCAGGAATCGGCGGTCGCCGAAGGATGCTCAATCGTCTTCCCCTGGGCCGCAGTGAGCATCCGCGGTGCACCGGCGGCGAGCGCAGCGATCCCCGCGGCGGTCAGGGAACGCAGAAATTCCCGTCGATATTGCTGCGGACAGAAGTGAGGATCGTCGGTGTTGATTTCCATAGCTCTTTTCCTTTTACCCTGCAGACCAACTTGCATCGCATCGGGGCCAAAGCACGCTTAGCGAATGATTTGAAATTCCGGCAGCATGATCACTGCCCAGAAAAGATCTTCGATTTTTTCAGGCGTAATCTCTTCTCCCAGATGCGCTGAAATTGTCTGGAGTTCCTCGCTGGTGGGAGGTCGAGCGAGGGCGAAAATGTAGATCCAGTTCGCCAGCTCCGACGCCGATTCCCACTGGCGACGAGCAATCTCAACGCCCCCTTGCCTGAGCAGATCGGCAATCGTCTCCCCATTTGAAAGATCGATTGCTTCGAGCGTTGTCAATTCCTCGGGCCGGACGCTGACAATCTGATCTCGATTGGGTCGACCAAGGGATCGCATCAGAAAATCGCTCTTCACAAGCGAGGCGCGAACCATCGGGTTGAATGTGGATAAACAGACCATTTCCTGGAGCCTCGTCCCCAGACTTGAGTCCCAGATCTGGGGCGTGTCGACCGAAACGGCTGGCTGCCAGTCGGTCGGCGGAGCATCGCCATAGCTGCCGGAGGAATCAGGAATTTGCCGAGTCCATTGCCATGCACTGTCGCTGTACAGCTCCGCGATAATCTCATCTCCCGCGGCACCATCGGTTTTCCCCTGGGCGGCAAAAAAGAGGGCGGCCGGATTTGGCCGATTCCCTCCATTGCGTGCGACAATGAGGATTTCATTTTTTCCCTGCACGAGCCCCGTGAGCTGAACCGTTACGGGCGAATCCCACACGGCTCCCGCAGCACTCTCGCGTCCATTGACGTACATGCGAAACTCGTTATCGCAGGTGATCACAGCAGTCGTCACCGAGGGAATCTTGTTGATTTCCCAGGTTTGGCGAAAAGCGATTGTTTCTCCTGGATCAACGTCGCTTGCGCCGGCCCGATTCCAAATCCACCGCGCCGCAAGAGGCGGGATTGTTTTATCGGCAGCACCCGGAGGAAGACCGCGCTTCAGCGGTGCGTCAAAAGTTCTTGGTGCTGCGTCGGTCAATTGCCAAAGGGCATCGATGAATTGCTCGGCAGTCATGCGCTTGCTGCGCGGTCCGCCGTAGACATACGACGCATCCTCCGGTGATGGCGTGATCCGCTGCGGTTTCGACTGATAGGCCCGCGAAGTCGCGATCAGCTCCATCGTCTTTTTTAGATCATAGCCATTCTCGACCAAATCCTCGGCCAAGTAATCGAGCAGGTCTGCGTTCCACGGTTCGCTCTGCATCGCATCTGTCGGATGGACGATCCCATGTCCCATCAATCGGTGCCACAAGCGATTGACGATTGTTCGCGTGAAGCGACCGTTTTCTCGATGGGTCATCAGTGCTGCTAATTGCTGCAGACGCTCCGCCTGGGGAGCGCTCGGATCGACAGTACCGAGCTCAGGAAACAGCCAACGTGCTTCCGCCTTTTTTCCGAGGGTTTTATCGCAGCGGTGGATCTCGAGCGGTATCTGCGAGTAGATCGCCGCAAGACCATACGCATCTTCCAATGTCCAGCGGTCGATAAAGCTGTCATGGCATGACGCACATTTAAGATTGATGCCCAAAAACGACTGGCCGACACTTTGAGCAAACTGGATTTCGACCGTCTGTCCCGCGCTGACTTCGCCACGCCAGCGAATCCCTTCAATAAAACCCACGCTCGCTTCACTCGGCGGCGCGATCAGCTCTCGTGCGAATTGGTCATACGGCTTGTTCGTGAGCAAGGCCTCGTAGAGCCAGCCGGTGATCTGCTTACGTCCCCCTGTGATGAATCCCGTCCCCGTGTAGTCGTTGCGGAGCAAATCATTCCAAAACGTGAGCCAGTGCTCGGCATAGTCCAGATCGCGGTCCAGTAAAGAGCGGATCAGCCGGGAGCGTTTGTCGGGGTTTTGGTCTTGGAGAAAAATGTCAAGCTCCTCCGGCGTTGGCAGCAAACCGATCAAGTCCAGCGACGCACGGCGGATGAAGAGGTGATCGTCGATTGCGAGCGGCAGCGCGACGCCACGAGATTGGATGTCGGCATCCAGCAGCCGATCGATCGGGTGGTTTCGATCATCCGTTGCCGGCGGTAGTTCCGGCTTGCGCGGCAGGAGCGGAGGTTCGTAACCACGCGAGGCAAAGGTAAAGCCTGCTTCCCATGCGGCGCCAGTATCAATCCACTGGGCAAGCAAGTTTTGCTCTGTCTTGGTGAGAGGCTCTCCTTCAGGAGGCATGCGGACGCTCATATCGGTCGCTGAGACCCGCTGAAAGAGGAGGCTGCTCGCGTGATTTCCTGGGACCAGTGCGGGGCCTGTCTCTCCCCCGGCGACCAGCAACTGGCGAGTATTGATCGAAAAACCCCCTTGCGCCTCCGGCTCGGCATGGCACTTACCGCAGTGCTGCCGCAAAAGGGGAACAATTTGATGCGAAAAATCAATCTCCTCAGGGAAGCCAGGTGTCGCCATGAGACTCAGGAAAACGGGCGCGACAACCAAGCCTCGCGACGTCCACCGGCGGCTTCTACCTCGTGCTGCAGCGATTGAATTAACAGCGATTCGAGAAACCGAAGCAATCATCGATCTTGAGAGCATCGCGGCGTTTGCTTTCATTTTCGCGCGTGGGGGAGCGAGTTTGCGGGTCTTCGTCGATCGCGCCCCGGGGAGACGACGACGAGATTATGGAATTGTCATTGCCAGACGGATCATAGCGTGTGGATCCAGTGTTTTCCCGACCGGCAGCACTGGCAATTGTAACCCAAGTTCCGCGAGCGAGTGGCGTTTGAGCGATGTTTCCGGAACGATCAAAATGAATCGTAAAGGATCAGGGTTTTGCGGAGTTGGTTGGGTCCATAAACGCAGGCGACGCGATTTCTCCTGAAAATACTCTGGGGTCCAAAAGCCGACAACTTCGACAAAAAACTTCCGTCGATCGACAGCCCTCACGAGCACGAAATCGGGGGTCAGAACGCTCTGGTTCACATGCAGCAATTCAGATTCGCGCTCCAGAGTCCAGCCTTCCACGGGATTCGCCCGCCAGGCACCTTCGATCTGCTGCTCGAGTGTCGAATCATAATCGTCGGGAGGTGCCAGGGGAGATCGCAAGCGATCGGCAGCAGAGAGTTCAAACAAGAACCGCTGGCTCTTTGGGCCGTGGATGTATGCTTGCAGAGTCCAGTCGCGGCAGGCGACCAGTTTCGCGAGCATTGCTGCAAAACGAACCCCGTAGCGCCATGTTTCGCGGAGAGTCGATGCGGCGCCATCGAAATCAAATTGATAATAGACTCCATCGTGGTCCTCATGGCGTTCGATGGAGTGCATGAGCCGGGCCAGCTTGGCATGCCGAAGAATCGTTTTAAAGTCTCTGCGAGCGATCACGCGGATGTGTGTAGCGCGGTAGAGAGTCGCTTGCGCCTGGGCGAGATTGTAGAGACTCAGCAAGCTCGAAGCGTCAAGCTGCAGCTCGAATTGTTTCAAGCGTTGCATTTCGATCACATCGCTGAAGAGCTTGTTTTCGATCTCTTCCCAGGTCATCCCGAGCGTTTGTTCGGCGCGGCGGCGAGCATCACCCAGGCGTGTCTCGAACACCGACTCTTGTTGTATGACGATCGGATGCAGCGACGCGCCGAGCGTGAAAAAAGCTGTGCGGAGCTTTCGTGCAGCGCGCGCATCATGATGAAAAACACCCGCATCGTCCAGCAGTTTGCAGAACGCAGCGATTCTCCGCGGTGGACAATCCCCAGTCGACTCGAGAATGCTTTCGACTCGCTGATGCAGCTCTTGACGAATGCGTCCCGCTCCGTGCCGATACAGATTCAGCAGACGCTGGGCCGGGCGGAGATAATGGTCATGCGTGCCGCGGCAGAGGCGGTCGGGAACGACGATTCGCCGCCTGTAATCGTAGGAACAAATTGCTTGGCTACTGGTCAGCATCCGGGAGATCCCTGCGAGCGGGTTTTTGGAAAGCATCATGCCGCCGTCGAGCCCGGCTCCGGGCGACTTCCCCGGACTTGTCCGTGACGATTTCGTAAAGAATCGCTTGCTGGCCACTCGCGGAACGGCGCAGGATTCTGCCCAAACGCTGGACCGCTTGCCGGCTGCTCGCCATCCCCCCGAGCACAATTGCAACTTTGACCTCGGGAAGATCGACCCCTTCATCGAGTACCTGATTGGCGATTAAGACCTTATATCGACCATCTGCAAAACCATCCAGCAAGTCCGCTCGCTCGCGTTTTCCGCAGTGGCTGAGGAGGCATGGAGCGAAGAAGCGGAGCGAAAGATCGCGAGCCATGGCGTTGCTGCCGACAAATACCAAGACGCGATCGGCTGCATGTTCTCGCAGCAGTTTCTCAAGGACCGCGAATTTTCCTGCCGCGCGCTCCTCGAGCCTCTTCTTCATGCGAAACGCGCGGAGCGCGGTGGTGGCGGCAGCGGCGACCCCAGGTTCCGAAGTGGTGCGAGCCGTCAATTTGTAGATTTCATCCCAGCGGAAACGAGGATCCACCTCCTGCCGGCCGCGAACGAAGTGCTGGACAACCTGCCCCAAACGCCGATATCGCTCCTGTTGAGCTGGATCCATGGCGACTGCGATGCGGCGAATTTTATAGGGAGCCAGCGATCTTCCCGCGGCCTCGGTGATCGATTGCTGGTAGACGATCGAGCCGAGGAGCTGCTCGAGGGTCGAAACGTGCTGCGGATCAGCGGGGAGTGTTGCGGTCAGCCCCAGCCGCATCGGAGCCGCACACATGCGTGCCGCGTCGCTCCGCCACGACCCGGCCAAATGATGGACTTCATCAAAAATCACCAGCTGGAATCGATTCCCGATCCGCGGCATATGGATTGTCGCGCTTTCATAAGTGGTGACACTGATCGGGGAGACGCGATGGACTCCATCCCCAATGAGCCCCGCATCGACACCCCAGGTAGCAAGAATTCGCGCATGCCACTGATACATCAGGTCACGGACTGGAACAACGACAAGGGTGCTCGTCTGGGCCTGCAGCATGATCTCAATCGCGACAACCGTTTTTCCGGTACCAGTCGGCATGACGATGATTCCGCGCCCCGCAGCATTCCAAAAGGCTGCGATCGCTTGCCGCTGGTCATCGCGGAGATTCCGGGACGCTTTGGGGTGAAGATGAACCTGCGTCACCTGCGGAACGAGGTTATCCCAAGGCTGCCCCAAATGGCGGTCCAAACACCGACAGACACGCGAATACTCCATCGCATCGCAACGATAGCAATCGTCGCGCGGATCCGAAACCAGAGGGAGATTCGCGCACGCGCGCTCGACAAACTTTGCGGTGACACCGCGTAGACGTAATGTCCCATCATGAAAATCAAGCTGCACTCGATGCTCCGGCAAGATTATCCGATCTCCAGCGGGAAGAAGCGTTCGAGGGGGGGAAGAATCCGAGAGATTAAGAGCCTCTCCGAAAAGGGGTCTGACCCTTTTCGGAGAGGCTCTAAGACCCAAGGAATGAGTGGCTGGCAGGCGATCATGTGCTCATGATGCTACACCGAAACGATCTCACCAGCACGTCGGATTCTCGTCCGCTTTGGAACGTTCGCTTCTCGCCACCCCACCCCGTGGTAGGTGTTCGACCAAATAGCGAATGACTCGTTCGTAGACATGCACGACTGTTCCCGGACCCTCGCGCAAACCATGATCGCGATTGGGGTAGACCATGTAATCGAACGGTTTTCCCATTTCGACCAATCGGTCAATCAAGCCTTCGATAATCTGGATGTGCGTATTGGTTTCGCCTGAACCGGTAATGATCAAGAGTTTGCCCTGCAAGCCGGCCGCATAATTGATGGCCGCTGCGGTTTCGTAGCCTTCCGGATTCACTTCGGGAGTTCGCATGTAGATTTCTTGAAACCATGCGTTATACAAATGCGGTTGTGGCTTGGGGACAACTGCAATCCCGACATGGTAATCGTTCGGTTTGCGGAAAAGAGCATTGAGCGTGTTGGAACCACCGCCGCTCCAACCCCAAACGCCGACTCGCGACATATCCGCATAAGGTCGTGTCCGTGCAAATTCCTTCAGCGCCGCGGATTGGTCCTCCGTCGAGAGAGGACCCAAACTACCGAACACGCTCCGCCGCCAAGCCGCTCCTTTCGGTGCGGGCGTTCCCCGATTGTCGATCGAAATCACCAAGTAGCCCAAATTCGCGATCGTTCGATGAAATTGGTCGTGGACCGTAGCCCAAGCGTCCAGGACTGTTTGGGCGTGAGGTTCTCCGTAGACATAAACGAAGACAGGATATTTTTTGGCTGGATCGAAGTCGTTGGGTTTCAGCATCCAGGCGTCCATCACGACACCATCGCCGATGTCCAACTGCAGAAATTCAGTCCGATTGGCGGAAGAGGATTCGGCCTTGCGACGCAGTTCCGCGTTGTCTTCCAGCACCCGAATCACGCGATGGTTCGCCAGTTCTACCAAGGCGGTCACGGGGGGCGTGTCGAAGGTCGAATAAGTATGAAAGGCATAGCGACCATCAGGAGAAAAGTCATAGACATGGGTTCCTAATTGGTCTGCCGGAGTCACTCGCGTCAACGTTCCACTTCCATCCAAGGGTACGCGGAACAAATATTTCTGTGTCGCGTTCTCCGGCGAGGCATAAAAATAAAAGTAACCTCGGGCCTCGTCGATGGTCGCACGGTCAATAATGTCGTACGGTCCGGGAGTAAGAATGGCGAGTTCTTGTCCGGCCCGCGAGTAGAGAAACGCGTGGCGCCAACCGTCCTTTTCGCTCACAACCACGAACTTTTGGCCTTGATCGATCCAGTGAAGTCCTAAGTTGTTATCGTGGCTGGAGATCGCCCAGGCTGCATTCACTTCCCAGTAGATTTTGTTCGCTTTTTGCTCAACGACGTCCACCAAGTAGAACTCGCGTCGATCACGAAATCGACTCAGCGTTTCGACTAAGACCTCGGAATCATTTCCGGCCCATTCGACCTGGCCCAGATAAAATCCTTCGGCGGGCGATTCGATCGGCAACCAAATCGTTTCATCGGTGGCGCATTCGAATACGCCAGCGCGCAATGTGGGAATCGTTTCGCCAACCCTTGCAAAACGAAGTCGCTGGATGCTCGGATAAGACGGATCGGGCGGATCGGACGGAATCAGTACTAGCCGCTCGCGAACATCGGTCTGGTCCGATTCGGTGAAGAGAATTCGGGTGCCGTTCGGACTCCACGAGGGATCGTGGATCGAAGTGTCTTGGAACCATCGGCGTGGAATTATTCTTCGGCGTGAGTTGTCCGCGATCTGATGCAGGAAAAGGTTGGGCCCGACAAGTTCGAACTTTTGTTTTCCGTCGGGGGACAATCGGCGATCGCGGCCTCCGGTCGTGGGTGCGCTGATCGGTTCTCCTGTCTCGACGTCGAGGGCCAGGGTTTGATCGTGGTTGTTACCGCGCTGGGGAACGAGATAACCCGAACTGTCGGGGAGCCATTCGCCACGAAAACGGCGGGCTTGCCATTCCCCTTGTTCGTAAATTCCCTGCAAGCGACTTCGAACCGCGGACCAATCGACAGGTTCGGTCGTTTGGGCGGCTACCGTCGGGGCAGCCAGGAACAACGTCCAGTGCGTGGCAGCGAGAAACAAACTAGCGATCGCGAAATGTTTTTGGTTCATGGCTTCACTTGGTGCGGTCGGCTGCGACCGTCGACTTGAGAGGATTCGAACAACGCCCGCATCTCCACGATAATTCAAGGCTGCGGGTTGCGAGGAATCTTCCGTTTACCTCATGGGTCGGTCAAGTTGTAACTTGGTCGGGCTCAGCGCCTATCGGAACCGAGGTCTGACCCTTTGGAGGAGAGGGTCAGACCCCTTTTCGGATAGGACCTAAGCCAAGATTTCGTCGATCACATGCCCTTCGACGTTTGTTAATCGTCGATCGAGGCCGTTATGGCGAAACGTCAAACGCTCGTGATCGAGCCCGAGAAGATGGAGAATCGTCGCATTGAAATCGTACAGCGGATGGGGCGCTTCGACCGCTTTCCAGCCCAAGGCATCGGTCCCCCCATGGCTGACTCCTGACTTGACTCCCGCGCCCGTGAGCCAGCAGGTAAAACCATCGGGATTGTGATCACGTCCTTGGGAACCTTTTTGAAACATCGGCATTCTTCCGAATTCAGTGCACCAGACGACGAGTGTCTCAGCGAGCATTCCACGCTGCTTCAAATCGCGGATCAGGGCGGCCGCGGGCTGGTCGAAAATCAGCGCATGTTTGTCGTACTGCTCCTTGAGTTTGTTATGCCCATCCCAGTTCAGTTCGCCTCCACTGGCGTAGGCACCGTTGAAGAGCTGGACGAAGCGCACACCGCGCTCGAGCAATCGCCGCGCGAGGATGCAGTTTCGCGCAAAGGCCGCCTTCGTTGGATTTGCGGAATCGTCCGCTCCATACATGCGGAGAATGTGGGAGGGCTCGTCATCGATCGCAGAAACTTCAGGGACGCTCGCTTGCATTCGTGCGGCCAGCTCATAGCTCGCGATCCGAGCCGCGAGCTTGCTCTCGCCGTCGAAGCGGTCGAGATGCTGCTGGTCCAGCATGCGAAGCATTATCTTCGCCGCCTCATCGACATCAGGCGCCACGTTTGCAGGGGCCAAATGCCGGATCGGAGCGGAGGCGCTGAAGGGTGTCCCTTGGAATGCAGCAGGTAGAAAACCAGGGCCCCAGTTGTTCGATCCGTTTTGAGGGACGCCGCGCGGGTCGGGGATCGCCACGTAAGCAGGGAGCTGATCGTTTTCGCTGCCCAGGGCGTAGGTGACCCATGACCCGAGGCTCGGGAAGCCGTCGAGGACCGAACCGGTCGAGAGAAAATTCTCTGCCGGGCCGTGTGTATTGCTGGTGCTCGTGAGCGAATGAACAAACGCAAGTTCGTCGGTCAATGCGGCCAAATGCGGGAGCATGTCCGAGACCATTTTTCCGGTCTCGCCGCGGGGCCGAAATGGGTACTGGGGCTTGGCGAGTTCCCCGGCGGGACCTTGAAAAGTGACCGCGGGTCCACCATCGAGGGTCTTGCCATCCATGCGAATGAGCTCAGGTTTGTAATCCCAAGTATCGATCGCGCTGACGGCTCCCGCACAAAAGAGGACGACAACATTTTTTGCCTTCGCAGGGAAATGACTCGCTCGTGCTTGATACGGTCGCGAGGGATCGATCCCGGATTCCGTCGAGCTGGCAACGTTCCCACCCTCGGGGTCTTGATCCGCGGTGGTCGCACCACTGGCAAGCAAACCGTCGCGAGCCAGGAGGTTCGCCAGCGCGATCCCCCCGAGGCTGCTGGCGGCATCGCGTAGAAAATGTCGGCGGTCCACCCAGCGAGGGAGGATCATGGTCCATTCCAGTTCTGCAAGGGATTACGGTAAGTAGACAAATTCATTGCAATTCAGCAGTGCACGGCACAGCGTCCGCAGTCCATACTGCTTCACGAGCGGGGTGAGGTTTTCCAGTTCATCATCGTAAGGCAACCGGCCGAGTGCCATTGCATAAGCCAGCCGGATCTGATCCTCAGGGACGGTCCCCGCAGACTCTGCGACATGCTGGGCAAAGTGTATTGACTCCATCAACACCAGCGGACTGTTCATGAGATTCAGGGCCTGGATCGGAGTGGTCGACTCCCTCCGCCGTGGCGTGCTTTGACCATTATCCGGACAATCAAAAGGACCAAAGACCGCATCTCGTTCCCGCCGAACTCGGTGCGCATAGATCATTCGTTTTGCGGTCTCGGCTGAAACGGTTTCCACGGGAGTAAATCCTGAAAGCCCACCACGCTGATTAAAGAGGTTAAATCCGGGTCCCCCCATGACAAACGAGAGACGATTGCTGCACTGCAGCATCGCATCGCGAATCGCTTCTCCATCCAGACGCCGCAAGGGATATCGCCAAAGCAGCCTGTCATCGGCATCGATTGCGAGCCCCTGTGGATCGGGGTCTGTCGATTGACGATAGGTTGCGGAGAGGACGATTGCCCGGTGCAACGGACGGAGCGACCAATGGTTCCGAACCAGTTCGCTCGCGAGCCAATCAAGCAGCTCGGGATGCGTCGGAGGGGAGCCATGCCGACCGAAATCGTTCGGGGTTTCGACCAAGGCGGTGCCGAAATGGAACTGCCACAGCCGATTCGCCATGACGCGCGCGGTGAGGGGATGGTTGGGGCTGGTGATCCAGTCTGCGAGCGTCCGCCGTCGCGCTTGCTCGGATAATTCCATTGTCGCTCCAAGAGAGCCAAATATCTTTGGAATGTCGGGTGGGACTGATTCCTGCGGCTGTTCAGGATCGCCTCGGCGCAGCAGATGAATCGCGTCGGGATTGCGAAAACGGCCCGCAAAAATTGGACGCCCACCAGCCAGCGATTGCACCTGCGAAAACAATTCCTCAACACGGGCAAGTAACTGCTCAGATGCGTCTTGATTTGCATTCTCGGCGTCACCGGAGGAGGCCTGCAGAGGAAGCTCGGGCGGAGCGGGCTCTCCCGACCGTCGATCGCTGTGGTCGGCAAGGAGTGAGAGGGGGGACTCACCCAGGGCGGCTTCCAAACGATATTCGATCGCCAATCGGTCATCGTACTGTCGCAGCCGATCTCGGCCCCACTGGACGCGATGGATTTCGACCGGTGTGGGGAAGCGAATTTCGACCCAGCCCCCTCCATCTTCGTTCGACATCCAGCTCCGCGAGTTGCCAAAAAGCCCATCGTTGACAAACCGCAGTTCATGACGATCGGGACTGGTGTTGCTCCCTGAAGCTAAGGGAACCGCACCACGAGCGGCGAGTGCGACGTTTTCTCCCGCGGCATCAAAGACCTGCAATTCGTCGATGCATGGCTCGAGGCGATTGGTCTTCAAAATTGTCAAACGGACACGATCAGCCATTTGCGGCAGAAAACGATCGATGTTCCATCGCGGATTGACCGGCGGTCGTGGGTTCGCCGAGGGGGATCGAGGAATGTCCGCAGCCAGCATCTGCTCGGCTTCGCGGAGCTGTATGCCGAGCCGCTGCCACTGGGTCGCGGCATGCGGATCATCGATCAATCGCTCTTCATACTCGACTCCTGCGACAAAACTCTGCATCGCGAAATAATCGCGTTGCGAGAGCGGATCGAATTTGTGGTTGTGACACCGCGCGCAACCGATGCTGAGCCCGAGAAACGATTGACCGATGTTGACGACGATCTCATCGAGTGCATCCTGCCGCGCAAGACGCTTGGAGGGTTCATCCTGGCCAATCTGCCCGGGGAGCAGGACCGAAGCGGTGATCAAAAAACCGGTCGCTGCATCATGCCCGGTTTGGTCTCCGATGATCTGCTGGCGAACAAAGTGGTCGTATGGGGTGTCACGGTTGAAGGCGTCGATGACGTAATCGCGATAAGGCCAAGCGTTGGGGCGTTCGGTGTTGACCTCAAAGCCGTGTGTGTCTGCATAACGAACAACATCAAACCAGTGCTGGGCAAGTCGTTCGCCATAGCGTGGAGAGCTGAGCAACCGTTCGACAACCTGCTCGAAAGCCGTTGCGCTCGAATCGCGAACAAAGGCTTCCATTTCGGCGGGTGTGGGTGGCAAGCCTGTGAGGTCAAACGTGACCCGCCGCAGCCATGCCTGACGACTGGCTGGACCACGTGGTTTGAGTCCGACACGGTCGAGTTCCCGCAGAATGAATCGGTCGATCGGACCGAGCGACCAGGTGTCGCCCGACGCGGACGGGACCGTTGGGGTGATCAGTGGCTGGAAAGCCCAGTGCGCTTGGGGATCGAGTTGCTGGGCCGTATCCACCCCCTCCGGCCAGACCGCACCCTGGGCAATCCAATCAACAAGAATCTCAACCTCTTCGCGTCGCAGACCAGGCCCTTCGGGAGGCATTTTCGGAACATCCTCCGTCTCCCCGGCCCCCTCGCCAAGGACCCGCATGAGGAGGCTGGTTGCCGGGTTTCCTGGTTCAATGGCGGGGCCATAAAGCTCGCCACCTGCAAACGCCGCCTCGCGCAAATCTAAACGAAAAGAGCTTTTCGCCTGGTCCGTGCTGTGGCATTCATAGCAGTACTTTTCGAAAAGAGGGCGGACATCGCGAACGAAGTCCGTTTTTTCCGCAGCGGCGGCGATCGTAATGTCCAGGAACAGCGTGATCTCCAGGAACAGCGCGCCGACGATCGCGAGCCGAAAAACGATGGGAAACTTGAGCCAAGTTCGCATCCCGCCGCGGGATCGAACAACGAGCTGTGCAGCGAGTCGAAGAGGGGAAAGCATGGACGGTTTGGGGGTTGCTTGGAGCCACGTAGTGCACAACCGCACCTCGATTGTACCTGATGAGCGGCGGGTAGGGAAAACCGTTCTTCGTCTCGGCACGAGGGAGCCTCGCGGCGACTCCGCTCGGGGTTTGGGCAAGCGGTGGGGATTGGTCGGCACCGCGCCGAAAAACGGTTATACTGACTCCGGTGCGTGGAGTTAAAAAATCTGGGTGAGAGTGACGGATCAAGACGATGAGTCGAGCGAGATGGCGATTTTCCGGCGGTCTGGCGATTTTTTCCTTAGGGATGCTCATTGCACTGCCTGCGGGAGTGGCGTGGTCTCAGGAGGAGATTGAGTTCAATCGAGACATTCGCCCGATCTTGTCGGATCATTGTTTTCAGTGTCATGGACCAGACCGCAACACGCGCGAGGCGGACTTGCGACTTGACACCGAAAGTGGGCTGCTGGGTCTCGATGGTCAAGAGGGAGTAATCGTCCGCGGTTCGGCCCAGACCAGTCCGCTCTATCAGCGACTGGTCAGTGACGATCCTGAGGTGCGGATGCCGCCGCCGGAGAGTCACAAGGAGCTCACAGCGGAAAAGATCGCGCTGCTTGCCAAGTGGATCGATGGAGGAGCTTCCTACGAAGGACACTGGGCTTACCTCCCCGTGCGCCCATTCGATCGCCAAGCCCTTCCTTCCCAGGTTACAAGCGATAGTCAAGTGATCGATCATTTCGTCGGCAGGAAGCTCGACCAACTGCAGCTTGTCGCGAGTCCGGCAGAGAACCGAACGACGCTTCTGCGAAGGCTTTATTTCGATCTTACGGGGCTGCCACCAAGCCCAGTCGAAGTCCGCGAGTTTCTCGCCGACGATGCTCCGGATGCGTATCTCCGCGTCGTCGAACGCCTGCTCGCTTCGCCCCACTACGGCGAACGGATGGCAATCTGGTGGTTGGACCTCGTCCGCTATGCCGATACCGTTGGCTATCATGGGGATCAGGACATGAGCGTCTCCCCTTATCGCGATTATGTGATTGATTCGTTCAATGAGAATAAGCCGTTCGACCAGTTCACGATCGAACAGTTGGCAGGGGACCTCCTCCCCAATCCGACTCGTGACCAGCAGATTGCCTCGGGCTATAACCGCCTGGGGATGATGAGTGCCGAGGGTGGGGTGCAGGATAAAGAGTATCTCGCCAAGTACATCGCCGAGCGAGTACGGAATGTTTCCGGGACTTGGCTGGGAGTGACGATGGGGTGTTGTGAGTGCCATGATCACAAATTTGATCCACTCTCGACGCGGGAGTTTTATCAGATGGAGGCATTCTTTGCGGACATTCAGGAGCGGGGACTGTATGCAGGTGCCAATAGCGACGGAAACTGGGGTCCTTCGATCAAAGTCCCCACCGCGGCTCAGCAATCACTGCTGACCTCACTTGATCAGTCCATCGCCCGCGTCGAAGGTACGCTCGGCACATCGACCGAAGAGATTCTCGCTGCCCAGCGGCAATGGGAGGGGACTCAGGCGTTGTGGTCTCCGCTGACCCCGACAGCGCTCCATTCGCTTCAGGGAGTAACGCTGACCCTTCGTGACGACCAGTCCATCCTGGCCACAGGGAACAATCCAGCCACGGACACGTACCGTTTGACATTTGAAAATGTTCCCGCAGGAATCACAGCGATTCGGCTGGAGGTCTTGCCCGATGATTCGCTTCCGCAGAAAGGTCCCGGTCGTGCATCGAACGGGAATTTTGTTCTCAGTGAATTGATTGCTGAGGCTCGGACTCGCGATGGTGGGGAAGGCCAAGAGGGGGTCAGCCCACGCCCCGTTTCGTTTGTATCGGCGATGGCAAGTTACGAGCAGACGGGAGCAGCCGGGGATAACCCGTACGGGAAATGGGCTGTGGCCGCAGCGATTGATCGCGACGAGAAGGGAGCAAAATGGGGCTGGGCGATCATGGAACAGGTGGGACGCTCCCACGACGCGATCTTCGAGATTGCTCCGGAGAGCGCACCGGCAGCCGGGGAAACACTGGTCATCCAGTTGCTGCAGAACCTCGATAATCCCCAACACACCATTGGTCGTTTTCGCCTTTGGATCACCACTTCGCCAATGCCCAGTTCAGGAGTGACGCCCGTCCCGTCGGAAATTGCATCGATCATCCACGTGGCACCCGCAGAACGCACTCCGGAGCAGTCTGCCACGATTGCAGCGTACTATCGATCGCTGACGCCACTGCTGCAGAGTGCTCGCGAGGAACTGGAGCGGCTGAAAAAAGAGCGGGCGAATCTCGATGCTCAGATCGCGACGACGCTGGTCACTCGGTCGGTTGCCCCGCGAATGGTTCGGGTCCTTCCACGTGGGAACTGGATGGATGAGAGTGGCGAAGTGGTCGAACCTGGATTTCCGGCAGCGATTGAGGTTCCCTCATTTCAGCAATCGGCTACGGGCGATCCGGCTCGCGATCGTCTGACACGCGAGGACCTCGCGCGCTGGATCACTGCGAGAGATCACCCCCTCACATCGCGGGTTTTGGTCAATCGACTCTGGAAACTCTGTTTTGGTGCGGGTCTTTCGCGATCCTTGGACGATTTAGGAGCGCAGGGGCAAGCACCGTCGCATCCGGAGCTGCTCGATTTTCTTGCACGTCAGCTTGTCGACTCGAATTGGAATCTCAAGCAGCTTCTCCGCAGCATCGTCCTCAGCGAGACCTACCAACGATCCTCGTTGGCCACAGCCGTACAGCTGGAGTCGGACCCCGACAATCGCTGGCTTGCAAGGCAAAGTCGTTTTCGTCTCGACGCCGAACTGGTTCGAGATAATGCGCTTGCGGCGAGCGGTCTTCTGGTGCGGGATATTGGGGGGAGAAGCGTCAAGCCCTATCAACCAGCAGGATACTGGGCATACCTGAATTTCCCTACTCGCGAATGGCAGAGCGGCAGTGGCAGTGAGCTTTATCGACGGGGGCTCTATACCCACTGGCAGCGTCAGTACTTGCATCCGAGTCTGCTTGCTTTTGACGCCCCGAGCCGCGAGGAATGTACGGCGGATCGTCCACGCTCGAACACGCCGCTGCAGTCGCTCGCCCTGCTGAATGATCCCTCCTATGTCGAAGCGGCACGAGCGCTCGCGACGATGCTGCTGAAGGAAGGAGGAAGCGGCGAGCAAGAGAGACTCGATGTTCTCTTTTGGCAAGTCCTTTCCCGTCCCGCCGACGATGCGGAAAAAGAGGTTCTTCGTGGCCTGTTGCAACGAACTCGAGAGCAGTACCAGAATCAGCCCGAACTGGCTTTGGCAGTCACGGGTGTCGGTCAGCTGCCCGCGCCGCAGGAAATCGACCGCATGGAGCTTGCTGTTTGGATGGCGGTGACTCGCGTGATTCTCAACCTTCATGAATCCATTACACGGAATTAGCGTCTTATGTTTCGACTCCCGACAATGATTGGTCGCCGCTCTTTCCTCTACCGTTCGGGGATCAGCCTTGGAGCGATGGCCGCCACCTCGATGATCGCACCGCACTCGGGTTTGGGCGAGGAAGCAGCCGGCGGTGCCGCGTCGGCTGGGGCTCGGATTGAGCCTTGGGGGGGCGTGCTGCAACCGACGCATTTTCCTCCCCGAGCCAAGCGAATTATTTGGCTCTACATGGCGGGAGGAATGACTCATCTGGATACTTTTGACTACAAGCCAAAGCTGGCCGAGATGCATGGTCAGCCGATGCCCGAATCGGTGACGCAAGGCCAGCAAATTGCCCAGTTGCAGGGGGCCAAACTGAATTGTTTTGCTCCTCAGCACGCATTTCGCCAGTGGGGTCAAGCGGGGCACTCGATCGCCGAGATTTGGCCGCTGCTGGGGGAAAAATGTGCGGACGATCTCTGCATCGTGCGTTCATTGCATACCGATGCCATTAATCATGATCCGGCACACACCTTTATGAACACCGGGACGATGATTGCCGGGCGTCCTGCGATGGGTTCGTGGTTGTTGTACGGACTGGGGACGGAATCTGAGAGCCTGCCCGGATTTGTCGTCATGGTTTCGACGGGGAATTATGGACAGCGACAGCCGATTGCCGCGCGGCAATGGCATTCGGGCTTTCTCCCTGGCCAATTTCAAGGCGTCGAATTTCGAAGTACCGGTGATCCGGTTCTCTATGTCCGTCCGCCGCAGGGTGTTTCTGGTCCGCTTCAGCGGGACGTTGTCAGCACCGTGCAATCGCTCAATGGACTTGCCGCGGGTCGTTTTCAAGATCCGGAGATTGAAACGCGAATCAGTCAGTACGAATTAGCGTTTCGGATGCAGACGAGCGTTCCAGAGTTAATGGACCTCACTGCGGAGCCGCAGCACGTTCTGGACCTTTACGGGACGAAAGGTGGCGATGGCTCATTCGCGTCCAACTGCTTGCTCGCGCGGCGACTTGCCGAGCGGGGCGTTCGTTTTATCCAGCTCTATCACCGTGACTGGGACCATCATGGAGCGGTCAAGTCGCATTCCGCAGGAACCGCCAAGGAAGTCGACCAAGGGGTATCGGCATTACTGACGGACCTCAAGCAGCGGGACATGCTGAAGGATACGATTGTCGTCTTTGGTTCCGAATTCGGGCGTACGCCGATGGCTCAAGGGGATGGACGCGACCACCACCTTGCTGGGTTCACGATGTGGTTTGCCGGCGGTGGGTTCAAACCCGGGTTCAGTTACGGTGCAACCGATGAATTCGGGTACCACGCTGTCGAGAATCGAGTTTCGGTGCATGACATCCATGCAACGCTGCTGAAATTGATGGGGATTGATCACGCGCGGTTCAGCCACAAATTTCAGGGTCTCGACTCACGATTAACGGGGGTCGAACCGGCGCGAGTGATCGATGAACTGATTGCCTAATGGCAGCGCTGGGAGGGAATCAAAGGGGTCA
>Ga0169931_10005709_pt1 | contig 18907 bp, 11 predicted proteins | sample Kivu_15m_20L_FD_129675 | JGI IMG/M metagenome (GOLD analysis project Ga0169931, IMG submission 129675) | Freshwater microbial communities from Lake Kivu, Western Province, Rwanda to study Microbial Dark Matter (Phase II) - Kivu_15m_20L... | ecosystem: Environmental > Aquatic > Freshwater > Lake... | reverse complement strand
TAGTCGCGGTAGCGCCACGCATGCGGGTAGGCGGTGTTCACGTCCTTGCCGGTGGACTCCGCGTAGCGCGCCACATCGAGCCAGTGCCGGCCCCAGCGTTCGCCGAATTGCGGCGAGGCCAGCAGCCGGTCCACGACATTCGCGAACGGGTCGGCGGACTTGTCATCCAGGAAGGCGTTGACCTCGTCGAACGACGGCGGCAGGCCGATGAGGTCGAAATACACGCGGCGCAGCAGCGTGAGCTTGCCGGCATCCGCAACGGGCGCGAGGCCCTCGACCTCCAGCTTTGCGAGCACGAAGCGGTCAATGTCCGTGCGCGGCCAGGCGGTGTTCTTCACGGCGGGCACGGGCGATTTCTTCGGCGGCTGGTAAGCCCAGTGGTCCTTCGCCTTCAGGCCGTCGTATTCCTTCTTCGCCACCGCGCCGCCCGTGCGCGGGTCGGCGGCCCCGGTCTGAATCCACCGCTCGAAGTCCTTGATGACGGAATCAGAAAGTTTCCCGCCGTCCTTCTCCGGCGGCATCTGAAGGTCGTTCTTCGTGTAGCGGATGGCTTCGAGCAGCAGCGACTTGGCGGGATTGCCGGGCACGACGGCCGGGCCGCTGTCGCCGCCCTTGCGCGCGCCCTCGAGCGTGTCGAGCGCGAGGCCGCCCTTGATTTTATTGCCCTCGCCGGCGGCGTGGCACTTGTAGCACTTCTCCACGAGCACGGGCCGAATCTTCGACTCGAAGAAGGCCAGCTCCTCCGGCGACGCGGCGCGCTCAGGCGTCTTCGGGACCGTCGCGGACTTGGGCGACGCGAACTGCGACTGCGCCGGCTCGCTGCCGCCGGGACGCCCCGGTCCCCCGCGCAACGCGGCAATTTCCTGAAACTCCACCGTCGAGAGAAAGCCGTCCCGGTTCTTGTCGAGCAGCGTGAAGGTCGCATCCGCCATTCCCGCCGGCTGCGACTTGGTGAACGGCGCGTTGGCAAACTCGCGCTTGTCCACCTTGCCATCGCGGTTGGTGTCGAGGAACCGGAACGCCGTGGCCGGGTCGGGCGGCGCGCCCGCGCCGGGAAAACCTTTCTTGCCGGGCGGCTGCTGCGCGAGCACGACGACGGCGAGACCAACGGAAAGCGGGAGCGTCCAAAGGAGCGTTTTCATGGCGGCGGGTCGTGTGAACTCGTTACAGCAGAGACGACGCCGAGGCAAGCGGTCGGTTACATCGCCCCATGCACCCAACGCAACGTCCGGTCGCCCGCCGGCCCGCCCGTGTTGCGCTGCGCCGACAACGTCAACTGGCCGAGGCCCGCCACGACCGACTCACCGCCGCCCGCGCCCGGTGATTCCGCGCCCGTGCCGGCCGGACACGATTGGCAGCCTGCCTGGCCGCAAGTTTTCCTTCCGGCGTCGCGCCGCATCGGCCATAACGCGGGCATCGCATGAAGCCTCGCCCCCGCCTTTCGCTCGCCGCCCTGCTGCTCACACTCCTCGCCGGCCCGCTCCCCGCCGCGCCCGCGCCGAAACTATTCACCGAGGGCGTGCGCGCGACCGAACCGCTGTCGCCGGAGGAACAACGCGAGAAGTTCCATCTCCCGCCCGGCTTCAAGATTCAGCTCGTCGCCGCGGAGCCGGACCTCCGCAAGCCGATGAACATGGCCTTCGACTCGGCGGGCCGGCTCTGGGTCACGGAATCGCGCGAGTATCCCTTCGCCGCGACCAACGCCGCCCTTGCGCGCGACACCATCCGCATCTTCTCGGACTTCGATGACAATGGCCGCGCGCGCAAGGTCACGACCTTCGCCACGAACCTGAACATCCCGATTGGCGTTTACCCGTTTCGTTCGCCCGGTAGCAGCCGACGTGAGGAGGCTCCATCCAACTCGAAACTCAAAACCCCAAACGCGAAACCCAGTCAGAGCCTCCTCACGTCGGCTGCTACCAATCTCACTTGGAAATGCCTCGCCTGGTCTATCCCCAACATCTGGCTCTTCGAGGACACGGACGGCGATGGCGTCGCCGACCAGCAGGAGAAACTCTACGGCCCGTTCGACTTCACCCGCGACACCCACGGCAACCAAGCCAGCTTCCGCCGTGGCCTCGACGGCTGGATTTACGCCACGCACGGCTTCAACAACCAGTCCCGCGTGTCCGGCACGGACGGCCACGAAATCTTCCTCCCCTCCGGCAACGTCTATCGCTTCCGCCTCGACGGCTCGCGCATCGAGCACTGGACCCACGGACAGGTCAACCCCTTCGGCCTCACCTTCGACCCGCTCGGGAACCTCTACTCCGCCGACTGCCACAGCTCCCCCATCTACCAGCTCCTGCGCGGCGCGCATTACCCGAGCTTCGGCCGCCCGCACGACGGCCTCGGCTTCGCGCCCACGACCCTCCAGCACTCGCACCACAGCACCGCCATCTGCGGCATCGTCCACGTCAGCGACCCCGCGTGGCCCTTCGAGTTTCAGGGAAACCTTTTCATCGGGAACGTGATGACCAGCCGCATCAACCGCGACCAGCTCGAATGGCGCGGCAGCACCAGCGTGGGCAAGGAGCTGCCCGACTTCCTCAGCACCGACGACCCGTGGTTCCGCCCGGTGGACTTGCAAATCGGCCCCGACGGCGCGCTGTGGGTGGCGGACTTCTACAACCGCATCATCGGCCACTACGAAGTCCCGTTGCTCCACCCCGGCCGCGACCGCGAGCGCGGCCGCATCTGGCGCATCGTCCCGCCCCCCGTAGCCGCCGAGGTCAGGAGGCGGACCGGCGACGACGCATCGAAGGAATCCGCCTCCTTACCTCGGCGGCTACCGGACTTCACGCGCTTTGGTCGCGACGCCCTGCTCAACGAATTCCTCGGACAGAACCCCACCCGCCGCGCCCTCGCCCGCGAGGAACTCGCGCTGCTGCCCAACGCCAACGACCACGGCCTCATCACTCAGGCCGCGCAGGGCCTCTGGCACTTCCGTCGGGCCGACGACCGCGAGGGCCTGATGACCTCCTGCCTGTGGCTGTTGAACCGCGACGGCAAGCTCGATGACAAAACCCTGCTCGGCGTGCTGCAAGACCGCGACGAACCCGTCCGCGTCCACGCGCTGCGCATCCTCACCGAGCGCGGCCTGCGCACCGCCGCCTCTTCTCCCTCTCCCCCAACGGGGGAGAGGGCCGGGGTGAGGGGGCAGGCGTCCGGCAATCCGAAAGCCCCAGCTCCCGCCGTGGCCCCGCCCCCTCACCCTCAATCCCTCTCCCCCGGTGGGGGCGAGGGAGATCTGCGCGCCGCCGTCGTGGCAGCGCTGAACGACCCCTCCGCCCACGTCCAGCGCGCCGCGGCGGACGCCCTCGCCGCGAACCCGCACGCCGACAACCTCGCCCCGCTCCTCGCCTTGCAGAAACGCGTCCCCGCCGAGGACACCCACCTCGCCCATGTCGTGCGCCTCGCGCTGCGCGAGCAGCTTCGCCTGCCCGGCGCGTTTGCGAAGCTCGCGGGCGAATCGCTCCCGTTCGCCGACGCCCGCGCCTTCGCCAATCTCGCCACGAGCCTGACGAACGCCGAGGCCGCGAGCTTCCTCGTGCGCCACGTCCACACCTACACCGAACCGGCGGAAGTGCTGGCCCGCTACGTCACACACGCAGCCCGCCACGCGCCGGATGCCGAGCTGCCGAAACTTGCGAGCCTTGGCCGCAAACAATTCGCCGCCGACCTCGACACGCAGGCCGCGCTCTTCAAGGCGATGCACGACGGCCTGACCGTGCGCGGCGGCGCGCTGCCGCCGGACTTGCGCGCGTGGGGCACCGACCTCGCCGGGCAATTGCTGGGCGGCACCGCACCGCAGGCGACGTGGACCTACGTGCCGCTGAATCCCGCCGCGCCGGGCCGCAATCCCTTCGCCTTCGAGGAGCGCACCAGCGCCGACGGCCAGAAGACCCGCCTCATGTCCAGCTTCCCGCACGGCGAGACCTTGACCGGCATCCTGCGCTCCCCCGTCTTCGTCCTGCCCAAGCAACTGTCCTTCTACCTTTGCGGCCACGACGGCCTCCCCGGCCAACCCGCCGGCGGGAAGAACCACGTCCGCCTGCGGCTCGCGACTTCATCTCCCTCGCCCCCAGCGGGGGAGAGGGCCGGGGTGAGGGGGCAAACGCCACCTTCGCCAAAACGCGCCCCGTCTGCACAAGCTGCCCCGCCCCCTCACCCTCAATCCCTCTCCCCCGCTGGGGGCGAGGGAGGCCAGAGCGACCGCGTCCTCCGCGAAGCCGCCCCGCCGCGCAACGATACCGCCCGCAAAATCACTTGGGACCTCACCGAGTTCGCCGGCCAGCGCGGCTTCCTCGAAGTCACCGATGGCGACGACGGAAAGGCTTACGCGTGGCTGGCCTTCGGGCGGTTCGACCCGGCCTTGCCCGAGTTGACCTTGGGCGAAGTCCAGTCCCTCGCCCGCCGCCAGCAATCCGGCGCGGACCTCGCGCGGTCGCTCAAGCTCGCGGCGCTGGAGCCGGCGGTGACGAAGCTGTTCTCCGACTCGACGGATGCCGCCGTCCGCGCCGCCGCCGGGCGCGCGTGGCTCGCGCTCAATGCCGTCGCCGCGCTGCCGAAGGCCGGGCCGCTCGTGCGCGACGCCGCGCAGCCGGAGAACCTGCGTGCGGAGCTCGCGGCACAGCTCGGCGAGCAGGCGGAGGCGCGCGGTCTCGCCGTGGTCGTGGCCGCGCTGACGAACGCGCCGTCGCGTTTACAACTGCGCTTCGCCACCGCGCTGGTGAGCACGGCGGCGGGCGCGGAGCAACTCCTCGCCGCCGCCGAAGCCGGGCGCGTTCCCGCGCGCATCCTGCAGGACCGCACGCTCGCCGACCGTCTCCGCGCCAGCCCCGCGCGTGATGCACGGAACCGCCTGGCCGCCTTGGTGAAGAACTTGCCGCCCGCCGACGCGCAGTTGCAGAAGTTGATTGAGGCGAAGCGCGCCGAGTTCAAGCCGCAGCAGGCCAACGCGTCGCGCGGGGCCGAAGTGTTCACGAAGGCGTGCGTCGCGTGCCATCAGCTAGAGGGCAAGGGGGCGCTGGTGGGGCCGCAGCTCGATGGCATCGGCGGCCGGGGCCTGGAGCGGCTGCTCGAAGACATCCTCGACCCGAACCGGAACGTGGACAAAGCCTTCCGCACGACGGTCTTTGTGCTCCGCGACGGCGAGACGGTGAGCGGCCTGCAACGGCGGGAGGAAGGCGGCGCGTTCATTTACGCCTTGGCGAACGGTCAGGAGGCGCGCGTGGCGAAGGCGGAGGTCAAAGAGCGCCGCGACACGGAGACTTCGTTGATGCCCGCGAATTTCCACGAAGCGCTCACGGCAGCGGAGCTGAACGACCTGCTGGCCTTCCTGCTGGGCAAAACGGGGAAGTGAGGGGGTGGCCCGGTTTCACGACGCGGCGTGAAGCCACCTCCCCCAAACAGCAGAACCCAAAGATTTGGGGCGGACAAAGATGAGCTTGGAATCTTTGTCTTCCCCCCAAATCTTTGGGTTCACTCTCCGGGCAGCTTCCACCGCCCCAGCAGGCGCACGTCATCCACGAGGAACTCGCGCGGCCCCTCCCCGTTGAACTCGATGCTGAACCAGTCCGTGCCCACGGCCTGAAAGTTCGGAAACGAGTTGAACGACACGTCCACCCTCCGCCACTTGTCATCCAGCGTTGCCTCGACGGTGGACACCACGGCAATTGCGTTCGTCGTCCCGTGGCCGGTGTGCAGCGTGAACCGCGCCCTGCCGCCACCACCCGGCGCGCGCAGCCAGACGCGCAGCCCGGTCGCGAGCTGGTGCGAGTAATGCCAACCGCGCAGGCGGGCCGTGCCGATGCTCACGGTGCGTTGTCCGGCGGGCAGCGTGACCGAGAGCGCGGCGTTGCCATCGTGCGCAGCGGGAGAAGTCTTGAGCGCCGGAGCGCCGACACTCGCCGCCGCGAGTGCCCAGCCAGCCACGCCCTCCTCGAAGCCATCCAAGAACGGCCAGAACACGCGCGACGGCTTTTCCATCCCTGCCAGTCGCGGCGAGACCACGCGCATCGGCGAGAGCAGTGCGGGAGCCGGCGAACCATCGCTCACGAAATACACGAGCGGCACATCGAGATCGTCCACGGGCAGCACCGCCTCCCAGACCGCGCCGCGTTGCGTCAGCGGCAGCGTGCGCCAGTCGCGCGCGGGCCAGTGGCCGGGGGCGTCCGCACTGAAGTGGAGCGTGAATTTGGCTTGCGCAGGTGGCGTGGCCGGCTGCCAACGCACCTTGAGCTGCTCGACCAGATGTTCCGCCGCCAGCGAGCGGAAGGCGTCGCCGTTGATGGCATTGGTCACGAGGCCGCGCGGATACTGCACTGCGACGCTCACCCACGAGTCCGCCGGCTGCTTGCCTTGCGCGTGCGCCAGCAGCGCGCCCGCGAACAGTGCCATCGCGATGCCGAGCCGGGCTTTCACGGTCACTTCCCTGACTTGCCGCCACCGCCGCCGCCGCCCTTGCCGCCACCGGCGGTCAGCACCGTGCCGGTGACGACGCCCACGGCGAAGAACGCGTAATACATCATGGCCGAGGGCAGCGTGATTTTCTTGGGCAGGACCGGCGGCAGGGAGAACTCCACCGTGCCCCGGTTCTCGCGGCCCATGAGCACGAGGAAGAACAGCACGACGAGCAGAAAAATGGTTTTGAGCAGCAGCTTGGCATTCATAAACGCAGCGGGCGCACCGTAGCAACGGCGCGCGGCGTTGTCAGCAGGCAGTTGGCGCTTTGGAGAGCGGCCTTGCGGAGCCGGCGGCCGGTCGTATTGTCCCGACATGAAATTCGGCCCGGCCCGCCTGCTCCTGAGCCTCGCACTCGCCCTGTCGGCCGGCTGCGTGCCCAAGGAATCCGCGCCCACTGCCATGCCCCCTGAACCCTCACCCGCCGCCAGCGCCGCCCCGCCAACCGACCCCGTCACCCGGACCGACGCCGAGTGGCGCAAGCTGCTCACGCCGGAGCAATACCACGTCCTGCGCGAGGCCGGCACCGAGCGGCCGCACGGCAAGGCGTATGAGGAATTCAAGGCGCAGGGCGCGGGCACCTACGTCTGCGGCGGCTGCGGGGCGGAGCTGTTTTCCTCCGCGCACAAGTTCGACTCGCACTGCGGCTGGCCGTCCTTCTACGACCCGGCCAACGCGAAGAACGTCCGCACGCGCGAGGACCGGAGCTTTGGCGGCGTGCGCGTGGAAGTCTTGTGCGCCAAGTGCAACGGGCACCTCGGCCACGTCTTCAAGGGCGAGGGCTTCCCCACGCCGACCGACCTGCGCTACTGCATCAACGGCGTGGCGCTGAAATTCGTGCCCAAGTCGCCCGAAGTAAAAGCCCCCTGAACACTCCAAGCCGGCGGCACAGTGGCACCCCGGCCGCAGCCAGGCCGAGCCGCGCGGAGGCGCGACTGCCGGGGGACGAATCGCCTGAAACTTTCACCTGCTGCTTGGCGTCCAGAGGGCGTCGCAAGTTGAAGACTTTGTCCATGCCAGCCGTTGATGCCGCCGTGCGAAATTGCCTGATCATTTCGGCGCTATTGTTCGTGGTTGCCCCGGCCACGGCGGCGGGCAAGACGCGGCCGGAGAAGCCGGCCAGGATGGACGAGGGCTTCAAGGACTTCGCCATCATCACGGAGCGGAACGTCTTCAACGCGAACCGCCACGCCGCCGACGCGCCCGCGCCGGTGGCCGCCGCGCCGAAGCCCGCGCGTCCGCCAAAAGTTGAGGCGTTCGCGCTGCTGGGCACGCTGATTTCCGAGCGCGGGTCGGTGGCGTTCTTCGACGGCACGAGCGTGGCGTATCGCCGGGCCGTCGAGCCGGGCGACCAACTCGGCAGCCACACCGTCGCCGCCATCGAGCACGACCGCGTGACCCTGCGGGACGGCGACCACGAGCTGTGCCTGCCGCTCAAGATGCAGTTCCGCCGCGAGGACCAGGGCGAATGGCTGCTCGCCGCGCTGCCGGACGATTTCCAGCCCACGGCCCCGCCGCCCGGCCAGGTCTTCGCACACCGCATGCCTGATTCGCGCAAGCCCGACCCGCGCTCGCTCACGCCCGACCAGATCCGCGACTACGTGATGAGCAAGCACGAGCGCAAGCTCGCGCAGCTCGCCGACCAGCCGGAGAAGTCCGAGAAGCTCATGCGGGCGCTCGACAAGGAAATCGAAGGCCGCGTGAAGAAGCTCGACCGCGACTTGGACAAGGCGGAGCGCAAGATGCAGCAGACGGTGCCGTGAGGTGGTGCTGCCGGTGGGGGGAGGGAAGTATTCAGTAATCAGTGTTCAGTGCCGCCCAAGTTGCCGTTTGGGCACGCGCAAATTGCCGTGTTGGAAATCCACTTACCGATGGACTGACAACTGAAAACTGATTACTGCCGCAGCGTCAGCGTCACCTGCCGCACGTCCATCACGCTCGCGCCGGGGATTTGCAGCGCGCGCAAGGTGAGTTGGCCACGGCCTTTCTCCAGCCGGATGACGCCGAGGTTCAGCGGGCGGAACTCCTTCATCGTAGATTCGGCGGGCGGACGGGCGACGGTGTCCTGGTTCGTGTAAAGCGGCGGGTTCCAGACAGCGGGGACTTTGCCGGTGAGTTTGCTCGTGAGGTGGCTCAACTCGATGGTCGCACCCGCGTCGGCGGCGGTGTGCTGGATGACGACTTCGTAGCTGCCGGCGGTGGCAACCTCCACGTCCCAGGTGATTTTGTCGTCGGGCGATTTCCAGTTCACGAAGTAGGAGCAGTTCGGCGCGTTGGCGCTGCGCTTCACGCCGCCGTGGGCGAGGCCGTCGCGCGCGGGCAGCGGCGTGATGGGGAACTTCGTTCCACCCGCGCCGACGGGATACGGACGGTCGTCGGGCGGGAGGCCGCCGCCCTTGCCTTTGCCCTTCGCGTTGGGCACGGGCGCGGCGGTGCGGCCCAGCACGTCCCTGCGCCAGTCGGCGACGGCGGCGGCAAACTTCGCGGCGACTTCCGGTTTCTCCGTCGCGATGTTCTTCGACTGGCCGGGGTCGGCGACCATGTCGAACAACTCGCCGGTGTTGCTGAAGCGATATTGCTGCGAACGCGCGCTGACGTTGCCGTTCTGGTGTGAGAAGATCGTGCGGTCCCACCCCGGGACAGTTTTGTTTTGGAGCAGCGGCGAAAGGTCACGACCATCCAGCGGCTTGTCCCCGACGCGCTTCACGCCGGTCAGCGCGGTGAGCGTGGGCAGCAGGTCAATTGCGCCGGCAATTTGCGGGACGGTGGTGCCCGCCATGATTTGGCCCGGCCAGCGGATGAAGCACGTTGAGCGCACGCCGCCCTCGTCGGTGGAGCCTTTGCGGCCCTTCATGCCGCCGTTCCAGCGCCACGAGTTCGGGCCGTTGTCGGAGAAGTAAATGACGATGGTGTTGTCGGCGAGTTTGAGGTCGTCGAGGCGCTTGAGCACGCGGCCCACGTTCCAGTCGAGGTTTTCGACCATCGCGAGCGCGCAGCGGGTGTGGTCGAAGTCCTCGGGGTCACCGGGTTTGGCCTTCATGCCGACGGGCTGGCCCTTGAAGCGCTGCCAATACTCCTGCGGCACGGCCCACGGCGAGTGCGGCGTGTTGTAAGGCACGTAGCAAAAGAACGGTTTCGCCTTGTTCCGCTCGATGAACTCGATGGCGTGGCTGGTGAGGTCGTCGGCGACGTAGCCCCTGCCGCGAACCAGTTTGCCGTTGTGCTCCAGCGGCGGGTCGAAGTATTCGCCCCAGTGGCCGGAGGTGAAACCGTAGTATTCGTCGAAGCCGCGCGCGTTCGGGTGATACGGCCATTGCGAGCCGTTGTGCCATTTGCCGAACGCGCCGGTCGCGTAGCCGGCGGCGCGGAAGGCATCGGCGATGGTGCGCTCGTCCGCGTTCAAGCGCTCCTGTCCCGTCGAGACGCCGCGCACGCCGCCGCGCGGGTGGTAGCGGCCGGTGAGCAGTTCCGCGCGCGTCGGCGCGCAGACGGAGCAGACGTAGAAGCGGTCGAGCGTGGCACCGGCTCGCGCGAGCGAGTCAATGTGCGGCGTCTTGAGGTTGGTGTTGCCGTTGATGGAGTAATCGCCCCAGCCGGAGTCGTCGGCGAGGAAGATCAGGATGTTGGGGCGTTTGGGAGATTCGGCGGCGTGTGCGGGAAAGCTCCAAAATCCAAATCCCAAGCTCCAAAGAAACACCAAGCACCAAGCACCAAGGCGGAACGGTGCAGTTGGATTGGGGAGCGCGCCCGCCCCGGGCGCAGCGAACCGCGCCCTCGCGGCTCGCCCGAAGCCAAGCCCACCCCACAGCGTGTGGTTGCTTCGTGAACGCCCGAGTTCGCCGCGAGGGCGCGGCGAACAGCAGCCGGGGCGGCTGCGGTCCCCCTGCCCAGCAACTGCATCGTTCCGGCCAGAGCCACGCGCAAAGACGTGATATGCCCTGAGCCAGTTCGCTTCCGGCCCGGAGGGCTGGCACACTTCCCAGCCGCAGCAATTCGGAGTTTCGCCGAGACACGGCTGATCCGGCGCACCGCAGCCACGCATTGGAGCTTGGAACTTGGCGCTTCTTTGGAGCTTGGAGCTTGGGTTTTGGAGCTGGTTCTTCATTGGTCAAAAATCCCACCGCTGCGGCTTGCCGGTCGCGGGCTTGAGTTCGACCCAGTCGAGGGCGACGGGGGCGGTTTGGGCGGGGAGGTAAAGGCGGAGATGCAGGAGCGAGCCGGTCACGGGCAGGGTCACTTGCGCGTCCGCGCCGGTCGCGCTCGCGGGCAGCGTGAACTCGGCGGTCTGGCCGCTCGCGGGGAAAGTCTCCTGGTCCGCCGTGCGCCACTGGACTTTCGCCGGGCCGCCCGCGCTCTTTGCGCGCAGCGAGAGCGTGACAGGGCCGGTGTGCTTGAGGCCGGTGAGACCGAGGAAGGGCGCGCGCCCGTCGGCGGTCACGATGAGCGCGCCGTCTTTGATGACAGCGGTGGAGGATTTGGGCACCCAGCCGCCGAGCGTGGCGGCGGTTTTCGGAGCGGACGGAGAGGACGAAGGGGACGGAATAGGACTGGTGGCGGCCGCGACTTTGTAGGCGGGATTTGGACGCGGGTAAGACGCGCCGGTGTCCTTGAGGAAGCCGTCAATGAGCGCGTCGAGTTCCTTCACCTTCGCGGGCTGCGCGGCGGCGAGGTTCTTCGCTTCGCCCAAGTCGTCCTTGAGGTTGAACAGTTCGCGCGGCGTGGCCGGGTCGAACCAGCGAATCAGCTTCCAATCGCCCGCGCGCACCCAGACGCCGCCGCCGCCGCGCCCGTGCGGGAAGTAGTTGAAGAACGCGGCGCGGTCCAGCCGGCCCTCGCCGCGCAGCACGCGCGCGTAACTCACGCCGTCGAACTTCTGCTCGGCGGGACGCGGAACGCCCGCGAGTTCGAGCACCGTCGGGTAGAGGTCAATGTGCCCGACGACATCGTGGGCGAGGCCGGGCTTGATGCGGCCGGCCCACGCCCACATGAGCGGGACGCGCGTGCCGCCTTCGTAGAGCGTGCCCTTGCCGTCGCGGAGCGGGTCGTTGCTTGTGGGCGGGAGGTCGCCGGCCCATTTGCGCCAGTCGGTGAGCATCGGGGATTTGCCTTTCTCGGCCTTCGCGGTCTTGGCGGTGTCGGGGACGTTGCTGTGGACGTTGCCGCCGTTGTCGGAGTTAAAGATGACGATGGTGTTCTCCGCGAGTTTGAGGCGGTCGAGCGCGTCGAGGATGCGGCCGAAGCTCTCGTCCACGCTGCGGAGCATCGAGGCCATGATGGGGTTGCCCTGCTTGCCGCGCGGGTCGGTCCTGCCGGCGAACTGCTGCGTGTAGTTGGTCTTGTGGCCCCACGGGCCGTGGACGCCGTATTGCCAGAGGTTGAGGAAGAACGGGCGGTCGCGGTTCGACTCGATGAACTTCACCGCCTCGTCGGCGAGCCGGTCCACGATGTATTCGCCGGGCGGGCCGTCGGTGATGGTGCCGACTTTGCTTTGGCCGCGCGGGTCGCCGTCGGGCTTCACGCCGTATGGTGAGAAGTATCCGCCCGGCGGGCCGGGGTCGGGATGGCAATGGAAGGCGAAGTCGAAGCCCTGCTGTTCCGGCCAATGCGGGCGCGTGAGGCCGAGGTGCCACTTGCCGATGTGCGCGGTGCGATAGCCCGCCGCGCGCAACGCCTCGGCGAGCGTGAACTCCGACGGCTCCAGGTAGTTCTTGCTCTCGGGCGACAGCAGCGGGCGGTTCGCCGGGGCGGACTCGGGCAGGAACTTGAAGCCCGCTGGCTGCGGCGGTTGGTGGCCGGTGGCGCTCGTGACGCCGTGCCTTGCGGAATACTTCCCCGTAAGCAGCGACGCGCGCGTGGGCGAGCACAGCGGCTGCGCGTAGGCGTCCGTGAAGCGCAGCGCGCGCGCGGCGAAACGGTCCATGTTCGGCGTGGGATAAAACTTCGAGCCGTGAACGCCGCAGTCCATCCAGCCCATGTCATCCACGAGGAAGAGGATGACGTTGGGCCGGCTGGCGGCGGAACAGGCGGCGGCGCAGAACGCGAACAGCAGGGTGCGAAGCAAAGTTGTCATGCCGATTCAGGCGAGGATTCCGGGATATGGACGGCCTGGCGAGCCGGAAGGTTGCCGGTGGGCGACCGCGCCGGCCGCTCAATACTGGTTCAGCACGTCAATCAACTGCCGTAGCCGGCCGTAGCTCTTGCGGTTGAACCCGACGGCGACGCGCTGAAGCTCAAGGTGCTCGCCGTCCTCCGTTTCCTCCGGCGTGGGCGGGATGACGTGGAACGGCTCGCCGGTGATGATGTCGGCGAAATCCTCGTTGAGCGCGGCCAGGCCCGTGGGCGACGGCGGGTTTTTGAGCCGGATCACCAGCAGGTCGCGCACGAAGCGCGTCGAGTGGAAGTTCCGGTAGAACCGCGCGATGTGCCGCACCGCCTCGTCCACGTTGTCGGAGATGTGGTAGAGGCCGGTGTCCTCGGGGCAGATCAGCTCGTTGCGCAGCAGGTGCTCGCGCACGTTCTTGTCCCACGTTTTCCAGTAGGTGCCGGCCGGCCGGTCCACCAGCACCAGCGGCATGAGCTGGCTCTTGCCCGTCTGCATCAGCGTGAGCGTCTCGTAGGCCTCGTCCATCGTGCCGAAGCCGCCGGGAAACAGCGCGATGGCGTCCGAGTGCCGGATGAACGTGAGCTTGCGGGTGAAGAAGTATTTGAAAGTGATCAGCTTCTTGTCCTCCGCGATGACGGGATTGGCCGCCTGCTCCCACGGCAGCCGGATGTTCGCGCCAAAACTCCGCTCGACGCCCGCGCCCTCATGGCCCGCCTGCATGATGCCGCCGCCCGCGCCGGTGATGACCATGAAGCCCGCGTCCGCGATCTTGCGCCCGAACTCGACGGCCTGCCGGTAATCCACCGACTCCGGGGCCGTGCGGGCCGAGCCGAAGATCGTCACCTTGCGCTTGCCCGCGTAGGGCGCGAACAGCTTGAACGCGTAGCGCAGCTCGCGCACGGCGGTCTGGATCACCTTCACGTCGCCCCGGTCCTCCACGTCATGCAGCAGCTTGAGCGACTGCGCCACGAGGTCGGCCACCAGCTCCTCGTGGTGCCCGCCGCCCTTGAAGGCGATCAAGTCGCGGATGCGGCGGTCGAGTTCAGGGTTGGACGAAGGGCGTGTTCGGCGATCCATGCGCGCAGCGTAGCGCATGGATCGCGAAAGGCAATGCGCCGGGCTTGCCAAACCGCCCGCGACCCGCTGCCATCTCCCCATGTTCCAATACTTGGCGCACGCGAATGACAAGCCGTGGCAGCCCGGCCCCTACGCCGGCGTTGAACTGAAGATTCTCCACAAGCACGAAGCGACTGGCGGCCTCGTCGTGCTCCGCAAGTTCGCCGCCGGCACGCAGGTGCCCGCGCACACGCACCCGGTCACGAACGAGTGGGCCTACATCCTCAGCGGCGAATGGGTCGAGTCCGACGCGACCTACGGCCCCGGCACGCTCTTCCACGCGCCCAAAGGCCAGCGCCACGGCCCGCACTTCGCGAAGACCGAGGTCGTGAGCCTGACGATGTTCGATGGTCCGCTGACCGTTGCTTGAAATTTTCCATGAACACCAACTCAGCCGCGAAAGCACGCAAAGTGCGCAGAGCAAGTCCCGCTTGGTTCGTCCTTTGCGCTCTATGCGTCCTTTCGCGGCTAATCCTCCCGTCTCCCGTCTTCGCCGCCGAGCGCGGCATGGTCGCCACCGTGCATCCGCTGGCGACCGACGCCGCCGTGGATGCGCTGCGTCGCGGCGGCAACGCCGTGGACGCCATCGTCACCGCCGGCCTCGTCCTCAGCGTCGTGGACAGCCACAACTCCGGCATCGGCGGCGGCTGCTTCCTCGTCATCCGCCGCGCGAACGGCGAGGTCGTCGCCATTGACGGCCGCGAGATGGCTCCCGCGAAGGCCACGCGCGACATGTTCCTGCGCGAGGGCAAGGCCGTCGCCGAACTCAGCCAGACCGGCGCGCTCGCCAGCGGCGTGCCCGGCGAAGTCGCCGCGTTCCACCAGGCCGTCACGAAATACGGCAAGCTGCCGTGGGCGGACCATTGCCTCACCGCCGCGCGCGTGGCCGAGGCGGGCTTCCCCGTCACGCGGAACTTCGCCAGCCGCCTCGCGGGAGTGGCGAAGGAGCTGGAGAAGTTCCCCGCCAGCCGCGCGGTTTTCCTCCGGCCCGACGGACAGCCCTGGCAAGCCGGCGACGTGCTGCGGCAGCACGAGCTGTCCCGCACCTTCCGCTCCCTCGCGGCGCAGGGGCCGGACTGGTTTTATCGCGGCCCGTTCGCGAAGCTGACGGCCGCGTGGATGCGCGCCAACGGCGGCCTGCTCACGGAGGCGGACTTCGCCGGCTACGTCGCCAAGCCGCGCCCGCCGCTGCGCACCACCTATCGCGGCCACGAGATCATCGGCTTCCCGCCGCCCAGTTCCGGCGGCGTCCACGTCGCGCAGATTCTGAACCTCCTCGAACACTTCGATCTCAAGGCGCTCGGCGCGGACTCGCCGGACTTCGTCCACGTCGTCGCCGAGGCGATGAAGCTCGCCTTCGCCGACCGCGCGCACTGGCTGGGCGACCCCGACTTCGCGCCCGTGCCGCGCGGCCTCGTGGACAAGGGCTACGCCGCGCAGCTCGCGAAGCAGATTGATTTGAAGCAGGCCGCGCGCGTCCAGCACGGCACGCCGCCGAACGCGACCTCCGACGTCTTTGGCAAGCACACCACGCACTTCTCCGCCGCCGACGCCGAGGGCAACTGGGTGGCCTGCACCGCGACCATCAACACCAGCTACGGCTCGAAAGTCGTCGTGCCCGGCACCGGCGTCGTGCTCAACAACGAGATGGACGACTTCTCCGCGCAGCCCGGCACGGCGAACTTCTTCGGCCTCGTCGGCGCGGAGGCCAACGCCGTCGCGCCCGGCAAGCGCCCGCTCTCCAGCATGTCGCCGACGATTGTGCTCCGGGACGGCCGGCCCATCCTCAGCGTTGGCGCGGCGGGCGGCCCGACCATCATCACGCAGACGCTGCTGGCGATCCTCCACACGATAGACTTCGGCCGCGACCCAGTGGAGGCGCTCGCCCAGCCGCGCTTCCACCAGCAATGGAGTCCCGACGAGCTGCGCATCGAAAAGACCTTCCCCGACGCCGTGCGCCGCGAGCTTGAACGGCGCGGGCACAAGCTGAAGGAACTCAACTCAATAGGCGCGTGCCAAGCCGTGGGCCGCTCGAAGGATGGGAAAATTTTCCTCGGTGCGCACGACCCACGCGTGACCGACGGCAAGGCGGCGGGCTTCTGAGGTTGATTGCCAAAGATGACCGATGCTTTGCCGCCGATGCGCGCGTCCTCCCTCACCCCGGCCCTCTCCCGCTGGGAGAGGGAGGAACATATTCCGCTTCGGGCTGACAGGGATGCCAAAGCACTTCGAGCACTGACTGACTTTCCCCCTCGCCCAGCGGGCCGGGGTGAGGGAGAACGGCTCCGATAAGGTTCAGCCAAGCTTCCGAAACTCATTGTGAGTTGGCATGAGTTCCGTCTGGCCCGCGCATCGAGGATGCGGCTTCGGTCAATCTGGTTTCCCCTTTTCAAGGCACGGGTGAAGTCCGCGAGGTTTTGGAGTGCGGCAGTCCCCTGCCGCTTTGCGGGGTGGCGTTGGGAGAAAGAAAAGCGGCAGAGGACTGCCGCAGTCCAAGACGCTGGCGCGATACTCGGACGCGCCCAGCCCGGCCAGTAGCTCGACCTTCCAATGTCGAGTTCGGCGAATGTCGGCACGCCTGGTTCTCGACGTTGGAATGTCGGGCTACTTGGCCCGGATGAAGGCCAGCAGGTCGGCCATGTCCTGCGGCTTCAGCGCGCTCTCCATTCCCTCGGGCATCAGTGAGAGGCCGGAGCCGAGGAGTTGTTTCAGGTCGGTGCGGAGGATGGTTTCCTCGGTGCCGTCCGCGCCGCGCAGGACGAGGTTGTTCGGCGTCTCGGCGGTGATGATGCCGGTGAACTCGCGGCCGGACTTCGTCTCGGCGGTGTAGCCGAGGTAGCGCGCCTCGACGGCGGCGTTGGGGTCGAGGATGGCGGTCAGCAGCCAGTCGGTGTCGCGCGTGGCGGTCATGGCGAGGTCGGGACCGATCTCGCGGCCCTCGCCCTTGAGCTTGTGGCAGACGCCGCAGTTCTTGGTGAACAGCTCGCGGCCGCGCGTCGCGCTGCCGGTGAGCGTGGCGACGGCGGCGTAATCCTTGATGACCTTGGCGCGGTCAGCGCTGGTGGCGGCGAAGAGTTTCGTGGCGCGGTCGCGGAGGGCGGCCTGCGGATGCGTGGTGAGCTTCTGGCGCTGGGCGGGGCTGATTTGCGTGGGGGCGACCTGTCCGCGCTCGACGGCGGCGAGCAGGGTGTCAATCCACGCGGGGCGCGAGAGCAGCGCGCTGAGGACGGCCTCGCGGAGCGCGGGGCTGTGCGCCCTCCAATCGGCGAGCAGGGCGCTGGCGGAATCGGAGCCGCCGAGCTTGGCGAGCTGCGCGACGGCGGCGGTCTGGATTTCGGCGGGCTGCTGGGGCTTGAGCAACGTGGCAAGGGCGGCAAGGTCTTCGGTGCGTCCGCTCGGGCCGCGACCGAGGAGCGTGATTGCCGATTGCCGATTGCCGATTGCCGATTGGGAAAGGGCGGTCGTGCGGGCGGTCAGAAAAAGTCCTGCCATCTGGCCGACGGCGACTTGCATCTGGGTGGAAGGCGACTTTTGCAGAGCAGAGAGCGACTTTCCTCGGCGCTCCATAGCATCGAGCAAGCTCGCGAGTCCGTTTAACTGTGAGGGCGTCGGGGGCGTTGTGGTCTTGAACGTTGCTGCGCGAACCAACGCCATCAAGAGCCAGTCATCATTGCCCACTGAAGCTACATAGTTGAGGACATCGTCCGTCAGTCCTTTCGGCAGTTCTGCTCCCGTGTGCCATTCGTCCAGCAGCAAGTCGAAGAAATGCGTGGAGGCGGTGGGGACGGAACTGAGAATGGCTTCGCGGAATCCGCGTTTGGCGTAGTCCGCAGTCGCCAGCTTCGCCAGCGCCAGTCCTGTGGCGGGATGCTCGAACTGCCCAAGGGTGAACGCGTATTGCTGGCGCACGCGCTCACTCGGGTCATTGACGAGAGGCAGGAACGCGCGCAGCAGCGCACTGGCTTCGGGGAGCGCGCCCGCCCCGGGCGCAGCCAACGGCGCCCTCGCCGTTGGCTCGGCGGCGTTCTTCGCAAGAGGAGCTTTCGTCTCGTCCGCACGCGCCGGTGGTTGCCGCGAGGGCGCGGCAACCTGCGCCCGGGGCGGGCGCGGTCCCCCGGAATCGCGGAGCAGTGGTTCGCTCGCTCGGATGGCGTGTTCGCGCACGTTTGGGGCGGGGTCTTTGAGAGCGGCGATGAGGATTGCTTCGTCGAGTTGGCGAAGTCCCTCGATCACGGCCAGCGCCTGCACCCGCACCTTCGGGTTCGCGGCCGACTTCACGAGCGTTTCCAACGGCTTCACCGCTCCCTTATCCTGCCGTTCCACCAGCAGGCGTTGCACCGTGTCGCGTTGCCAGCCGCTCGGGGAGTCGAGGGCGGCGATGAGTTGAGTTGTGTTCAGCTTGGCGAGGTTCGGGACGGGGCGGCGCGGCTGGTTCTCGAGCACGACGCGCCAGATGCGGCCTTTGTCCGCGCCGGCGCGGAGGTCGAGGCGGGCTTGGGTCTCGGGCGCAATCCACTCGGGGTGTTCCAGTACGAAGCGGTAGAAGTCGGCGAGGTAGAGCGCGCCGTCGGGGCCGGTCTTGAGCATCGTGGGGCGGAACCAGTTGTCGGTGCTGGCGAGGAATTCGCGGTCCTGCTCGTCGGGCGCGCGGCGGCTGGTGAAGCTCACGCCGTCGGGCACGAGGACTTCGCGGTGGACGAGGTTGTGCACCGGCTCGCTGATGAAGACGCTGGTGGCGAAGCCGGGGCCGAAGAGGTCGTCGCGGTAGGGCGCGGGCGAGCAGCCGGAGGTGACGTGGTTGACGGACTGCGGTTGGTTGAAGCGGATGGGCGGCGTGCTGATGGGGAAGCAGCGCGTGGAGTCGGGGTAGTTGGCGAGCATCTGCTTGCTCGATTTCACGGCGAGGTGCGGGTTGCGGCGGAGGTAGCGGTCGGGCAGCCAGTAGTGCCAGAGCCAGTTGGGGTTGTTGTTGCCGAACCAGTTGCCCCAGTCATCGCGCCGGCGGCCGAACTGCGTTTGGCCTTCGATGGCCTCGAACTCGCCGGTGTCCGGGCGGAAGCGGAAGTCGCGGCCGGAAATCGAAACGGGTTGAGAGTTGAAAGTTGAGGGTTGAGAGGCGGTGGTGGCGACGGGTGTCCGCAGCGGACCTCCCTCGCCCCCAGCGGGGGAGAGGGATTGAGGGTGAGGGGGCGGGGCGACGGAGGTAGTGGGCGAACCTTTCGG
>Ga0169931_10005708_pt1 | contig 18907 bp, 9 predicted proteins | sample Kivu_15m_20L_FD_129675 | JGI IMG/M metagenome (GOLD analysis project Ga0169931, IMG submission 129675) | Freshwater microbial communities from Lake Kivu, Western Province, Rwanda to study Microbial Dark Matter (Phase II) - Kivu_15m_20L... | ecosystem: Environmental > Aquatic > Freshwater > Lake ... | reverse complement strand
CTCCGCGGCGTCGGCTCCTCGTGCCACGAACACGAGGGGGAGCGAAGGCGCCAGTGCGAGGGCCGCCCATCCGCCGCAGAGCGCGTTCCAGGTTGCTTTGGTTCGTCTTTCCATCGCGTGAGGGCTCCGCAGAGAGAAAAAGCGGCACGGCATTTCGGCCCGTTCGCTCCCGCTCGTGCCCCCGCACGCGGAGTGCGTTCGGGATATTTTTCCCGCGTTGCGGGGAGGGTTTCTGCGGGCGATCGGCGGGGGCGCCGCGTCAGGGGTGTGCTTCGAGGGTCACTTCGTGGAGCACGGGCGTAGGTCCGCCGTCGGGGGTCCGCAGGCAGGCACGGTACTGGATCCAGGCGTGTCCCTCGGGAACGTCGAAGGCGCCTCCGGAAGCGGTGAATTCCTGGCCCGCGGCGCCCTGCGGGCCGAGCCAGGCGGCGTCGGCCAGCGTCTCCTGGCTGGCCGCGGTACGCACCTGGAAGGCGACGGCCGAGCCGTGGGGCGTCTCGGCGGTCCAGAGCAAGGCGGCGCGGGAGACTCCGGCCGGGCAGGCGACGGCCTCCGAAACGTAGCGCTCCTCCAGGCGACGGTCGTAGACGTTGCCCACGTCGCGGCGGACGCTGTAGTGGGGACCGAAGGTCGGCAGCCAGTCCCGTCGTTCGACGGAGAAGCCGTCGGGTCCGCCCCAGTAGAGGTGGGCCCCCACGCCGTGGTCGCCGCGCACGAGGTGGCTGAAGACGACGAGATCCAGCCAGCCGTCCTGGTTGAAGTCGGCGGACGACAGGGCGGAGGACGACTCGGCGGGCAGCGCGGTGCGTCGATGGTTGGCGTAGTCGCCGCCGGCGGCTCCCCAGTACACGAAGAACGGCAGGCTCCGCGTGACGTAGGCGTGATAATTGCTGGTGGCGATGTCGAGCACGCCGTCGCGATTGAAATCGGCCACGGTCTGCTCCTCGGCTTCGTAGCCTTCCAGCTGCACGGACCGGGCGGTGGAGAAGCCGCGCGGGCCTCCCCACAGCAGCGACAGGATGCGACTTGGCTTGCCGAACTTGTCCTGGTCGTAGGAGCCCCCCATGACCAGATCGAGCCATCCGTCGCCGTTGAGGTCGGCGGTTTCCACGGGTCCGGCGGAATGGATCCGGAGCTTCTCGTAGCGGTGGCGGCCGTAGCCGTCCGGTCCTCCCCAGAACAGTTCGAGGTGGTCGGTATCGGAGTCGGGGAAGGCCAGGTCGAGGAAGCCGTCGCGATTCCAGTCGGCGATCGTGACGCCTTGGCAGAAGTGGGAGTCGACCGGCAACTCGGTGCGACGCTCCGCCTGGAAGCCCTCGGCGCCGCCCCACAGCAGCGTGCCCTGGCCGGGCTTGCCCTCCGTGCCGCGGCCGCGGGGAATCACCAGGTCAAGATAACCGTCGCGGTTCAGGTCGGCCGTCGACACGCCATGGCCGCCCTCCAGTCCGGCGATGTCTTGTCGCCGCTCGGCGGAGAATCCGTCGGGCGAGCCCCATACGAGCGTGCCCTCGGGGAAGGCCACGTCGGGCCAGCCGTCTTGGTTGAAATCGGCGACGGCGGCGACGCCCTGTCCGCGGCCGCGCAAGCGGCTCATCGATGCGGGCGAATAGCGATGCCGCGCGTTGCCCCAGTAGATGAACGAGTCGATTTCGCCGACCGTTCCGCTCATGCGGTTGACGAGGACCAGTTCCGGATGGTCGTCGGCGTTGAGGTCCGCCGCCTGCGCGCTCACCGCGCCGAAGCCCTGGATGTCGCGGCGATCGGCGGGATGGAAGCCGTGCGGGCCGTTCCAGTAGATGTACGAGGGAACGTCGTGCGTTTTGCCGTCCCGCTCGTTGGCGAACGCCAGATCGGTCCAGCCGTCGCCGTTGAAATCGGCGACGGCGGCGTCGGTCGCGTGGAGCGTCGGCAGTTCGAGCCGATGCTCGTTTGCAAACCCCGACGCCGATCCCCAGTAAACGTAGGAGGCGTCGCCTCGGGGGCCGGGCGTCACGAGATCGACGTGTCCGTCGCGATTGAAGTCGGCCGCGCGGCAATCCGCCGCCCCCAGGGTGGCAAGTTCCGCCGCGGGCTCGTCCGCCAGGCCGGCGGGCCCTCCCGCGAAGATCAGCAGGCGGTCGTCGCGATGCAGGACGGCCAGATCGTGCCAGCCGTCGCCCGTCAGCTCGGCGGCCAGCAGGCCGGTCGGATCGCCTCCGGGACGCACTTCGCGGCGCCGCTCGGAAAATCCCTGCGGACTGCCGAAGTAGATCGCGAGGCTTTTGTGCTGCGAGTTGTTGTTGACGAAAATCAGTTCCGGATAGTCGTCGCCCGTCAATTCCGCCGCCGCACAGGCGGCCGCGCTCTCTGTCGGCAGGCTGGTGCGCCGCGCGGCGGCGAAGCCTTCAGGCCCGTTCCAATAGACGTACGACTCGCGATGCTGGCTGAAGCCGAACCGCTCGCCTCCCTCGATGCCGGAGTTCGCGAACGCCAGATCGATGAAGCCGTCGTGGTTGAAGTCGGCGGCGGCGACGCCCTGGGCCATGAGCGTGGGGAGTTCGGTGCGCCGCGCTGCGCTGTATCCCGTCGCGCTCCCCCAATAAACGAGCGCCGGCATGTCGACCGAGTAGTTGTGGATGTAGTTGCAGAAGACGATTTCCGGAAAGCCGTCGCCGTTGAGATCGGCGATCAGCGAACGCCCGCCCCCTTCGCTGGGCAGCGCGGTCATGCAGTTTTCGCGGGCCTTCACCTCGCGCAGCAGGCGGGCCAGCGGCTGGCTCTCGGGAACTTCCGGCAGAATCGATTGCGGCCCGTGCTTGGTCCCCCAATAGACGAACGCATCGACGTTCTCCAGGTGGTCGTGGTCCTGGCCGATGAAAATGTCGAGAAACCCGTCGTTGTTCAGATCCCAGCGGTGGATCATCTGCACCGTTCCCGCACGGCTGGCGTAGAGATTCGAGCCGCCGTCTTCGCACGTGCCCCGCTGGAAATCCTCCCACGAGGCGTGACGGGCGAGCACGCGTCGGCCCGCGTCGCCGGCGGCCTCGTCAGCGCGTGCCAGCGCAAAAAGTCCGGCAGCGATCCAGGCCGCCGCGCACCACGCGCCGCGGGACAAAGCCGCCGGGAGAGAAATGGACTGCCGCATGGTTCTCAAATCCGCTGGGGACGAAGCAGGAAGGCGTCTTTCGCCGCACGCCCGCCGTCGGCGACGATCCCTCCAGGATACACAGCCCGGCGGCCGATTTGAAACGAAAGCCAACGACGCGACCCGATGCATCCCTGCGCCGCCCAGGAACCCGTGCCGCCGCTCCTCGCCGAGGAAAAGCCGCACGCGCAAGGCGGGCGGCGGCTCTTTGGCGGCGCAGCAATCAGGAGACCTCCCGCGACGTCGGGGGTTCGACGCCCCGACGGAAAGCGACGTCCCGCGTCGCCCGCGGCCCCGCGGTGCGCCTCGCTGCCGCGCCTCGCGGGACGTCCGACGACCGGTTCCCGGGCGAGCCCCCCGGCGGTGAAGCGGCGCGTCGACGCGGCGCCCGGCTGCCGGGCGTTTCGGGGCGACTGGGAAGAACGGAATAGCGGCCGTACCTTTTCGGGAAGAGGCGGCGCCCGGGGCGTCGGCGCGGCCCGAGGGGACGATCGGCAGGGCGGCGCGGCCGCCCGGCGCAGCGCGCCGGCACGGGCCGCACGCCGTCGCGGGCCGAGATGCGGAGGGGTTCTTTCTGTTTGACAACGCGCCGTAGCGTGCGCGAAAATGCCGACTCAGGCAGCAGGCGGCGCACCGCATCCGGCGACGTTCGGCCGCGAAACTGCCGACGCAGCATTGTCTTTCCTGCCACCCCTCATGGTCTTTTCGCAGAGGATCGCCGCCATGGCGCAGTCGAGTCGTCGTAACTTCATGAAGGAAAGCGGCCTGGGGCTCGCCGGCATCGCGGGTTCGTCGCTGTGGACCGCGGCCTCCGCACGCGCCGCCGACGCCAATCGCCGCGTCCGCATCGGCGTGATCGGCTGCGGCGGTCAAGGAAGCGGCCACATCGGCGGCTACGGGCGACTGCGCGACGACGGCGTGGAGGTGGTCTACGTCTGCGACGCCGACCAGAAGCGGGCTGCGGCCGCGGCCGAGAAGACGCCCGGGGCCACCCCGGTCGGCGACATGCGGAAGATTTTCGACGACAAGTCGATCGACGCCGTCAGCATCGCGACGCCCGACCACTGGCACGCGCCGGCGGCGCTGCTCGCGCTCGACGCGGGCAAGCACGTTTACGTGGAGAAGCCCTGCTCCCACAATTTCGTCGAAGGCGAGTTGCTGGTCGCGGCGGCGGCCCGGGCCGGCAAGGTGGTACAGCACGGCACGCAGATGCGGAGCAGCAGCGGATTCACCGACGCGATCCAGATGCTCCGCGACGGCGTGATCGGCGAGGTGCTGGTGGCCAAGGCGTGGAATGTCCAGCGGCGCGGCGACATCGGCCACGCCCAACCCGCCTCTCCGCCGCCGGAACTCGATTACGACACGTGGGTCGGACCTGCCGAGATGACTCCCTTCCGCCCCAATTGCCACCACTACTCCTGGCACTGGTGGTACAACTTCGGCACGGGCGACCTGGGCAACGACGGCATCCACGAAGTCGACTACGCGCGGTGGGGTCTGGGCGTCGACACGCTTCCCTCGAACGTCGCCGTCATCGGCGGGAAGTATTACTTCGACGACGACCAGCAGTTCCCGGACACCGTGACCGCCACGTTCGATTTTCCCGGCGACGGCGCCGTGGGCCATCGCAAGCAGCTGATCTTCGAGATGCGGATCTGGTCCGAAAACTACCCGTACAACGTCGACGGCGGCACGGAATTCTACGGCACCAACGGGATGATGATGATCAGCCGCCGCGGCAAATTCATGCTGTGGGAAGGCCGCGAGAAGTCCGCCAAGCTTCCCGGCAAGTCGCAGGACATGGACTTCCACGCCAACCTCCGCGCGTTCATCGCCGCGGTTCGCGGCGAAGCCGCTCCGACTGCCGACGCCAAGGCAGCCCACCTGTCGACGTCGCTGATCCATCTGGCGAACATCGGCTGTCGCCTGGGGCGGTCGTTCCGCTTCGATCCCGCCGCCAAGCAAATCGTCGGCGATCCGGAGGCCAACCAACTCCTCGGCCGCAAATACCGCCAAGGAGGCCACTGGGGCGTTCCGCAGGGACTTGCCTGAGCTCGCGTCGGCCACGCGCCGCGGGCGCTCGCGGAGCGCCCGCGGCGTCGGCGGCGCGCACCGGCAACCGTTCCGCCGTCGTTTCCTTGGCCGGGCTGCGCGTGGGCCGCAGGTCGTTCTTCTTCGGACGCTCCATCGCGGCGCCCGACGCATGCAGCCGCCGGACGGACCGGCGGCGCCTTCCGGCCGCCGAGCGACGTCCGACGGGCGGACGGAAATTTTGTTGACGGCGCTTTTTCCGCTGGCTGCTTTTTCCGCTGGCGGCTGCGATGCCCCCCCCGCGACGTGCCGCCGCTGGGCGCCGGCCTGCGGCAGGCGAGGGGTTCAGCCTTGCTCGGCGATTTTTTCGGCGGCCAGCAAGCCGAGAACCGCCTTGATCAAACCGCCGACGTAACCGGCGTGGGGGCCCCCGTCGAGACTGCCGATCGTGGCGCCGGCGGCGAACAGCCCCGGGATCGGCGCGCCCTGCAGGTTCAGCACGGCTCCGTCCCCGTCGACGACGATGCCCCCCATCGTGTTGGTGATCGCGCTGCAGACCGGCATGGCGTAGAAGGGAGGCGTGCGGATCGGCCAGGCGGCCAGAGGAGCGGTGCGCCGGCTTGGCGCGAGACGGTCGAGCGCGCCCGCCTCCAGAGCGGCGTTGTACTGGTCGACCGTCTGTTGCAAGTTCGCCGGGGGCAGGCCGGCTTGGGCGGCAAGTTCGCCCAGAGCGTCGGCGACGTGGAGCGTGCCGCCGTTTTCGACGACGAGCGGGTTGGCCGGCTGCACGTGGTCGCGGCCCGGGCCGTCCCAGATGGGTTGGTCGAAGACAATCGTCGCGCTCAAGGGGTCGGCCAGCCGCGCCACGGCATTGGAGAGGTAGATTCCGCCGTGGCCTTCATCGGCGAACCGTTTGCCGGCGGCATCGACGAGAATTCCCGCCGAAGCGAGCTCGTCCACCAGCGGCCGCGGCCATAGCCGAGGGTCGTGCAGCGCCTCGCGGCTGTGCAAGTGGCCGTACATTTGGGGGAGCCCCGCGACCATGGCCCCCGCTTCCTGAGTCATCCGCAGGCCGTCGCCGACCGACTCGCCGCCGTAGCGGCGGAGCAGTTTTTCCGGAGCCGGCGAGATGTGGGCGCGCACCAGGTCGGCATTGGCTTGAAAACCGCCGTCGGCCACGACGACGGCCTGGGCGACGAACCGCTTCGGGCCCGTCGCCTGGTCGGCTGCGACTTCGATCCGTCGCGGACTCGCCAGATGCAAGCTTCGCGCCCGCGTACCGCGCAGCAAACGGCCGCCGCGCCGAACGAGCGCCGACTCGAGACGCTCAAGCGCCACGTCTCCCGCGTAGCCTTCCCACTTCAAGCCGGCCCCCGTGCGCGCGACTGGACTCAGCACGTGGGTGTGGTACTGGCCGAGTTGGATCAATTCCACCCCTTCTTCGACCAGCCATGCCACCAGGCGTCGGGCATGGCGGGCGACCGCCCGGGCGAGGTCGGGGCGGGCGAAGCCTTCGGTGACATCGGTAATTCGACGGTAGAGGTCGTCCTCGTCCGCAGTCGGCGTGGCGTAGCGCACGTGCAGCGTGCCGTAGGTGTACCGCGTGTTGCACGGGTATTTCGGCTCGGTTCCTCTCTCCAGCACGACCGTGTGCTTGCCCAGCTGCGCGGCGCGGCACGCGGCGACAAGTCCCGCCAGACCGCCGCCGATCACCGCGACGTCGCAAACGCATTCCGGATCGTGCATGGCTGTTCTCGCAGTTTCATCCGAGCTCGAGGACGACGCCGCCGCGAGCGGACGTCCGACGGCAGGGCGGCGCCAAGCTGGCCGGTCGGGACGCCGACGGCCAGTTCGCTTCCGAACAGGTTATCTCAGGCGGCCGCCGAGTGACAGAGATCCATGAGCAGGGCTGGGCGCCGACGATCGTCGAGAGATCCGTCCCTGAGCGTTGGAATCGGGAGCCGCCGCGACGCGAAACGGTTGACCTGCGGCCGGAATTCCGCTCGCCGGACCTGGAGAGTCTGCTCCGCTCCACGGGGCCAAGGAGCGTCAGGGCGCCGCCCTGGCGAGGGCAGGGCTTCGCCGACGGCTGCGCCGCTCATGGAGGGCGCAAGCATCCATGAAGAGACGGCGGATCGAGCCCGCGGCCCGTCATCGGCGGCGCGGCACGCGCACCGGAGCCGTTGGCGGAAACGGGGGCGTCGCGCGGCGTGCCACGCACGCCGGCCAGCCCTGGGTGCGGAGGACGAACTTGCATGGCTGCGCAAAACGGCAATACTGCGGGACTGCACCGATCCGGCCGACCGCCCTTTCGCCGCCCCGCTCGTCAGGAGACTTGCATGCCCGCTCTCTCACGCTTCGCGATCGCGACGGCGGTCCGCTGCTTCGCGCTGCTGGCCTGCGCCGGACTGTTTTTCCAGGTTCCCGGCGCCGCCGCCGACGATGCGGCCGTTCGCGGCGCGGAGCAGGACGGCCGCGTTCTGCCGTTCCCGCCGGTCCCTTCGGCCAGCGTCGCCGGCCCGACGATCCAGGAGTCGAAAATGACGTGGCGGAAGGAGCCGCGCCGGTTGCCGCCCGACGCGCCGAACATTCTGATCGTACTCCTCGACGACGTCGGTTTTGGCCAGGCCGACACGTTCGGAGGAGAGATCCGCACGCCCACGTTGACGCGACTGTGGAATACGGGCATCGCCTACAACGCGTTCCACACGACGTCGATTTGCTCGCCGACACACGCGGCGCTGTTGACGGGAAGGAACCATCACCGGGTGGGCAACGGCACGATTGCCGAACGGGCGAGCGATTTCGACGGCTACACGGGCGTCATTCCGCAGACCTCGGCGACGCTTCCCGAAGTGCTGCGCCACTATGGTTTCAAGTCGGCGGCGTTCGGCAAGTGGCACAACACGCCGGCCCGCCAGACGACGGCGATGGGACCTTTCGACCGGTGGCCGACAGGGCACGGCTTCGACTACTTCTACGGGTTTTTGGCGGGGGAGACCTCGCAGTACGAGCCTCGGCTGTACGAAAACCTGAATCCCATCGAGCCGCCGCATGCGGAGCGTTACCACCTCACCGAGGACATGGCCGACAAGGCGCTGACGTGGCTGAGGCGGCATCAGGCGTTTTCGCCGGACAAGCCGTTCCTCCTTTACTGGGCCCCCGGCGCCGCGCACGGACCGCACCACATTTTCGCCGAGTGGGCCGACAGATACCGCGGCAAGTTCGACGACGGCTGGGACGCCTACCGGCAGCGGGTCTTCGCCCGCCAGCGGGAGATGGGCTGGATTCCGGCCACCGCGCAACTCACGCCGCGCGACCCGACGATGGCCTCGTGGGACAGCATTCCGGAGACGGAGCGGCCGTTCCAGCGGCGGCTGATGGAGGTGTACGCCGGGTTCGTCGAGCACACCGACGCCCAGGTCGGCAAGCTCGTCGACGGACTGGAGTCGATGGGCCTCCGCGAGAACACGCTGGTCCTGTACATCTGGGGAGACAACGGCGCCAGCGCCGAAGGACAGCGAGGCAGCATCAGCGAATTGCTCGCCCAAAACAACATCCCCAACACGATCGACCAGCAGCTGGCGACGTTGGCGGAGCTCGGCGGACTCTCCGCCCTGGGCGGCCCCGGGACTGACAACATGTACCATGCCGGCTGGGCCTGGGCGGGCAACGCTCCCTTCCGATCGACGAAGCTGGCCGCCGCCCATTTCGGCGGCACCCGCAATCCGCTCGTCGTTTCCTGGCCGCGGGGGATTCGCCCCGACAAGACGCCGCGTCCGCAGTTCCATCACGTCAACGACGTCGCGGCGACGCTGTACGAAGTGCTGGGGATCCCCGCGCCGGAGCGCGTCGACGGCTTCGCGCAGGACCCGCTGGACGGCGTGAGCATGGCCTACACGTTCGCCGACGCCGACGCCGCGGGACGCAAGCGGACGCAATATTTTGAAAACAACGCCAGCCGCGGCATCTACCACGACGGCTGGTTCGCCTGCGCCTTCGGACCGTTTCTCCCCTGGGACACGCCCGCCTCGCTCGCCCGACTAAAGAATTGGAACGCCGAGCAGGACCAGTGGGAACTGTTCGATCTGACTCGGGACTTCAGTCAGGCCACGGACCTTGCCGACGAGCAACCCGAGCGGCTGCGCCGACTGCAGCAACTGTTCATGGACGAGGCCCGCGAGAACCACGTGCTACCGATCGGCGGAGGCATGTGGACGCGGTACCATCCCGAGGACGTCGTGCGACCTCCTTACGCGTCGTGGCGGCTGGACGACGCGACGATCCGGATGCCCGAATTCGCCGCCCCGCCGCTGGGCAAGCGGAGCAATCGCGTGAGGATCGAGGTCGAGACGGCCGCCGACTCCAGCGGCGTCCTCTACGCTTTGGGCGGTTCCAGCGGAGGCGTCGCCCTCTATCTCGACGAGGGGCGGCTCGTCTACGAGTACAACATGCTGCTGATCGAGCGGACCATCGCCCGCAGCGCCGAATCGCTGTCTCCCGGACGGCACGTGATCGAGGTGGAGGAGTCGATCCCCAAGCCTGGCGGTCCCGCCCGCGTCGTCCTTCAAGTCGACGGCCGCAAGGCGGCCGAGACGACCGTCAACCGCTGCGTCTTGGCGTTCACGGCCAGCGAGACGCTTGACGTGGGAGTCGACCTGGGGGCGCCGGTGTCGCGCCGCTACGCCGCGCGCGCTCCATTCCGCTTCTCGGGCCGCATCGACCGGATGGACGTCGACGCCTCCGGATCGACCCGTTAAAGGCCCAGCTTGCGGCGACCTTCGTCCGTCACCATGTTCACGTTCCAAGCCGGTTCCCACGTCTGCTGCACGACGACCTGCCGCACCCCCGGCACCTGCAGCAGACGTTCGCGGATCGGCAGCGAAAATTCCGGGTGCACGGAAACCGAGCCGTGAACGAAATAGCCGGCCAGCGGCCGGCCGCGGTGGGGCATCGCCATCACGACGGTCACCGCGGCTCCCCGCACGCGCACGTCGTAGATCAGGCCCAGATCCACCACGCTTGCGTCGGCCGTGTAGAGCTGGGCGTCTTTGCAGTCGCCCAGGGCGTCCCACACCAGCCGTTTGGGGATCGGGCTGTCCTGCGCTTCGCCGGGCCGGGCCAGTCGGCCGGCCGGCGCCGCGGCCTGCGTCGGAGACTCCAGCCGCCCCCCGGCGGGCTGCAGCGGGCGGACCAGCTGGCGACGGAGCCGTTCGACGGCCGCCGGCCCCTCTTCCGGCGTGAAGGGGATCGCGACGTAGGCGTTTTTCTGCCGCAGCACGGCCCCTCGAGCCAGTCGCCGCCCCGGCAGCGGATAGCGGCTCCACAAATTGCCGTGCCAACGGTAATGGAGCGTCGGCGCGCCGCCGTGCACCAGCTCGGCGATCCCCTCGCCGCGGTGCTCGAGAAACAGCGCAAAGAACGCATCGCGGCTGGTGGGATTGAAAAAGCCGACTCCCCACAAGTCGTTCTCCTGCCCGGGATCGACCGGCCCGCTGTGGAACCGGCCGTCGCGGTCGATCCAGGCCGTGTCGGAGAACGAGTAGCCGGAGAAGACCCATTCGTCGTCCCGCAACGCCGACGCCTCGAAATCCTGCACGGCCCGCATGGCCCCGATTTTATGGAACCAGGGAAGCCCTGCGTAAAAGCGGTACTCGACGGCGACGTGGAGCCGGCTTGGAGCGAACAGCGGATGGACGGGCGAATAGGGAAATCCCCACCGCCGCACGATCGTGCACAGCGGACCGCGGACGACCTCGTAGTCGGGGCATTGGTCCCACAGAGAAACGCGGTATTTCTGAAATCCGTCGGCGTCGACGTAATCGTGCGCCCAGTCGATGCCCGCCGGCTCGCCGTGCCCCTCGCCTCCCGAGAAGAGTTCCAGCCCGTGTTCTCTCTTGAGGGTCAGCCGTTCCAGCTGTCCGGTCCGCGGCGACAGCAGCGCCTTGAAGGCGGCGTTTTCGATCTGCAATCCCACGCCTTCGCCCGACGCGGTCAAGTCCGACGGGTAGTCGGGCAGTTCGGCGTCGGGGTTGCCGTAGAACGCCAGGTACGGGCTCACGCCGCCGGCTTCGACGTCGGCCATCCAGAGCACGTGGGCGGACCGCTCGTCGCCGCGCCGCACTTCGCGGTAGACCTGACTGGGAACTTCCTGCAGGGTCCCGTCGACCAGGCGTGCGAGGCGCAGCTCGCGCCGCAGCGAGTCGACCTGGTCGGCGGGAAAGCTCAGGACGATTTCGCACGGTTCGCCGCGCCGGGCGACGCCGGCGGTCTCCGTGAGATTCAGGACCTTGAAGAATCGCCACCCGCGGGCCCAGCTTTGCCAGGCCCCAGGCAACGCGTCAGTCCGGGCGAACTCGGCAGCGGGGACGGCCGACGGCGCGGCGGGGGCCTCGGCGTCCTGCGCCTGCACGATCGTGGTCCGCAGCGAGCTGGCGAGCGACCGCGCGAGCTCGTAATCCTGGCTATGCCAGGCTTCCTCCAGCAATCGCAGCTTGACGTCCAGCGGATCGTTGCGCTCGTCGACGCGGGCCGACGGGGGGGCGTCGGCCGCGGGCGCCGTTTCGGCGGCACGGGCGGCCGGAACCTCGGCGGCGACGGCGACCGTCTCCGCCACGAGCGCCGCCAGCGCGAGGCAGGCCCGCGTCAGGCAGGCCCGCCGCAGAACCGACGCCAACCGCGGCGGCAGGAAACACTTCGCGGATCGAACACGAGGCATCGCAAGCTCCTGAAGCAAGGACCGACCGGACTCTCCGCGCGTCGCTCGACGTCGCCCTGGGCGATCTCGCGCGGCGAAGCGGCTGGCGAGGGACGCGAAGTCCGCCCGTCCGCTTCGACGATAATCGCTCGCGCGGCGGGTGTCCAACGTCGGCGGGGACGACGGCCGTGCGGGCCGCGGCAGCCGATCCCGGCCGAACGTCAGGGCCTGGCGAGGCCGTCCTGGGCGGTCCGCGCAAAGCGGCGGCTGCGGAGTTGATCGAGCAGAACGGCGCCGAGGATCACGAGCCCGAGGACGATTTTCTGGGTGTAGCTTTCGACGCCTGTCAGGTTCATGCCGTTCTGGATGACGGCGATCACGAAGGCTCCGATCAGCGTTCCGAACATCTTGCCTTCGCCGCCGCTGAGACTGGCTCCCCCGACCACGACCGCGGCGATCACGTACAGCTCGTACATGGCTCCGTAGGTGGCCGATCCGCTCTTGAGCTGCGAGGCGAGAACGACTCCCCCGAGTCCGGCGAGCAAGCCGCACGCGACGTAGGCGAACACGACGGCCGGTTCGACGGGAACGCCCGACAGGCGTGCGGCCTCGCGATTGCCGCCCACGGCGTACAGGTAGCGTCCGATCTTCATTCGCGACATCGCGAGGTGGGCGGCGACGTAGAGGCCGAACATCAGCACCACGGCATGGGGCAGCCCCCACCGGTTCGCTCCGCGGCCGAGCCAGACGAACGATTCGGGCACGGCGGCGATCGACTCGCCCTGAGACAGCATGTAGGCGGCGCCGCTTCCCACCAGCATCATGGCCAAGGTGACGATGAACGGCGGAATTCCGCAACGGGTGATCATCAGCGCGGAAAAGGCGCCGCTCGCGCCGCAGACCGCCATCGCCGCGGCCGACGCCAGGGCCATGCCGAGGGCCGACGCGTCGGTTCCGCCGGCCGCGTCGCGAATCAACCGCGTCGTCAGCACGGCCGACAAAGCGATCAAGCTGCCGACCGACAGGTCGATGCCGCCCGTGATGATGACCAGGGTCATGCCGACGGCCACGATGGCGATCACGGCGATCTGGTTGGAGATGTTCAGCAGATTCTCGGGCTTGAGAAAACTCGGCCGCCGCAGGGGGCGGGGGCGGACGACTTCCACGGGGCGGCCGCCCTCCGCGAGCTGCGGAAGATCGGCAAAAATCCGCCAACCGGCCGCCGCCGGCGAACAGGCCACGACGTCCAGCGTCGCGCCCTCCGCGGCGAGCGTCTCCAGCCTGCGTCGGGCGTCGCTGGGCTCGCCCTGCACCGCGTCGACGACCTCCCAACGCGTCGTGCGCAGCAGCGTTGCCAGGCGGTCGGCGAAGGCCGCGTCGTCCGCTTGCGCACGGCCGACCAGCAGCACCCGGCCGCCTGCCGGCGACCGCTGCTGCAGCAGCTCGGCGATCTGCCGGGCGGCGACCTCGCCGGCGGGCGACTGTTCGCCGAGAGTGGCGACGCTGAACAACGCGCCGAGCAGCAGCAGCACCAGCGCCATGCCGTAATCGGCGAGCAAATCGGCCATCCATCGCGGCATGTCAGTCCTGCTCCTGCACCGCGAGGGTAAGAATCTGCTGCTGGGTGGCGTGCCGCGCATCGGGAATCTCGCCGACGGCCCTGCCTCCCCTGAGGACGACGATCCGATCGGCCATGCCGAGCAACTCCGGCAACTCGGAACTGATCATCACGATCGCCTTGCCCTGAGCCGCCAGTTCGTTGACGAGCAGGTAGATTTCGTACTTTGCTCCCACGTCGATCCCGCGAGTCGGCTCGTCGAAGATCAACGCGTCGCAGGCGCGGGCCAGCCATTTGGCGAGGACCAGCTTCTGCTGGTTGCCTCCCGACAGATGGCCGGCCCGCTGCCGGGGCCCCGACGCCCGCAGCCGCAGCCGCTGCGCGAAGCGGTGGTACTCGGTGCGCACCCGGCGCTGGAGGACGAAGCCGCGTCGCGACCAGCGGGCAAGATTGGGCAGGGCGAAATTGTCGCGCGCGCCGTGCGCGAGCACCAGCCCCTCCGACTTGCGGTCTTCGGGAAGAAAGCCGATGCCCGCGTCGATCGCGTCCCGCGGACTCCGCAGAACGAGCCGTTTTCCGTCCAGGAGCACCTCGCCGCCGTCGGCGCGGTCGGCTCCGAAGATCAGCCGGGCCAGTTCGGTGCGTCCCGCTCCCATGAGCCCGGCGAGCCCGAGCACCTCGCCCCGTCGCACCTCGAACGACACGCCCTTCACCGCGGCTCCGCGGCGCAGGCCCCGGACGGCCAGCCGCACCTCGCCCAGCGGGACCGCGCGCGGCGGAAACTCGTCCTCCAGCGGCCGGCCGACCATCATGGCGATCAGTTCCTGCCGCGACACGTCGGCGATCCGGCGGTCGGCGACATGCCGCCCGTCGCGCAGCACCGTCACGCGGTCGGCGATCGCGAAGATTTCGTCCAAGCGGTGACTGATGTAGATCACGCCGATTCCGCGGGCCCGCAACTCGCCGATCACGCCGAACAGACTGCGCACCTCGTGCGGCGTGAGGGCCGTGCTCGGTTCGTCCATCACGAGAATCCGGGCGCGACCGACCAGCGCGCGGGCGATTTCGATCAACTGCCGCTGGGCTGGCGACAGCGCGCGGCAGGGGACGTCCAGGGGCATCGCCGCGTTGAGCCGCGCGAACAGGCTTTCCGCCAAAGCGCGCTCCTGGCGGCGATCAAGCCAAGACCCCCGCGCCGGTTCCTGCCCCAAAAACAGGTTCTCGACGGCCGTCAGACCCGGCACGAGGTTGAATTCCTGGTAGATCACGGCGATGCCGGCTTCGCGCGCCGCGTGGGGCGTGGCGATGCGGACCGGCTCGCCGTCGATTCGCAAAACGCCGGCGTCGGCCGTCTCGGCGCCCCCCAGAATCTTCATCAGGGTGCTCTTGCCGGCGCCATTCTCGCCGAGCAGCGCCAGCACCTCGCCCGATTGCAACTCGAGATCGACGCCGCCGAGCGCCCGGACGCCCGGGAAGGCTTTGACGATCCCCTCCATCCGCAGCAGCGGCGCGGCGACGGTCATCGGCATGTTCCTCCGGCGGGCTGCAAGCACGCCGCCTGGGCCTGGCGTTCGCTGCCGCCTGCGGCGGAAACGGCGGTCGCCGGCGGCTCCGCGGACCTGCGGCAGCGTGCGCGGCGGCGACGGGCCGGTCCCGGCTGGCGGTCGCCCGCGGCGTCACTCCAGCGTCGGATCGCCGAGGGCGTCGGCCTGGCGATACAACCGCGTGGGAATCAGCGTTTCGGCAGGGAGCGTTTCGCCGCGGGAATGCTTGACGATCGCTGCGACGATTTCCTTGCCCATGCGGTCGGGAAACTGGATCGGATCGGCGTACACCCGACCGGCCTTGATGGCTTGTCTTCCCTCGGGCATGCCGTCGAAGCCGACGATGGCGAGTTGGGCGAGCTTGTTGGCCTTTTCCGCCGCGGCGACCGCGCCCAGGGCGCTGGGGTCGTTGATGGCGAAGACGCCGCGCAGATCGGGATGGGCCTGCAGTGCGTCTTCGGCGGCCTTGTAGCCGATGTCCTTCGCTCCGCCGCCCTCCAGTTCGGTGACGATCTCGACCCGCGGTCCGCCGGCGGCATTGTGGGCGTCGATCGCGTCGCGGAAGCCCTGGACGCGAAGCAGGCAGGACTGGGCCTGCTTGAAGTGCAGGATCGCCACCTTGCCCCCCGCTTCGCCCAGCGCCTCGATCATCGCCTTGCCCGCCTCCTGCCCGCCTCCGTAGTTGTCGCTGGCGATTTGGGTCACGATCTTGACGCCGGGCTGGTCGCAGGGGATGTCGACGGTGAAGACCGGGATGCCGGCCGCATTGGCCTCCTGGATGATCGGCACGATCGATCGGGGATCGCACGGGCTCAGCACGATGGCGCTGACGTTCTTGACGATGAAGTCCTTGACCTGGTTTCCCTGCCTGGCGATGTCTTTGTCGGCGCTGACGACGATCGCTTCGTAGCCCTGGGCCGCCGCGGCTGCGGTCAAGTTGTCGCCGATGATCTTGAAGAACGGGTTGTCGAGCGTCAGCAGCGACGCGCCGATCGTTTGCTGGACGTCGTTGGCGGCGTCTTCCGCAGGCGCGCCGGCCCGGGGCGTTCCTCCGCAACCGGCCAGTGCCAGCCAGACCAGACAGGCCGGCTTCCCGAAGCGGCGAGCGATGTTCATGCGGACGAGTCTCCGAAGTCGCTGGTCGAGGGCCGCGCGGTCGGTCGAACGCCGCGGCTGCGAACGCGCTGCAACGCACGTCGCAAGGGGCGGAGGGCGAGCACGCGGGCCGCCTGGCCATCGTCAGGGGGTGATTTTTCCGGACGCGAGAAATTCGTGGCACACCCGCGTTGCGACGCGCTGGCCGCCTTCCGCCACGAACGTCGCCTGTCCCGGTGCGAACTCCACGTCGGCCACCTGGGCGAAGCCCGCGGGAATGCGCACGACGCCCTGGATGTAGTTGACGACCAGCGGCTGGCTCTCCGTCAACTCCAGCGCCGTCGCAACGCCCTCGCGGCTCAACGCGTTCTCCGCGACCGATCCCGCCAACCCCTCCGCGAAGTAGGCGGTGACGTCTTCCAGCCCCAGGCAATTGTTGCGGCCGTTCCAGGGCAGGCCGTGCCGACCGCGATTCTCCATCCAGAACAGGGTGCTGGCCAGCACGCGAGGATCCTTCAAAGCGAACCATAAATAGCCTTGTGCGGCGAACGTCGCCGTCGTCCAGGCGGGCCGGCCCGCGCGGTCGCCGGAGAGGTCGGGCACGATCTGCACCAGATCGGCGAATCCCTGCCAGCCGGGAAGTCGCGAAAGATCGGCGTCGGCGGCGCCTTTCCACAGCCGAGGCACGCGTTCCAGTCCGGGCCAGCGGGCTCCGGGCAGCAGCGCCTGGTACTCCCCCAGCTGCGGATCGCTGAACACGCCCGGATAGGTCATGCCGAAACGGATCGGACTGACCGCAATGCGGACGGAGCCTTCTTCGTCGGGCATGGCGAGCGTGGCGTGATGCCCCAGGGGCGTTTTGCCCGCAAAGCCCTCGACCACGTGCTGCGCGTAGACGACGTCGTGCCCCGCGGCCAACGACAGCCGCTTGGCGACCGATCCGCGGCGGACGGCCGTTTTCAGCGCCAGCGACAGGGTCGTCACGCCGCCGGACGATTCCCGTCCGGTCGGCGTCCACCGCGCGCTGGCTGCCTCGCCGTGCGGCGAGTGCCGCTCTTCGCCGACCGGCTGCTGGTTGCCCCCGAACGGCAGGCAAAAGAAATCGCCGCGCAGCGGCACGAGGACCGGCGCCGGCAGGGCCGGGAGCCGTTCTTCCTGCCACGGGCTCACGTAGTACGGCTGGACGGGTTGCGCCGACTGGCAAAAGAAGGTCACCGGGGCCATGTGTCCGCCCAGTTCGGTGACCGCCAGTTCCACCGCGTCGTTCCGCAGCTCGAAGCACGGCTGCCCCCGAACGACGCGGAGCGTTTCGGCGCCGACGCGGGACGCCGGCGGGCCGCCCCACCCGACGCACGCGACACCCGACCACACGACAGCCGACCACACGACAGCCGACCGCGCGACAGCCGACCGCGCGAGCACGGCCCCCGCGAGCACGGGCGGGAGAATTTTCATGAGCATCAACCCGAAAAAAGAGCGGCAGGAGAGCTGCGGCCGCGGCGGCGCCCCCTCCGCCCGCGGACCCTTGTTGTAGAACACGGCGTCCCTTGACGCAATCGGTCGGCAGCCGCGCCGCGGACTCGCCGCGCCGCGGAATCGCCGCGCCGTTCGGCCGGCTTCCGGACGCTTCACGCCAGAATCCCGTCGATCGGCGCGCCGTAATCCTGCTCGAGCCGCTTCCGTCCCGGGAACTCGAGCGACCGCAGGTCGATCCCCATCAGCTTGTAGACCGTGGCGTGCAGGTCGGTGACGTAGTGCGGATGCTCGACGGCGTGGAAGCCGAGGTCGTCGGTGGCTCCGTGGATGCCCGGCTTGACGCCTCCGCCGGCCAGCCACACGGTGAATCCGTGGGGGTGGTGGTCGCGTCCGGTGCCCGCCTTGTTCATCCTGCCGTATTCCACGCCGGGGGTGCGGCCGAACTCGGTGGCGAACACGACCAGCGTGTCGTGCAGCATGCCGCGCTGCTTCAGGTCCTTCAGCAGTCCCGCGACGGGCTTGTCAATGCGGCGGCACGACCGCGCGTGGTTCGCCTTGAGGTCGCTGTGCGCATCCCACTCGCCGTAATCGCTGAGGTACACGAGCGTGAACCGCACGCCCCGTTCGGCGAGCCGCCGCGCGGCCAAACAACGGCGGCCGTACACGGCCGTTTCGGCGTCGTCGACGCCGTACAGTCGCTCGGTCTCGGGAGTCTCCGCGGCGAGGTCGAGCGCTTCGGGGGCCGCCCGCTGCATGCGGAAAGCCAGTTCGTACGCCTTGATGCGGGCGACGAGCTGCTCGTCTTCGGGATGGGCTTGCAGCGTCAGCCGATTGAGCCTGTCGAGCAGCGCGAACTCGCCCCGCTGCTCGGCGCTCCCGACGCCGGCGGGCCGCTGGCCGAAGGCGAGCGGATTGGCCGGATCGATGCGGAGGCGCACTCCGCCGTGCGCGGGTCCGAGGTAATGCGGATCGAAGTTCTCCTTCACCCGCTGGTCGGTGAATTCGCCCAGGAACACGAATTGCGGCAGGTTCTCATTGAGCGTGCCCAGTCCGTAGCTGATCCACGAGCCGACGACCGGTTCCGGCGCGTCGAGCTTGTGCCGGCCGGTGTGCATCTGGAATTCGGCGGCGTGATCGTTGTCGGTCGTCCACATCGACCGCACCACGGCCAGGTCGTCGGCGCACCGCGCCAGATGCGGCAGCCAGTCGCTCACTTCCAGGCCGATCTGGCCGTATCTGCGGAACCCGACCTGCAGGGGAAAGATGCGGGAGTGGAGTTCGCGATCGAAACCGACCACCGACCGCGAACGCTCGCGGTAGATCGGCAACCGTTGGGGATTGGGGAGGGTCGTTTCGTCGTAGGTCTTGCCGCTCCAGCGGTT
>Ga0169931_10005707_pt1 | contig 18913 bp, 11 predicted proteins | sample Kivu_15m_20L_FD_129675 | JGI IMG/M metagenome (GOLD analysis project Ga0169931, IMG submission 129675) | Freshwater microbial communities from Lake Kivu, Western Province, Rwanda to study Microbial Dark Matter (Phase II) - Kivu_15m_20L... | ecosystem: Environmental > Aquatic > Freshwater > Lake... | reverse complement strand
TTACGAACTCTCTTTAAGATTTAAATCACTGTTTAAGCTTTTAAATCGCCTTTGTCCTTGTTGAAAACTTCAGTAGGCGCACCTGTCAAAAATGTGAAACCTTCTTTTGAAGAGCCAGATTCAATAGCTTAGTAAGATCCAAAATTTTTAGCCCAACATTTTTCTAGCAACATTACCCATATTTCTTCATGATGAGGGCGGGCATAAATAGGAGAATTTTAACGACATGGAAAGCTATCGTCAGTTGTAAAAATCTTCCACTAGCCATCAACAAACAACTTGATTGAGTACATATGAGCGGGATTTTTATCGAACATAAATCTTTGAGCAATTATTTAAGGATAAATTGAAATAATTGCAGCAATACTACTCAAGAAATAACAGTCTCCTATTTCTCCCTGAATAATATCATTAGGCTCAATATATTGAGCAATCCCAACTCTATCGCTTTCTCTAACAAGAACAGATTGTGCCATCTGAAAAATATCGAAATCGTTTGTCTAGAATATTTGTTCAGATGTTTTATAAGTTCCAAGGTTTGTACGGGGATTATCAATGTCAACAAAAATTTGTTATTTTTAAAGAAGATTTTGTAAATGTTAGAGATGCTCGTGCTATCGAAGAATGGGATAGCAGGTATGGTAATATTTAAGCGCTTCAGATAATTGAACATCTAATAAATTTATTTTTTGATCTTTGTTGTTTGGGTGAGTTAGTTAAGGTAACTAGTAATGTTTTATTTATTGGCAAAATTTTTTACAGAAAGATGGTTATGACCTTCTTAATTTGGTTTTTATTTATTTTTTCAACTAACGTTTATCTTAAAGGCTTTATCTTTTAACTTTTTATATTTTTCCTATAATTTTAGGCTGACTCTTAGGCTTTTTCGACTTTCTAAAAAGATATTCTTCGCCCCGATAGAATCTTTTAAGTTTTTCATGGCAAGACAACTAAATAAAATCAATGAATTTTGGAAGAGATAAAGTTCTTTAGGGATATAAAAGAATAAAAAGAGTTTATATGGCCATAATTCTTGCAGTTTTTGTTGTAAACTATGGGATTTTAGTAGCAATCAACATCTTTTAGATCGATTCTCTGTTCAGAAAACCGGTATTATGCTAATCGAATCTTTTCAAAAATTCAATAGGATCAGCCAGTTTTTACATAAATTTAAGCAATTTATATATATTAATTTTGCAACTTTTCTTGTTTAGCTAATCTTCTTTTATTGATTAATAATTCTGTAAAGCTATAGCCATCTTCTTCTAAACTGAAGCATACAGTTTTTTGAAAAAAGTTACTTTTATGCTCTATGATTGCCTAGATATTTAATTAAAGACAAACTACTTATCAATTTTTGGTTGGGCATCTAAATTAAGTAGTGAAAAGATGTGTTAAAACTAGGCGCTACTAATTTTAGAGATGTCACTAGTATTATTTGAGACGAAAAACTAGTCGATAGACTTACCAGTTGAATCTAGATATAGTTTAAATGATTTGAAGAAAGCGATCGTAGATTCGTTCAGCTTATAATAGGCTTGCATTTTCCTTTAATTATACCAAGTAAAGATGAAAAATCACTATGCCAATATATAAGCTAACAACGAATTTATGATCTATTCTAACTTTTCATTTTTTATTGATAATTTTTTGATCTGATTAGATCATTTATCTAATAATATAGTTTAGCATTAACAACTTTAAATACAAGCATGTTAATTAATTGATTTAGATGTTGGTATCACCATTGTTCGTTGAAGCGAGGAGTCAAGTCGATCTTGATGGCAGGTCTGTTGTAGCCCTTCTCGTGAGTTACGGGGTTGGGGTACATAGCGATGATGTGATTGTTAGAGAAATCCATAACAATAACTTGAGAATCTCCGGTTTCAGATCGAGGAGCAACATATCGCCAGACATCTTCAGCAGTTATTTTTCCGTATCTGGGCTCAAAGTGGTTCTTGAAGCATGGCTTTTCATCAATGTAGGCTTTCCAGATCATTCCTTTAGCTTTGGGATGGGTAGGACCATAGTGCCAGTTAGTGTCGTCGTAAACTCTGAATTAAGTTGCAGCATATTCGATGATTCTGTAAGTATTGTTAACACTTGAACCGATTCCGAGATAGACCGAGCAGGTTCTCTTAGTTTCGTTCAAGCTTTTTAGAGCGTCATCGATGGTCTTGGAGAACTGGAGAGTGTCACGAAGAGCGTAAGTCCAGGGCTTACCATATCGGGTCATTGTGCTGCTGGCACCACCTCTTAATCTTTCAGAAACTCCGATTTTAGCTGAAGAATATCCAGTCAAGCTTCCAAGGAAGCCAGCCCAGGCAATATTTGCAAAAGGAACTGATCCTGCCTCACTAGGGTGGTAAACAGTAATCATAGGGAATTTGGAGATTGGAGCATGTTCTTACCAGTCGAGAGCTCTCAATTGAATGAGTTGTCCACTCTTGGTAGCTGGGCCCCACCATCCACCGATGCTGCATGAAGCCTTAAGGAGCTCAGGAATGAGGTTAATACGTCTCCAGGTTTCAGCCTTAATGCCTGATCCCTTAGCAATTCCTTTGAATTCGTCTTCCCATCGTTTAGGAGTGTATTTTTTGGTGATGAGGTAGTTGAGATCCAGCAGTTTTTTGGCCAAATCAGTACCAGCAACTCCGATTTCATGTCTAACCCATTTGGGAAGCATGCCGATCTGAGTGACGTTGTTGGCTATGAAGTTAGCTGCCCAACCATAGAATTCTTTTACCATCACATGGAGTTCATTTTTCATAAGGGTTCCATAAGCCTATCCCATCTCAAAAGCAGTTCCTTTTACAGAAACAACGTAGAATTTGCGGCCGTCATAATCTGCGTAAATTTAAATATACCATATGTGTATTTTTTTCCGTTCTTGACAGTGGCCTCAAGCACTGGTGGTGCCTAGCTAAGACTAAACTCGCTAGCATGACCAGTGCAGCCATCGATGCCGTCTCCTCCTTGAAGGGAGAAAATGACTGCGATAAGGCAGAGTAGGATTATTGCTTTCATGTTGATAAATAAAAACAAAGTGAACGAATGGTAAATTTGATTAAGCAGAAAATAACTTATATAAAGATATCTTGATTACATCTAAAGCTAAATGGCTTTTTATGAAAAGATAAATAAAAATGATCTATATTCAAAAAAAAATTATTTAAGTAAATATAAAGTATTAATACGAAAAATTCTGAAAGCAAAACAATTAGATCATGAAATCTCATACAATTATAAGAGTAAAATCATCAATCCATAATAGTAATCAACAAGTTTAGAAAAATTCAGCCATAATTACGCGTTAATTGCCATCCATGCATGTTAAGCCTCCTCCGTTGATTTCCATCAATCAAATTAGTGTATACCTTTTGCTAATTAGTTAGAGCCTATTAATGTAAAAAAGCAAAACACAAAACCAGAAAACCCTTAGAACAAACACCAATAAAAAACATAAAAAAAACTTAACAAAACCTTTAAAATCTCAGATAGAAAAAAGATTTTTTAAACTTAGACCGCACTTTAGTTAAAATTACACAGTAATTCATCAATGATTTCCTTAAAAGATTAAACGCTGCCAGTTATCAATGTATGCTAGATATAACTTAATTAATAGCTAATATTATCGAAGAAACAGAAGCTTATCGAGGTTAATCATAGTAAACTCCGTCCAGTGTATTCTTTTTCAGTACAGCATATTGATCCGTATATTTTATGATTTATAATAATTGCTTCAGAAACTATCATTTCTATTACCGCATGCAAATCACTCGAAAGCCACCTGTAGCTCATCGCAAAAAACTAACAATCGTACAACCTCCCAAAACATTATTGCAGATTCCATCTGGTTAAGAATATGATAGCGGAATGGCCTCTGTAAGATCGTTAAGTCGCACAAGAGGCGTATCTATGAGTCGATCCTCTGGACTCACAATCGATAAAATATACGATAAGAAGCATTTTCCTAACATTCCAACTGGTAAACAATAAACAAAAGATAAGCCAAAAGATAATACATTAAGCAATTGCAGGTCGCTTAAATTAGTTAGTTTACAAGCAACATAATCTATAAATAGCGATTATCAACAGTTCACAAGCGTTGATCCTTCAGTGCAAACCAGCTAATGCAAACCAGGCTCTCCGATACCCAAGATGTAATTGCAGACAGAATCTCGAGCTAGTCGAGCTTTAAAGGGACCATAAAGTATAATAAACAAATTATAATTTGATCAGCCAAGAAAAACAGCAAAATAAAAAGATCTTAAGCTTTTACCCTTTTGATAGTTTGCATTGATTAATTAAATTTTGTTTTTTTACTTAAAGCATAGTTGATTAATTAAAGTTATAGTGAATTGCTTATCATTTTTATTTTTATTGGTTGTTCAAGTCATCTAATTTTTTGATAAACATGGATTGATAAAAGTATCATTATGAATAGTAAGTATCAGCTTTTTATATTTACTCTTAGAATTAGTCGTTTATTAGTCGAAAGTTTGATAATTTTCAACTCTTTCGATTATTTTTTTTTTGAATTTTTTTTAAACTTAGCAAGTTTAGTTAAAGTCTTTGTACTTTAAATAAGCTAGTTTAGCTCAAGAGGCCAAACCTTAATAGATATATTGACTTGGTATTCAAATAAATATTGCTAAATTTGCTGGTTAATAGGTTATGAATGTTGATAGGGTTTGTCAGCTCAATCATCCGTTGATAATTTTCTTGAAGATTTCGTAGAGCTCAGTCTTTTCGATTTTGTTGTTTCCTGATTTGTCGACTGCCTTGACGAACTGATTGACTTCATCTTGGGTGACATTCTTAGAGCTGTCGGAGTGCTTGAGGGCATCGCTGATGAGAGCGAAGACTTCTGCAGAATCAAGGCTGTTGCTGTTGTCTTTGTCGTAGGCTGAGAAGACGGCATCGACGGCGGCTCTGATCTGTTGGTCACTGTATGACATATCTTATCAAAGTTAATCAATATATTCAACACGTTTTGCGATAGAATTAGTAGTATACAAATCGTCATCTAAACTATAAAAATTAATAGTTTCTATCTATTAATTTTTGATCCAAAAATCAAAACAAATATCTACTTTTTCAATACAAAATATATAGGTATCGTCTTCCTTTAAAAAAAATATTAAATTGCTTCTAAGACGTTCTATGCATCCTTGTTTTCAATTATAATCTAAACAAAACTAGTCATTTTTAACAAAAAAAAATATGTTTGCACATTTTTAGTTGACATATGTAAGCAACATATCGATTAAAAGATTTTTTCAATCTTTCGAAAAAAATGCATGAATTGAAAGTTAAAGTAAAAAAAGTAATTGTTAGAAACTAAGCTAAAAATATCTAAATTCAGGTTAACAAACTAATCATCCTTTAAGGACTCTCTTGAAGATAGTATAGAGCTAAGCTTTTTGAATTTTTCCATCTCCTGACTTGTCAACAGCGGCGATAAACTGATCAACTTCGGCCTTGGACACATTTTTAGAGCTACTCATTTGTAGCAATCCGTCTTTTAACAGATCGTAGACCTCATTGGAATCAAGACTATTGCTGCCGTCTTTGTCGTATGATTTGAAAACTCCATCGATAGCATCTCTGATTTGTTTGTCCGACATATCTCAAATTATTATCATACAATTGGGAATTTATGACATTTTTCAGTGAAAAAAGAATTTCAAACAAAAAAAGAAAATATATATTAGGGCTCTGCTTTTTTTATCTTATGCTTGCCTGTAAACTCTCGAATACAATATTTGTTATAATATTAAGTACAATATGGACGAAACACAAATCTTTCCAGCAGCTAAAAGAAAACGACTGATCTAAAAGTATGAACAAAATCAATAAGCGTATAAATATCGCAAGCTAGCAAACGAGTCCCTATCGTCATATTCTTTCATAAGGAAAAAATATGGAAATAGCTAAAGCCTTATATGTTGGTCTAATTCGATCCTAAAATCTCCCTGATGGACTTTATCAAGACTGTTGAGCTCAGACTCATACTAAGTGGATATTTAACTGAAAAAGATCGGGCATTGTATCTCTACTGCAATCTAAAGCAACTAAGACCAGATGGTAAATATTTTATCATTAAGCAAGCCTATTAGAAACTTTATACTAGGATAAAAAAAGCCAAGATGGCTGGCTCGAGCTCATAGCTAAAGGTCCCAATCCTTTTGGATGAATAATTGTTTATCTTTTACTTTAATTTTTGCATAAAAATAGATAAGTATACAATTATATCATACAGAAAAATTGCATCTAAATCATTATGATTCTTGATTAAAATATATCTCAAGCTCTTGAATCAAAGCTTCAGCTATTTATTCTATGCTGGACATAGCTCCAAGTCCTTTTTACCCACACATCAAAGTTTTTTATACAGGTCCTACAATCGTATAACCCCATTTTTTGAGTACATTTAATTGTTAATTTGTGATAGGATGCTACCACATCATTGTGTTCATCGCAGGGCATGCGATGATAGGCTTTTTTAATTTTTTATTTGAGTTTTCCTAAATTTTGCCTTATGTTAACAAAGGGGGTCTTAATGTCATATCCCAGCATCGACAAATAAGAGTAACGAGATTGTCGCATATTCCTGTAGAGATTTTGGCCAAAATATTGGCACTTAAGGGAGCAAGCACGATTGCATCTGCCCATTTTCTGAGCTAAATATGCAGTACTGGGTCCCCTCTCTGTTTCCATAAAACATACTCATCCGCGTCTTGGTATACATCACCATTATGTTCAGTTTTTATGCAATTCAAGGTCTCGCTTGAGATGAAATGATTCGCCTTTGTGTGAACAAAAGTACGTTTTGAGTCAATACTAACCGAATTTAACAAAACTATTTGAGTCGTTGAATCAGCTACGTGACTTTTATCGTCGCTACTGATCCTGTAGCCATGACCAGAACTTTGTACTTTCTATCTTAACTTTGCATTTATAAAAAACTAATACTATCAAACTCAATTCATTCATAAAATACATATCAATTATCAAATTTTGAAAGATAAGATTGGCATACTAAAACATAACTGATTAACAAATAAGACTCTATCATACATTTCTAATTCAGATTGTCTATTTGAAATCTTTGTTTCCCAAAGCTACAACACTTTAAATTGATTGTTTTTGTTAATTATTTTTTATTTAAACATTTGCGCTATTCATTTAAATGAGCTGGATTACTTAGTTTCTCGCAATATCTTTAGTCTCGATCATCCGGAAGTATAGGAAAAAAAGTGAAGAAATTGAACATACTAAGAAAAATAAAAACATAATAGTTGTTCCGATGCGTTCAATTACTATGTCAGATAATAAGGCAAGGATAGTTGCAAGAGACCAAAAAACTGCAAGCATTACTGATAGACTGCGCAGGGATTATATCGCATAGAGGAAACAGATGGGGCCTAAAGAAATGCTGAATCCTAAAACATAAAAAAATACGAACATTACTGTGATTTCTTCATGCTTATCTACTAATGCGCTTGCTAAACAAGCACCAAGTAGAGAAAGACAAACGACTCCAAGACCGATAAGCGTAATAGGTCTCCTACCGAATCGAGTTATAAGAAATCCACCTAAGAGTGCCAAAATTGTTTGAAAGTATCCGAGAATTAAACTTCTATTATCAGCCTATGTTTAATTTCCCTTTTAAATAACTAAAAAAAGTTGTTTAGAGTACTCGCTAATGACTCCAATTCCACTTAGTTGGTAAGATACAGTTAAAACTATAGCCATTATATATGCGTTTGCATATTTTTAACATTTTTTTTTAGATCTGTTCACGAAACTAATATTTTCTTCTTAATCAGCAGACTAAGGTACTATTTTGTATTTTCTTATTTCATTTCTAAACATATTCCACTTAGGACCATAAATTGATTTCATAAATCTTTTCATGTTTGCTGTTTATTTACGATCTTTAAGACGACCGATAGAATCGAAAGGAAATAAGAATAGCATAACAAAACTTACGACTATAAAGACCGTTGGAAAAGCAATTACTACGATCGCAGCTGTTTATTTATTCCAATTTTTATCGTCCATGATCTGTCCAATATGGTAAGCTAAAGCTGTTCCAAAAGTCATAGCTAAATAGCTAAAAGTTCCTGTTATGCCTATAAGAGGGGCTGGAGAAAATGAAAAAATGTAAGTAGGAACGAGACCAGTTACTAATCCACTGTAAATCCCCATCATTACTCTACTAACTATTAGTGCTGGCATCGCTGTTGTTGCCACTTGTATAGCTATACATAAGATAGCCCATATGTTCAACAATCTTAAAATTCTGTTTTCTCCAAAGCGCTTGATTATGCTGTTATAAAAAAAGCCACCTTTTTAGAAAGTTATTTACTAATTAATGCCCCTAAAGGCAGCAAGGCTGTAAGAATTGTGAAATATATCTGCCCTTTATTTTAATCAAGGTCGTATTACTATCGCAGATATTCCTCCATCATCGAAAGATGGCCTACGAAGTATCCCACCACTGCCGAGCTAAAACTGATCCCCAAAGCAAGAAATATTGAAAATATTTTATCTGGAAGCCGCATATGGCTTAGTGTTCCTTATAATTATAGTCTTGGTTTTTACATGTTTTTACAAATCAAGTAAGTTTATATTATAAAATACTCAAATATCATCTTTAGGCAGTTTATAGATCTTCTGACATGTTCATGAGTTCCATCACTTTATATTACACACTAAAATGCTGATCATTTTAAGCATAGCTTCTAAGTAGCTCATAACGCGCTTTCATTCGACTCTATATCATATTTTTTTTCAAAAACCAGCAAAAAGCTCCTGACAAAATAGCGAATACTAATAGACATATCGAATAGCTCATATTTTAAATAAAAGCTGTAAAAAACTAGCTTAATACCGTTAAAGTCCAGTAAATTATCATAACTTGCCAATTATTGAAACAGATTTAACCAATATAAGTCATCACTACACTATTGATTGCCAAATAGTAAACAAATAATGCGAAGGCAATACACATTAGCAAGAAATAACTGTTTTCTTGAAACAAGTAATAACAAAAAGACAATAAAATTGATAAAAATGTAAAACCTATTGTTCCTTTGATTAAAAGTGTCTTTCTTCCATAAAAATGACTAATGATGATACCAGTGATTACCCCTATAGTATTCAAAAAGTAAATCTTAGCCAGATTATTTTTGACGTAATACTAGTCATTTAAATATATTTTCAAAAGAGTTTCTCGAAATAGTTTAAAAATAACACTAGATCCGCATATATTGTGCAGACAAATAAGAGCAAGCAATACTAGAAATGCATTTTTATGCAAACCACATATAATATTTGAACTGTTACTTTAGTCTTAATTATATTGTTGAAATGAGTAAGAAAAATTAGATTTTACTAATTTTTTGTTTTTTATTAGCTCATTTAGATTTGTTTAATTGTAGAATAGTTAGAGATGCTCTTGAAGTCTATTTTGCTATCCGTTTAAGTAGTATCGTTCTAAAGAATCATATCTAAATGGGTGAAAAAGTACTTGAAAATATTGAAGAGTAAGACTTGTAGAAAAGAGTATAGTATAGGTAGTAACAGGTATGTTTGCCAACTGCTTAGTCCCAGTTTATAGATATAAGGTAAATTATTTATACTATTGATATTAGCTCCCATAAAGTAAGATAGAGTTGTTCCCAAGGTCAAAAAAAGTGTGTATAGACCACCCGCAATACCTGCAAACTAAACAGGAGCTAGTGATACTAAGTAAGAGGGAATTATAGAGGAAAATATTCCACAGCCAACTCCAAGCAATATGCGTGAAAAACAAAAAGAAACTATGTTCAGACTAAGAATCGAACATAAAGTAGCAAAGATTAATATTATATTTCCACAAATTATAAGCTTGCATTCTCCTAAATAGTCAAATTTTTTAGCTACCAAACAACCTATGTATAATTTTTAATACCTAAAATAGCTCCAAGAGGCAACATAAATGCTAGTACTATCGAAAAATACTAACGATGAGAGGATGAATTGAAAGATAATATTTATTTTTACAACATGACATGCGATATGAGAGAGTAGCCGATCGTGAAGGAACCGAAGCAAACTGTGCATCCAAGCATCAGCATGAAGAAGGGCCTTTTGATCTTTATTTTTACTTCAGTTTAAGATGAACTGGATATCATTTAGTAAGATTTCATTATTATTAAATAATAAATATTACTATTTAAATCTTATATGACAATCAACATCAAACTAATATCTGTCCTTTATCTTATTCTCGGCGTTCTTAAGAATAAAATCTTTTTTAATCCTATTGCAATTGCAGCCTTGACTAATCGTAATTGATTTCCTCATCTTATTGTCTGTTGAGATATTATCGAACCGCTGCTAAAGTATTCTACAAAGTTTAGACTCTTAGCTACAACTGCTCAATTCTTTTTGACTGTTCCTATTTTGCTTGATCATTTCGTCGCATTTACGATTCTGCTATGTGTTATATTTTAGGAGGATTTGCGTTCAACAAATTACGAATCTATCTAAAACGTTTGCCTCTCTTGCTTTTCTGAAGCTGCAGTGCTTAATAAAAAACTTTGCTAGCCCCGTCACACTCTCCTAATTAGTTTCTTAGTCTTTGTTTTTCTTATCTATAGGCTTGCTTAATAAGGATGTGTTTCCTTTGTTCCTACAGATCACTTGGGAATTTGTTGAGTCGCCCTTGCAAAAATTAACATCCAATAAGTCCTTGGCCACCCCAACCTCTTTTCAATAGTATTTCTTTAATGAATAATATATCCTGAGCAATGTCGTAGAAAGCCACATGAATATTTTTGTTTTCTATAGCCTTATCAAAATAAATTTCATAAAGGCCTTCAACAAAGCTTTAAAGAGATGGATAGCCGAACTATACACACCCAATAATATATTGTCCTTCTCTAGCTCCTGATTTTTTTATAGGTGAGTTTTCCTTCAAATCACTTATAGGAAAGTAAGTTTAAAAAACCTCATCGTAACGTTATTTTCTAAAAATAACTCCAGTAAGGTCATTTTAATTTGACCACGTTTTCGATGGAATCACGTCAATAGTTCTAACTTTCCGAAATTTAGTACTTACAACCTTCACCTTGATTTCTTTCTCTGCATTTTCATTAATTATATCAAACAAAGATTTTTGCGGCTACTTATGATTTGGATCTAGCTTGTTGAGTATCTCACGATGTGTTTTTTACTGAACTGCCGGAGTTGCATCGATGATGAAATCAAAAAATTACTAGACTTTTCCTTGAAAAGGACTATGATTTTTGATCGTGATGACTCGATAGCCTTAGCCCTTCTGCAAAGTATGCTAATCTTGATGGGTATTACCCATATGATATAATGGTGAATATATTAGTGCTTTACATGTGGCAATTTAATAGTAAATAAAAGATATGGCCTACAAAATACTTGTTGGACTCTGCCTGATCCTTCTAGTGCTGGCCCGAAGAACCCCCACCCAACTGGCAGAGGAGGCTGCCTAAGACGAGAAAACAGTAGTATAAGCCAATCATTTTTTTAGTAATACTGAAAAGTCCACTACATATGATATCGGTAATGTTGAAAAAGACAAGCCTTTAGTCTATTTACTGAAGCCAGGAGATAAAAAAGATGAAGACCTAGCCAATAATTCTATCACTATTACTTTAATACAGGGATCAGAGCAGGTCAAATGTAAGTTCGTTTCCTTCAACAATCTCTGTGCCCTCAAGAACATAACCAAAGACGAAGTCAAAGCAAAGATCTAATGCTAGAAACTTCCTTGCGAGCTATCCTGGATCATTTATCAACCTCCTAAAGATAGTCCACGCTAAACCGGACAGCTTACTGCAATAAACTAAAAACTTCATCATGCAACTCTTCTTCTTAGTTGTAATGACCCTAATGTACCTAATTTCGCTAACGATGTCAAACTTTTTTCCAACAGTAAGTACCAAAAAGTCATAAGTCACGGACAGGCTTTTTATCTTTTCTAAAACGAGGAGCCAGGATACTATTATCTCAATACATAAAACGAAGCAGCTGCTGTTTGTGCTGTTGCATCTCTGAAACACTCCGCAGATACAGTTCAATTCAATCTTTAGAACAACTTTTTTGAAGACTTTGCGTTAAAAGGAAAACAAAATCGATATACAATAACAACACAACCAGAAACAGATTTCAGAATGGATGCGTTTTTCCATTCACCCTAAACTGATTTATTAAGTCAAAATGAAGGCGTACAGATAAGTCTTATTGGCCAAACTAATAATAACTAGGAAAAAACTTTAAGAAAAATATTCATTTACGGCAGCAATAAAAAAAATTAAGATTTTAGCATCATTTTCAAAAAACCCACATAAAAATTCAAACAACTCTTTATCGATATTAAATCGTTAGGCTAAAAAACTGTAGTAGTCAATATGGATTTCGTGACAAGCTAGAGACAGGAAGTAAATCTTGGCTAAGTCACTTATTTCGACCTCAAAAAAGGTTAAAAGATCAATTTTAAACTTTTGCCTGAAAAATAATAAACTTCTTAGTAAAGATTGACTTACATTTTGGTCGAAAAGAATGAAACTTTTAAAACAAGTTTGAAGCAGTGCAAGACAAAAAGTGGTTGTTAGTTTGACATTTAGGCCTTAGGAGATGGAGCTACAAGTATATTTTTTGGAGATCAAGCTTAAAGAGCTGTTAATTAGAATATTACTATTAATTTTGATCATCATATAACTAAAAAACTTAGATAGTCACAGACGCTTTCCCTTAGAACTCGCATAAAACCTAAAAAAGCTTTTCAAGCAGTTGTTAACAGTCCTAATGTCATCATTTACGCAGCAACTAGAAAGAAATGTCCTGTTTTATCAGCAGAATGCCACTAAAAAGTGATCAACTCCTATAACCCGATCATATACGAGCCATAAGAACAATAATAAACAGATTTATTTTTCTTAGTTCAAGCTTTAGACAACTGTGAGTTTACTCTCACTTTAATTGACTAGGGCTCATAATACATATAACTCAAAGACAGTATTCCTTTTACATATCTATTTGATGATGGTTAAAAATAACTTACTTTTAAATTCACTTTGCCTGAAAAAATAGATGTCAATTTCAATCTAATTGCTCCTCTAAACTAACTTTATCTAATAGTCTACAATCGTTAAAGCATTGATAAAAAGACTCAGGGAGATATATCAACAGATGGCTACTATTCTGTACCAAAATCAGAAATCAAGTCAAAAACATTTATAATAAAAGTGCAAAAATTAGAACAATTTTTGAAAAAATATATTCATTTTACACTTATGGTGTCAACTAAAGAAGGCAATATCAGACTTTAACCCGCAGTATCTCACTACTAAACACTAGCACCTGAAGAAACAAGAGATTTTGTGTTTTAGTTTGAACCAAAAAAGGACATTCTCATTAATTTTTATACTTATAATATAGTCTCTTCTATAAATCTAAAAATAACAGTGAGTACTTCAGATAGTTACAGTAAAAAAGATGATCAAATTTAGTATGAAATGAACACAGAAGTCGATGTTATTGATCTCAAAGATGTTGCCAAATAGTTGTGCAAATAAGTCAAATAGGCTCAAAACTGCTAGTTGTTCATCCGTATGAAAAATCAGATGGAAGTCGATATAGATGTTACAGTTTCACTTTTGATGAAAGACGCAGTTATGGAGCTCAAAGATGGAATATGGAATTCATATCAGATCAACTCTATTGCTTAAAATTCTCACTTTTTCTTCTTACCTAAACACCAAAACAAAAGCATCACTGTTTTCTATGATTCTGATCTAGTCGATCTCAAGATGATGTATACTTTGTGGAAAACTGATGATCATTCGATTAATCCATCTGAGTGGCCTTTTCCTGACAAATCTAAAATCAACAAAAAAGATTCCCTTAAAGCGAGACCAACTAAATTTATTCATATAGCAGCTAGCTAGCTGAACAAGTGCTGGCCAAATTGCGTAGTTCTGGTCTCAATTTTCAAAGATTAGACAAGTCTTGCGAACAAATATAAATCTTTTAGCTAAACTAGTTTCTTTAAAATAATGGCTTCAAACAATTACATCTAAATTCCTTAAAATCAAAAGATCGATATTGTTATGCAAAAAGATTAAGACAAATATTTCTTAGTTGATCTAAAATACGCAGTAAAAGAAAGCAAAGCTTTGACTTTTTTCACATATTTCACAATAGGAAGCGTACATCTTTCTGCTAATGTCTATGACGAAAGCGACCCGCGTTGTCCAAAACGAGATGAAGAAACAGACTTCAAGTTCGGAAATGTTTAAACTCAGATCGCTATTTAAAGTATCAAGAAAAAACTATCTGACTATGACATGGATTTAGATAAAGATCCCTCTATTTGTATATTGGCGCATGCTTACCTTGATAGCAAATTTAGCGTCTAGTATACATCAAAAGATGATATAATCAAGCAGCTAATGATCGATAGTTTTTATACTGAAAAGCTTGGAAAATAGCCTCTTTTCCTTCAGATAGATGCAACTCAATAATTCACTCTTAAGTTGACACGAACATCAGGATTTCCTTATATTGAAACAAAAAAATGTAAGTAAGGTGATGACTTATAGAGCTGCCTTGATGATTTTAAAGAAAGCAATAAGTAATAGGTCCAGTTTGCGGAAAAAATAATGTCATATGCTCAATAGCCATGCTCTAAGTGTATCTTATTCTTGAAAATGAGGGCAGAAGACCCTGCTGAAGTCAACTTACATGTTCAGTCTAAATATGCTGAAACATAACTCATTGAAAATTAGATCATCACTGATTAAGTTGAAAAGTAGGAACAAAATAAGTATCTTTTGACTACAGTTGATTATGAAGAGGTTGTGATTAACATTCAGATAATGTATGGAGATTTAGAGGTCTTTCTTACTGACTGGAATAAAATTTCTATCAACAAGACTAATGAAGATGGCTCCACTAGTATTCATATAACTATTCCTGCAAAGGATGGAGCTTAAAAGAAATCAGAAGTCGTTGAAGATTAATTTGGTTTGGGCATGTATGAAAGCTACTAGTACTCTATTTTCAATAATCTTCATATGACTATCAAATCTAAAGACTCAAAAGCAAAGGCTCTTTATACAGTAACATATTCTTCAGGAGAATTAGACACCTATCTTCAGGATGGTCTAGTAACTCAATATGTTCTTATACCTAATGCAACCAGTAAGTTTATCTATAAAAATCCAAGAAATAGTCCTATTTACCTGCATTTGTCAACGAATGATTCTCAGGTTTTGAATAAATTAAAAGTTACTATATTTGCTTTGAACAACTAAAACGATGAAGAATCAGGTGTATAGATAACCCCTTAAAAACCTAATTTCCCTAAAAAGACACCAAATCCTACTATGATAATGACTCTTCCAGCCAATAAGTTTTTTGTTATAAATGTGAAAACTCAATAAAAAACATATCAGTTCCTTACAATCGCTGTTAATAATCAAGAAATAGTCTATCTTCCTTTTAATTATGAATATCCAGTAAGACTTGGTGCCAATTAACATATCTATATAGTAGTGCCAATGGCCTGGTCTTCACCTTCTTAGTATGCTTTAATCGACATCAAAAAGTGTGATTAAAATGGTCTTTTTATCAGTCACACTGTCGAATATGATAACTTTGTCAGGGAATAGTTCGGCTCACAGCAAGAGATGACATCAGATGAGCTTGAAACTCAAATTCAGATAAAAAGTAAAGAAAAAGATTCAAAAGCAGTTTACATTAAATTCCAAAGTCCATCGGAACAAGTTTCAGTTTTTACAGTCAAAGCTGCCTTCACATATTAGAAATCAAGACCTGAAAAGCCAAGAGCAGGCAATAATGGATTGATTCAATACAGATAAGCGGGTGATAGTAAATTTTAGTTTACAATCAGCTCTGTTTCATGTCCTCCTAAGGATAAAGCTTGCAAAAAAGATTTCAAATATACCTCAATTATTTCTGATAAGCCCTAAAATATTTACGCCCAGCTAGTATGTTCTTCAATAGCTTTTGATATATAAGACAGACAGATAATCAACAATGCTAAAACTGACCCTATCACTTCTATTACAACTGGTGATACAATTTCGTTCACTGAACAAGCAACTGGAGATATAACTTTTGTTGGAGTAAGAGGAGTAAACAACAAAACTGGCGATATAATTTACTACAAACCTGTCTAAATCGCCACTATGATTGGATGGGTGAACAAATAGACCAAAAAAAGTCATCCAATTTTATGGGGAATTTTAATAGTAGTCGTACTCTTGATAGCTCTTCTGGCTTACAGAAGAAGCAGAAGACAATCACAATACGAACAGCTAGGGGCTCAAGAATGATAAATACATATATTCATATTAAGTACTATAATTAAATACACATTATTAATCAACTTGTAAGATCTATATCAGGCATCCTAAGAGTCTCCATCTTCATCAGGATTGCTTTGTCTTCTATTACTATTATGCTTAAAAAGAAAATTTTTCTAATGATTTTTTATAGCATTTATTGATCTTTTTTAGTTTTATTCTTTAATTTTTAATGTTTACATTTTCTTTTTTTGATATGAAACATAAGAACAACTAGGTTGTCTCAATGGACTTGGAACTCCTTGAATAGAGTTCCTTTATTTGATTAAAGGCAATTTACTTACATTACTTTATTTTTTGTATGAAGAATTTGCTGAAACTGGAGAAGGATTTTTTAGAACAGTATTGGCTTTAGATGAAAGTAAATCTTTTTAAATTTATTTCACATCGAAAAAAGTTTTTTTGGTTCGAGCCTCACTCAAAGAATTTCCTCTTTAAAGACGATTAGATATTAATGGACTCTAGGGGCTTTTGCTTATTTAATTTGTAACTCTATCGATCGTTAAAGAAGCATGATGATGATTCGAGATACTGTTATCTTTAACTGAGGCCTATTCAGAGGCTTTCTATTTTTACATCTGTGTTCTTAAAACATTATTTTCTGCAAAATAGCATTTTTAAGCAATATGCATTAATTATTAATAAATAGACATCTATTCCAGATCACTTACTGGATATATTTTTGTAAATTTTCCCAAATTTTAGTGTTCATACTTATCTCTTTATTATTGATAGTTTTTAATTCTTTAAAGTTTTTATGAATTTTAATATAACTGTCTTTTTTGTTTTCTTCTTAATTTTTTTTACTACTAAAATTTATTAGCCTGCTAGATAGCTTTAGCTCTTGATTCCGGATTGATATTCATGAGTAAAAGCGTATCTTTTATTAGTCCGTATTTTATATGATGATCTAAGGGTGTATCTGCGACAAAAGAAGGAGTATGATTGACTTCAAGTACATAAGGTCTGCATTAAGAATCAAGTAAAATATCAATACCTAGAATATGAAAACACATATTTCTTTGCTAATCATGAGGTTGGCAATATCTGTATTGATGAGAAGTTAAAGGATGCCCTAATAAAAGTGTTTTTACGATGGCTTTGTTTATCTATTATTTTACTTTAGTTAAATTGAATCCTTTTCTCTATATTATATTAAGAACAGAAGTCAAAGATCTTTTATGACCAACATCCATCCTCTTTGTACTTGAATTATACACAAATTTAGGATTTTTTTTATTTATCGCGTAATTTGTCAGATGAATATATTGCTTTTTTAAGTTATTTTTATTCGGTTAAAGATATTTCTATGTTGCAAAACGAGCTAAACCCTACTCATAAATATAAAGACGCAAAGGTGATATACCACACATCAGCACATAAACTCGAAAGTCGAATTTCAAATCATCGATAATTAAAGGTTTTGATATGTATTACTGAGCAACATAATGACGTCCGTTTTCTACTTATTCTATGTTTTGAGTCAAAAATATGCCTTTTCCTTGGCAATCGGCCTCTGGCTTTATTATGAATGTTTTGTCTTCACCATTAAATTATTTTCTGAACTAGCTATACTGAGACGGAAGAAGCCATGTTTTAGGAAAAAAATTGTAATGTGAAGGTGCTTGCTTGTACATATCCATCAGACTTAAACCTAGTAAATTTTTTCGCGAGAGAACATGAATTCCAGGAAAATGACTGACCTTTTGATAAAGGCGCATTCTCATTAGCAAATCAGGTTGAATATGATGATCTGTCCATAAAACATCCCAACAATTACCTGGCTTTAATTTACGCTAAATATTCCATCCTAATTCTTATACTATTTATTCTATCACATCGTAGTGTGTCACTTTGTATTTAATCAGGTACAAGCTAGGCTGATGGTGATGTTAGAATTTGTTTTTGCAACGTTAGAAGGAGAAAAAAATACTACTGCTTTTCTCTTTTTTTTATGCGACTGCTTGAATCCTTATTACTAGCTTGAAACTTCATTAGATTATTCTTAAGAATCATCTGACATTTTTATTATAAATTATCAATTATTATTCAAGTAGCATCATTTAGTTCAGAAACCATAAAGTATGTAAATATTTTTCATTTGAGCTAAATATTTTTAAGGTTAAATTTAAATCTACCGAACAAAAAAACATGTTTTACAACAAAAACAAATATAAGTAGCCAAAATATATTTGCTTAATAAAATGTTTTTTGTATCTATAATCTTTTTCAAGCCATCATACTACTATTTCTTGCCTTTATATCTTCTTACATCTGAACTCGAATCTGCCTGTAATGCTAAATCATTCTCTGTTTGTGTTTCTTTCCATCGAAATGCTCACGTCTTGTCTGTGGTGAACTATTTTTCAAGAAAATTCCGCAGTACTCGCAGTAAAACTTTTTGCTCATTTATTTATAATAGACTCATGAATCATATATTTCATATCTAAAAGGGGTTGGGGTTGGGGTTGGGGTTGGGGTTGGGGTTGGGG
>Ga0169931_10005706_pt1 | contig 18913 bp, 16 predicted proteins | sample Kivu_15m_20L_FD_129675 | JGI IMG/M metagenome (GOLD analysis project Ga0169931, IMG submission 129675) | Freshwater microbial communities from Lake Kivu, Western Province, Rwanda to study Microbial Dark Matter (Phase II) - Kivu_15m_20L... | ecosystem: Environmental > Aquatic > Freshwater > Lake... | reverse complement strand
GTTGAACTCAGCAATCTACAGCGGCAATCCCTGTACTGTGAGGAGGACGCGCTGCTTGGCTTAGCAAAAGTCGAGGCTGCCGCGCGTCGGATCACCAAGCTCAATTCGCAGATCGCGGTGGAGAGTTTCGCGATCGATGTCCAGCCAGAGACGATCCATGCGTTGGGAGAGGGGGCGGATATCCTCGTCGATGCAACCGATAACTTTAAGACGCGGTTTCTGATCAATGACTTCGCCCTCGAACGTTCGCTCCCATGGGTTCATGGAGGATGTCTTGGGGGAGGGGGGCAAGTCTTTGTCTTTGTTCCTGAAAAGACCATCTGCTTTCGCTGCCTTGTTCCCGATGAACCGACCCCTGGCGAAATGCCGACGTGCGAATCGGCTGGGGTCTTTGGGCCAGCCGCCCATGCGATCGCCTCAGTGCAGGCAGGAGAGGTACTGAAGTTTCTTGTTGCGGGTTTCCAAGGAGTCATGAAGAGATTGCTGCTGGTCGATTCGTGGGGTGGCCGATGGCGAGACTTCGATGTCGAACCGCTGAAGAACCAGCATTGCCCTGCGTGCCAGGGTAGCGAGCGGAGTTTTTTGTACCCCACAGAGCCGTCGCTGGAGCCACTGATCCTGTGTGGACGGCGAGGAGTCCAGCTTCCGGCTTTCGCATCGGGGGGGGAGGTCGCGCTCGAAGCAATCGCCGTGCGCTGGATGGATTTAGGAAAGGTCCAGCACAACCGATTTTTGGTGCGGCTGTTTCTCCCTGATGGAGAGTCGATTACCCTTTTTCGCGATGGACGGGCGGTGATTACGGGGACTGAGGACCCCGCGAGGGCGCGCTCTTTGTTTGCAAAATTCGTGGGACTCTGAGAATTAAATGCGGATTTTTTTCCCTAAACATGGAATCCCCCAGTGTCATTGAGCGATGCGAAACGCTTAAATGAAAGGCAAGGCGGCGGGAGCGGGGATTGGGTCCCCGCAGGTGGCTCTTACTGAACTTTGTCTCTCCTCTATCGTTCCGAGCACCATGCGTTACGCCTTTCGACTTGCAGAGCTACTCGGCCATACGCCAGATCGTCGCAAACGCCCCGGAACGATCAAAGCGATCGTCGAGCATACGGGACTTGATCGACATCAAGTCGCGGCACTGCTGAAGAACGAGGCCAAGTACATTCCGCTCGAAGCGCTCTCGCGGATTTGTGATTATTTGATCGATCATGGACATGCGACTGCGGACCAGTTACCTGGGGCGCTCTTTGCCATTCAGCCGGAGAGTTTTTGGGAGCTGCTTGCGCGTCGACGGAGTGTTGAGATCTGCGTCGGAGTCCGCCAAGGGGAAGGTGCCGAGACGCCGGAAAACGCCTGGGTCGTCGCCTCGGATTCGGTGCTTGTCGGAGAACTGCTCAGTGGTGTGACCACCGTTGGTGGAGTCGCCAAGCATCGCGCCCGTCGACCTGGTCAAACGACAACTTCCAAGCACGAGGAAGCGCCTCCCCAACCGGAGCGGCTCCAGCAAACATTGACATGGAGTCCCGGTCAGGTTTCGATCGAGGATGCTCAATCGCGTGCTCAAGAGGTTTTTCAAGCCTTCTCGGATGACGCCGGTGATAAGGCGCTTGTTTGTATCGGCAGCGTCAAGAGCAACCCGGTTGTCGAACTGGTATTTGCCGATGCCTTTGGAAGTCAGCCCTTTACGAGCGAAGACAGCGTACAAACGGCCGCAGATCGAACCTGCCCGTTTTTTCTCCGCTATCGAGATCATGATCCGAAGCCTGGCGCGGCTTCTGCCGGAATTCGTTTATCCAAGACCGAACCGGCCGAGCAGCCAGGGTTCTATTACGAACAGGATGATGGGACTTGGGTTTGGGCCGGAGGTGGGAAAGGGCACGACGCGGCGCTGGTCTTTTACATCTTCCGCGAGCCGCTCGGGCGACTGGAGATGGTGCTGAGCGGGTTCTCGGGGCGGGCCACCCGCTTGCTTGCCAAAACTTTAGCGTTTCGCTCCGAAGAGTTCTGGCCGCCGGTCTACAGCGAATCGAGTGTTTCGATCGGGGCCTTTATCGTCAAATACGAGACAGACCCTGAAGAACATCAGAGTACTTCGCTGCTGCAGACCGACGTTTCCGCGGCTGCGAGAATCTTTCCGATTTCCGGTGAAGCCATTCGCCGCCGCATGGAAAGAGTCTAAACGGCAATCAAGCCGCCGATCGAATGCTCTCGGACCCCGGCTCGGCAACCGACAAGCTGGTCACAAAGCGTCCGTCGCAAGCGTAAACTTTCAGCTCGTCTTCTTCGGCAAACCAAATTGCCCAGTGGCTTTGCGTGACAAAGCGACGACCGCGATAATCCCCCCCCGAGATCAGGAGGGTTTCGGTCATGCAAGGAATCTCTCCTTCGATATTTTTGGCAAACCACTGGGCAAGCAACGTTCGAACGGTCGAGAGACGCTGAAAATGGGTCATTCATTCATCCCGCTGGGAGCCGAGTCGTTTGCATGAATGTTTTCGGAAGGCTGCCGGACGAAGATCCATTTTGCTCCGCTCAAGACGTACAAACTTCCTCACTTACCAAAAACGCTTCCTTTCAATCAGCTCTGCGTAAATAGAAAATCCTGCCACTTATCGCTCCTGATCCCGTAGGAAAACTCCCGATGAAGTCCTCCAGAAGCGGTTACTCGGGTCGAGCCCCGGGGTGCGAGGATCCAACCGGATCGTTGATCCTCGAGCTTGGTTGAGCATTTTTCTGGGAGGGGGGGTGAGATGGCCTCAACAGACGATCCAACGGACCAACTGCATCTGACGAGCGAGACGGTGGAGGACCTCATTGAACGCATGACGGCTGATGAGGTCTGCGAGTTGCTGAGCGAAATGGGTGTGGAGATCGACGATCAGCAGGCGATTGTCTTACAGCGGATGATCGAGAGCCTAGGGTCGATCGAAGAAGCACTTCGCCAACTGGACGACACCCCATAGCTTAGATATTCGCGAGCAGCGCTGGGGCGGCGAATGTCGACAACAGCGCGGTCCGCTGTGAACTTAGAGCCTATCCGAAAAGGGGTCTGACCCTCTCCGGCAAAGCCCAAAAACCAATGAAATCAACTTGCAAAGGGTCAGACCCCTTTTCGGATAGGCTCTTAATCACGCATCGGCAAGAGCACGCGAGTAAAATAAAAAAAGGGGCCTCAAACCACAGCGATGGTGAGACCCCTTAAGAAACGGCATTTGAGCCGATGAAAGTGACGCTGAAGCCGCCGTCTTTCTGGCTGGTCAATAATAATCTAACCAGTAATTTTCGCGAGCGCTTCGAGTGCAGCACGGGCCTTCTCGATGCCCCCCATCTTGTCTGCCATTTGCTTGGCGATGATGAGATGTTGATAGATTGAATCACTACTTGAGCGAGTCGCTACGCTCTTGCCTGCCGGACGCCCTCGGCGGCCTTTTTCCGTCACCGCGGCTACCGCTTTCTTTCGGCCGCGACCTCGCTTCTTACCCCCCGATAGCTTTGTCTTAATAGTGCTGACAAAGGCGGGCGTGACGGAGATCCCTTGCGCCTTCAAGGCTTCAACGGCCTCGCGCGGCATCGCCGAGGGGTTGTTTTGAAAAAAATCACGGATCGCAGCCGACTTGTTAGGACCGCCAGATTTCTTTGCCATACTCATTTTTCCTTTGCTGTCTTTACACTCACTGAAAATTGGCAGCCACACAAACATGCAGCCACACAAACATGCAGCCAAACAAACATGCAGCCAAACAATGCCTGCATCCACATAAGGTGCATCTACAAAAGGACGATCGAACCCGATTTTCTGTCCCCTGAAACTTATTAAATAGATTGCATTTCGCAAGCTGTCAATCAGAGGAACGAGAAAAGCGGAGCGCACTGAAATCCAGATTGATTTATTGATGCGCCTAAAAACACGAGGCTCTGGGGTGGCTCACATCCGTGGGACGACGCCGATTCCTAAGAGACTCAAACCTCGGCGGAGGATGGAGGCAGCAAGCGTAATGATTTCCAACCGGCTGTCGCGAAGCTCCTGCGAGGTTGCTTTGAGAACTGGGCAATGCTCGTACATTACGGCTAAGCCCTTTGCAATTTCGTAGAGGTATTCGACGAGAAAATTCGGAGCATAATCGTCATAGACATGCTGGAGGACATCTTCAAATCGTAGGAGTGCAATCAGTAATTGTCGCTCTGCTGGATGGCCACAATGGAGATTGCTCGGGGAATCGCACACGGTTTCCATCGCAGTCCCTGCGGCCCGCAAAATGCCCTGCACGCGTGCGTAGGCATATTGCACATAGGCGGAGGTATTCCCATCGAGAGAAATCATTTTATTTAAGTCAAATTTATAGTCGCTGGTCCGGTGGTGAGCCAAATCGGCATATTTGATCGCACCGATGCCAACGCACTGGGCAATTTCCTTTTTCTCGCTATCGCTCAGTGGTGGGTTTGCTCTTTCGGCATGTTCGCTCCCACAGACCACACTCAGCGCCCGCGCGACGGCTTCATCGAGGAGCGACTCAAGGCCTGCCAAGTTTCCTGAGCGAGTCTTCAGCGGGCGACCTGTCGAGTCGAGTACTGTCCCAAAGCTCACATGCACGAGGCGAGTTTTCTCGAGTCCCAAGAGAGGGGCTGCCGCAAAGAGCTTTTTGAAATGATCACTTTGGCGGAAGTCGACCACGTAGAGTATTTCATCGGGAGCAAATTGCCGCTGACGATACTGCAGCGTAGCCAGATCGGTGGTGGCATACAGGAATGCACCATCCTGCTTTTGAATCAGCATCGGGCTGTCGAAACCGGGAAGAAAAATGCAGATTGCTCCTTCGCTGAGCGACGCATGTCCCTGAGATTTCAGTGATTCAACAATACCCGCGAGCATCGGCTGGTAATAACTTTCACCAAGCACATGATCGAACTGGATGTCCAGACGAGCATAAATCCGCTTCATCTCATCCATGCTGTACGGGAGTAAGTCGTTCCAGAGTTGAAGATTCTCCGCGTTTCCTTCGTGGAGTTTCGCCGTTTCCTCAAGAACCGATTTGGCGATATCGGGGTGCTCATTGGCTAGTCGCAAGAGCCGCGGATCGCCAACCACTTGGTCAATCCGCTCCTGAGTCCGCTCGAGCTTTTCGTTCTTCTCGGCGAGCTTACGTTCCTCAGCAGCAAGGCCTTTTTGAAGCTTTTTCGCTTCGAGAGGAGGGGCCTGCGCGACTTTTCGACGCGCTTCTGCGATCCGCTCCTGGATCTCTGCGGTTTCCATCCGCTGTCCAGGAAGCTCGTCGACCCCTTGATGGTATTCGATCAATTGATGGACCAGCTTGTAGAGCCGTAGGAGCTCCGCAACCGGTTGCTTTGCAAAGGCCTGGGCATCGAGAAAATTCCGATAACCGTAAATCACCATCCCAAACTGCGTTCCCCAGTCGCCCAGATGGTTGTCGGTAATGACGCGATGTCCGATAAAGCGGAAGATTTTCGCGAGTGCATCGCCGATCACTGTCGAGCGGATATGACCAACGTGCATTGGTTTGGCGATATTGGGGGACGAGTAATCGATGACAATAGTTTTCGGTTGAGAAACCAGCGCAACTCCTTGCCGCGGGTCGCGCAGTGCATCGCCAGCCATTGCAGCGATCCACTCATTGCGGAGAGTCAGGTTGATGAAGCCCGCGCCGGCGATCTGCGGCGATTGAGAGAAATCATCGAGCTGCAGGTGGGAGACAAGTTTCTCTGCCCACTCTCGAGGTGACCCTCCAAGCCGTTGTGCGAGGGGCATGGCCGAATTGATCTGGATGTCCCCGAGCGATGCATCTTGGGTCGGCCGGACCATCGCGGCAAGATCAATTGCCTGCGGAGCGACCACCGATAGCGCTTCTTCCAAGCGATGCGAGACGAGAGAGAGAATCTGCATGCTGTCCCTCAGCAGTTCGAGAGTATGACTTAGAGCCTCTCCGAAAAGGGGTCTGACCCTCTCCGGCACGGCCCAAAAACCAATGAAATCGACTTACCTCCAAAGGGTCAGACCCCTTTTCGGATAGGCTCTTAGTCTTCACTGCGCTTTTTCGGAGCGACGATCCCCAAGGCTGACAGATCAATCGTCTTCGCATCGGCCCATAGCGATTCGAGGTCGTAATACTGCCGCATTTCCTCGTCAAACAAGTGCACAACCACACTGCCGTAATCGAGGACAATCCAGCGACTCTCTTCAAAGCCTTCGATGCCCAGTCGCTTGTCATTCAAATCCTTTTGTAGACGATCGTCGATCTCATCGGCGATTGCGTGCAGTTGGCGACGGCTGGTTCCAGTGGCGATGACGAAATAATCGAACAGCGCCGTCTGCTTGGAAACGTCCAGAATGATCACATTCTGTCCACGATTATCGAGCGCTACTTGGGCAGCAGCCTTCGCCAGTTCCAAGCTCCGCTGAGGACGATTGGGGGGTGGCAACGGGGAGGGATCGGGAGAGGGGGGAGCGTCTTCGGCCACGGGGTGGTTGTAAGTTATCGTTGGAGGCTGGATGCGGAAACCCGCGGTCGAAATCGAGAGACTGCAGGGAGCGAGCAAAACAAGTGCCGGGAGATTGTACCGGTTTTGGGCTTCGTGTCACTGTGGGCCGGGAATTCCGCGTTCAGTGCATGCCTGCTGCAGTGCACCGGCGAGGGCCACGAAAAAAGAACCCCTGTAGACCTTGGCGGCAGGCAATACTCGTAGCAAACAGGACGCTTACTGGTCAGGATGATCTGAACCGCGACTAGGTTCGCGCGATTTTTTCAGGAAGGTTCATTCGTGTACTTGAGGAGAGGATCATGGGGGATTGGGTCGAGGTCGGCGCAGCGGCTCCTGCTTTTACTTTGAAAAATGCGGAGGGGGTCAAGGTGAAGCTGAGCGATTTTAAAGGAAAGCTGGTGATTCTCTATTTCTACCCCAAGGATGATACTCCGGGGTGCACCACGGAGGCTTGCAACTTTCGCGATGCATCAGCGGCCTTCGCCGCCCACGATGCGGTAGTTCTCGGGGTCAGTCCGGATGATGTTGAAAGCCATGCCAAGTTCCGTGACAAGTTCCAGCTCAATTTTTCACTGCTCGCCGATCCAGACCATGCAGTTGCGGAAAAATATGGGGCATGGCGGGAAAAGAACATGTATGGAAAGAAATCGATGGGTATCCAGCGGTCGACGTTCCTTATTGACCGCAAAGGAAAAGTCGTTCGCGTCTGGCCGCGAGTGAAGGTTGAGGGGCATGATGCCGAAGTCCTCGGGGCGCTCGGGCAGCACGCTGACGTATAAACATTTGTCCCCCTCGTCCCTTGACATTTCGACTCGAGCGGACAATTGTAAGAAAAGTTTTGGCGGGTATTCGATTGGAGGAGCGTTCCAGCGAGCACGGAACTGAGCAGAACTGAACTTTTATGACCGATCAGCCAAATGTGTTGAGCACGGATGTTGTAAGCGTGGGTGTCAGCGATGTTTCTTTTTCCAGCCGCCGAGGATGGTTCTTTGTAAACATCGTCATCCCGACTCTGCTGCTCCTGCTTGGGGGTGTGGCCGTGGTGCTGAGGAGAAAGCAGGTTCCTCCCGTCAAACCGCCGCTCGATCAAAGTCTTGCCGGTCGAACGGAGCGTCTTCCTTCAGTGGAGACACTACCCGTCCGCAGTTTGGATGCGGTTGGAGGGAAACTGAATCTGCGCGTCGACGGCCAGGTTGTTCCGTTTCGTGAGTTGACGATTGCTACCGAGGTGGCGGGGCAGATTGTTTACAAAGATGCAGCCTGTCAGGTGGGGTCGTTTGTCGAACAAGGGCATCTCCTCATTCGCATTGATCCGACTGATTATGAGCATGAGATTGAGCGTTTAACAAAGCTCAAGGCACAAGACTATCAGGCGATTCGCGAACTCGATCAGGAACTGGTCAATATCGATAAATTGATGGAGGTCGCCGAGCAAGATGTCGCGCTCCAGGAGCGTGAGATCGCCCGCCTGCGATCCTTGCCAAAGGGTTATGCAAGCCAGTCTGAACTGGACAGCGCCCAGCGAGTCCTTCTCCAGGCAGTGAACGCTCGGTTAAATCTCGAAAACCAGATTGCAACGCTGCGTAGTCGGCGTATTCGTTTGGAAGCTGCAGAGTCGCTGGCGGAGACGCAATTGCAAATGGCGAGGACGAATCTTCAGCGGACCGAGATTCGGGCGCCCGTCGCGGGAGTGATCTATCGTGAGGATGCCGAGCTCAATTCATTCGTCCAGCGTGGACAGGTGGTCTTCACGTTGGAAGACACATCGAAATCGGAGGTGGTGATTTCGCTCAGGACCGATCAATTGTACTGGGTTCTCAGTCAAATCCCTGGTGCGGGGATTGTCGGGGCGGGTTCACCGGGAGAAGGCTTGCCAGAGCCAACCGGGAGTTTGGATGTCCTGAAAGAATCGCAGAATGCTGGTCGGGCGGCGGGGAGTTACGTTCTTCCCAAGACTCCGGCGACGATCACTTACCAGATCGCTGGTCGCGAGAATGAACGTTTTGTGTGGGAAGGGGAATTATCTCGCTACGATGGGTTGGGGCTCGATCCGACGAGCCGAACGGTGCCGGTTCGCGTCGTGGTTCCGATGCCTCGACAGAGCTTTTTGGAGGATCGTTCGGGTGGCGCTGGGGTCCGGAGAGAATCGAGGATGGCGCTCGTGCGGGGGATGTTTGTAAGTGTGACATTGCATGTCGAACCGAAGCGACCGCTTGTTGTGATTCCGGCTGTCGCGCTGAAGCCTGGGAGTTCGGGAAGCCGAGTGTGGAAATTCGTCGATGATCCGCGAGTCGTGCAGCTTGACGGCGAGGCAAAGCAAGCTCCTTCGCCGGAAAGTAGCGAAAGTGGCTCTTTGGATGTCGATGCTTGGAGAGTCGGTCGCATCGAAGTGATGGAGCAAATCCGACCGATTGAGGCGATGCCCTTGATCGAGACCGAGGAAAAAGACGGAGTGCTGGCAATTGGGCCTGGAGGGAAAGCGCTTTACTGGGTCTGTGAGGCTGGCGAGCAAAATCTCCACAGCGGAGATCTCCTTGTCGTCACACCTCTGCCTTCGTTCGAGGGGCAAGGAAAGGATTACGTACGAATTGAAAAAAAGAAGGCTCGATCCGATGGCACGGGGGAAGAAGTCGAGAAGCCGCTGGGGGCTTCTCCGGTAGCGGTTCGTTCCTCGGACCGAGCGCGATAAACGAGCAAGGTTAGCGATGAAGTCAGTTATTCGCTGGGCGGTGAACAATTCGGCGGGGATGAATGTAATCGCCCTGGCGGTGATGCTGATCGGAGCCGGTTCGCTCTGGTGGATGCGGCGCGAGGTTTTTCCTGAATTCGAACTCGAGGTCGTGATGGTGAGCGTCCCCTATCCGGGGTCGACGCCGGAGGACGTCGAATCAGGGATCTGCCAAAAGATTGAAGAGGCGGTGCGATCGCTCGATGGGATCAAGCAAGTCACCTCGATCGCGCAGGAGGGGGCTGGCTTTGTTCTGCTGGAACTGCGGGCTGATGTTCCCGATGTGCAGAAGGTCCTCAATGAGATCAGCCGCGAGGTCGATCGAATTCCTAGTTTTCCGGATATGGCCGAGGATCCCCAGGTCCAGCAGATTACTTTTCGTGAAGCAGCGATACGCGTGGCCGTTGTCGGACCTGAGTCCTTGGATGAGGGTCAGGAGTATCGCCTGCGTGAAGTGACGGAGAGTATTCGAGATGCGATGCTGCGTCTTCCGGCGGTCTCCTCGGCCACGATCATGGGGGCCCGCCCGTATCAAATTGATATTGAGATTTCGGAGGAGCAGCTTCGGCGCTATGGATTGTCGCTCGATCAAGTCGCATCGATTGTTCGCAGCGAGAATGTCGAGCTACCTGGGGGGCAAATGAAGGCTGAGGGTCAGGAAATCCTCTTAAGGGCGAAGAACAAAGGGCGGTTTGGAGATGAGATTCGGCAATTACCCCTGATCACCCAGCCTGGCGGTGCGGTGCTGAAGGTGGGGGAAATCGCCACGGTCCGCGATGAGTTTGAGGATGTGAGCTCTCTCAGCGAGATCAACGGTCGACCAGCGATGGTGATCAGCGTCGAACGAACCAAGTCGGAAGATCTGCTCGCAATGGTGAGTGCAGTCAAGGGATTTGTTGCGGGGGAAGGGGTGCGGATGCTGCCGGAAGGCTACCGCTTTGAGGTGTGGGGAGACACCAGCACCGACGTCCGCGATCGCTTGGACTTGCTTGTTAAAAACGGAATCAGCGGATTGATTCTCGTTTTCATCGTCCTGGCGATTTTTCTCGAGTTGCGGCTTGCTTTTTGGGTCGCGCTCGGAATTCCAGCTTCGATCCTAGGGGCTGGCGTTCTTCTTGGTTGGGGGAATCAGACGCTGAACATGCTCAGTCTCTTCTCGTTCTTGATGGCTTTGGGAATCGTCGTCGACGATGCGATTGTGATCGGGGAGAATGTGTTCGCGCATCGGCAGATGGGTAAATCGCCGATCACGGCGGCTGTTGATGGAGCGGCGGAGGTCCTCGGGAGTGTGGTAGCGAGCGTCTTGACGACCATTATTGCTTTTTCGCCGATGTTTTTCGTCTCTGGAGTGATGGGAAAATTCATGGCGGTGATTCCCTTCGCCGTGATTGCGATGCTGATCATCTCGTTGCTGGAATGCATTTTTGTTCTCCCTTGCCACCTTGCGCATCCGCACCACGGCTTGTTTCGCATTTTGAGTTGGCTCTGTTTTCCCCTTCGCCCCTTTGGACTGCTGCTACAGTGGCTCAATCGGCATGCGTCACTTGTTTTGGAGTATGTCGTCGAACGGCTCTACATGCCGGCGCTGCGGTTTTCACTGAAAAACCCTGCCGTCCCGGTGGCGATTTGTGGCCTCATGGTACTCGTTACGCTGGGACTGGTTCGTGGCGGGATCGTCCCTCGGATTCTTTTTCCAAAGTCCGACGCCAACAACATTCGCGCGACTGTCACCTTTCCTGATGGGACGCCAATGGCGGTGACAAGTGCTGCGACTGAGAAGATGGAGGAAGCGATTCGTCGCGTGAGTCGCCGAGTTGCCGAGGAACACAGTTTGTCGGCAGGTTTGCCGGTTGAGGAAATTTACCCGCTCGGTTCTGGAGATGTTCTTGGCCCGGTTCGCTTGACCTTCCGACAGGTAGGTGAGATCACCAACATGGGAGGTCCGGTTGCCGATGGCGGAGGGTCGGGAAGCCATGTCGGTCAGATCTTTGTCGAACTCCATGACACGACAATTCGGACGACCAGCAGCGAACGCCTCATGGCTCTTTGGAGAGAAGAGGTTGGGGAAATCCCAGGCGTTGAAAGTATCACTTTCGGGTCGTCATCCATCGGACCGGGCGGTAAAGCGATTGAATTCAAAATCCTTGCGCCGGCGGAAATGACCACCCAGCTCGCCGAAGCCACGGAGTTGATGAAGCAGAAGTTAGCCGAGTTCGACGGGGTCTTCGATATCGCCGACGATAATACTCCGGGGAAATGGGAATTCCAGCTGAAAGTCAAGGATCAAGCACTTGCGACCGGGATTACGCCGACCGATTTAGGGCAGACGGTCCGCAATGCCTACTATGGTGCTGAAGTCATGCGACTGCAGCGAGGTCGGCACGAAGTGAAATTGATGGTTCGTTATCCGTCCGACGAGCGGAGATCGCTCGCCGATTTCCGCGAGATTCGCGTGCGGACAAAAGATGGCATCGAACGACCGATCACGGAACTGGCAGAGATTAATGTCCAGCGAGGTTTTTCGGAGATCAATCGTGTCGACCAGCAGCGTTCTATTACGATCTCAGCCGACTTGGATGAAACCAAGACAAATGCGGATGTGATCATCGCTCGTTTGCAAAAAGAGTATGTCCCCACGCTTCGAGCTCAATTCCCGGCGATCACGTTGAAATGGGAGGGTCAAAGGGAGCAGACGCAAGAGTCGGTGGGTAGCTTGATGGTCGGCTTTGTCGTCGCTCTCCTGATGATGTTTGTCCTGCTTGTCTTGCAGTTTCGCAGTTACGCGCAACCGCTGATCATCCTCGCCATCATTCCTTTTGGAATGATCGGCGCGATTTGGGGGCATGCCCTGCTGGGGCTTCCCCTGACGCTGTTCAGCATGTTTGGGCTTGTCGCACTGGCGGGGGTGGTGGTTAACGATTCGATCGTCCTGATCGACTTCATCAACCAACGTGTTCATGAGCATGGGGATCCGCATGTGGCCCTGGCGGAAGCGGGAGCAAGGCGTTTCCGCCCCGTCCTGCTGACCAGCCTCACGACCGTCGCCGGCCTGCTACCGCTGGTGCTGGAAAGATCATTCCAAGCTCAGTTGCTGATTCCGATGGCGGTATCGCTGGCATTTGGTTTGATGCTCGCGACATTTCTGGTCCTCTTCCTGGTTCCGCTGCTGTACAACTTGTACCTTTGGCTCGCGGGAACTCTAGGGTTTACACCGGCCGGTGAGGAACAGGAGGAGACGCTGGAGAGCTTGCCGGCAGCCCTAGCTCCTTCGCGAATAGCTGTCTCGGATCTTTGAAGGCTTTGAATTCGAGCGCGTTCCCCGAGGGGTCGAGAAAGAACATCGTTGCCTGTTCTCCGACGGCCCCAGCGAAGCGGATGTAGGGGGCGATGACGAACTGGATATTGGCCTCCACGAGCCGGTCGCGGAGGGCGTGCCACTGCTCCCAAGGAAGGACGACGCCGAAATGCGGGATCGGAACGTCATGTCCGTCGACGGGATTATGGTGCGGCAGTTCCGTACCTTGATCAGCCCCGCGGTGGGCGACGATCTGGTGCCCAAAAAAATCGAAATCAACCCAGTCAGCTGCACTTCTTCCTTCATTGCAACCGAGCAGGTCCCCGTAAAAGCGGCGTGCCTCCGCGATATCGCGAACGGGAAAAGCGAGGTGAAAAGGAGGGATTGGGGGCATTGCAATTCGCTGGACACTTTGGGGAAATGTGACGAAGCAGAGCGGGAAAAAAATTCCGGGGAACGATCATCCTCACTGGAAATGACGGTCCTTGGAAGGACCCTCCCTTTTTTTGGGAAAAAATTGGAGGAGCTGCTCCGCGTGGGGAGGAAAAAGATTTCGCACGCCCCCAGAAAGAGAGCAAAATTTAGGATAGACGAGGCGGGCTAGGGACCTTATACCATCGCGTCTCGATTGAAAGTCTATAATTCGATGACCGAATTTTTCTTCTGGCTCCGGAAAAAGGGCTGATGGAAAAGGTCGGGACTTCCGATCGATAGTCGACATCCTTTCCACTTTTTTCTCAAAAGGAGGTGGCCGTCCACCTATATGCTAACCACTACCCTCGCGCCGCCACGGATGCGGCTACCCCAACCAGTTTTGTCGTTCGAACAGGCACACGCGTTGGGGGACCAATACGGGACACCGTTGTTGGTCGTTTCAAGGTCGCGGGTTGCCGAAGTTTACCGGACGATGCGTGACCATTTGCCAGGAGTGGAATTGTTCTATGCCGCGAAGGCAAATCCGAACTACCACATCCTCAAAACGTTGTGCGAGCAAGGGTCGAGCGTGGATGTTTGTTCTTATGGCGAGCTGCTAGCCGCGAAAGAGGCAGGGTTTCGTCCGGAACAGATGCTGCATACCCATCCATGCAAAACGGACAGCAACCTCATCGACTGCTATCGAGAGGGCGTTCGTTGGTTTGTGTATGACAACGGCTACGAGTTAGACAAGATTGCACGGCTGACCCCCGATGTGAATCTGTTGCTGCGGCTGGCTGCCACCTCGGCCTCCAGCATGATCAATTTGTCCGCCAAGTTCGGTGCCGCGACCGATGATGCAATCGATTTGCTACTCGAAGCTCGCCGACGAGGGCTGAACGTGCGGGGCTTTTCGTTCCACGTTGGTTCACAGTGCACCAATCCAGAGGACTTTGGGACATTTCTGTCCCGCGTCCGCCGGCTGTGGGACGAGGCCCTTCAGCTCGGCTTTGAGATGGAGGTCCTGGACATCGGTGGTGGTTTTCCTGCGCCTTACCGATCCGATCAGATCATGAGTCTGGCGGATTACTGCGATTCGGTTTCTGCGGCCCTCAAGCATTCATTCGGCGATCTACCGGTACGGTTGATTGCCGAGCCTGGTCGGGGGCTCTGTGCCGAGAGCGTCACCCTGATCACGCGCGTTCTGGGCAAGAGCGTTCGTGGCGGGATCCCCTGGTATATCATCGATGATGGAATCTATGGTTCGTTCTCGGGAAAAGTCTTTGATCACACGGATTTCCCGATCCTCGCCGAGAATCCGTTTGACCTGCCGACCACGGGGTGCGTTCTCGCGGGGCCAACATGCGATAGCAGCGATGTGGTCTCGCGCGATCAGTTGCTGCCGGAACTGAAGATCGGCGACATCCTCTTGGTACCAACCATGGGGGCATACACCAATGCGAGTGCATGCCCGTTCAACGGCCTCCCCGTGGCAAACGTCATCGCGATCGATTGAGCCAGTGGACGATGAAGCCACTGGACGATTGAGGTGAAACTCGAGTTGCCCACTGAAGTGGATTCTTGGTTTACCAGTAAAAAACCTTTGTGCCCTCCAGCGGGTCACAAAGGTTTTTTTTTCGCGCTTTTGACGGTACTTCCAAGCCCACAGTCAAGCCGGCGTCCGGTGTGCTCCCTTGTTTCTCCCAACTCACTGCCCAACCTCGATCTCGCCCAGATCGATATCGCTGGACGGGTCGAACTCGGAGGGCTGAGATATCTGGTCGAGCGGCAAATCGATTTTCCGCCCATCGGCGGTCTCTAGAATGGCCGCGGTGATCTGGCCACTCCCGCTGTCGTTCTCAAGGGTGACGATGAGTTTTCCCGTCCCCTTGCTCCCAACCACGTCAAACACCCACTCCGGCTGCTGACGGTTGGCGGTTCGACCACGCTGCTTGGCGATTTCCAAGCTCGCCGGCAAATTGCTCGTAACTTGCTGGAGTTGGCCAAGCTCCTCGAGCACGATCGGGTGATTGCCAAGCTTTTTCCCTATTTCGTCTGCCGCCGCAACCTGCGCTCGACTGATCCCAAACCACAACAACGCCCCGAGTCCGCCGCAGGCAAGCATCCCGAGGACGATAATAACGCCCAAAACGACGAAGAGCGTCTTCAGTCCTGAGGAACCCTTCGGCGATTGCGGTGGCACAGGTTTGGCGAAATCATCAATCACGGTGGACATTCGTTGCCCTTGAGTTCAAGAGGTGGATGGAAAAAAACGGCAAAAAAATCTTCCCGTTGACGTTGATGATCGGGAATTTGTACCGCGATCACAAGCGCCCCTCGAACTCTCTCCCGCGAAAACCCACCCCTGGCCCAGAACTTCTCGTACGTTCCCTCATCCTTCCATCCTGTCGTGCCTTTTTTCGTCTCTCCTTCCATGGCGATCGTTCGCGTCATTGAGCGAGGAAGGTCCAGCGGGTTATAGTATCCCTTTGCGGTCCCTTTTATGGCACCATAAATTCCCTGCAGTGTCATCTCCTCTCGCAAAAGGTGTGTTAACGATGTCCACCACATTCGCATCCTCGCAAGTCCGCCCGCGCGTGCGTCATACCGATTGTTTTATCGATGGAAAATGGGTCCCGGCTGTGAGTGGGAAGACGTTTGCGACCATCAACCCGGCGACGGAAGAGGAGATTGCGCAGGTTGCCGAGGGGGATGCAGCGGACGTGGATCGGGCGGCCAAGGCGGCACGTCGCGCGCTGGAGCAGGGGCCTTGGGGGCGGATGGATGCTCGCGACCGTGGGCGGCTCCTGAATCGTTTGGCGGATTTAATCGAAGAGGAACAGGAGGATTTGGCCGCGCTGGAGACCTTGGATAACGGTAAACCGATCAGCGATTCCCGCAGCGCGGATTTGCCACTGGTGATTGATGTTCTTCGCTATTACGCCGGTTATGCGGACAAGATCCAGGGGAGCACGATCCCGATTCGCGGAAAGTTTCTCTGCTACACCCGCAAAGAACCTGTTGGAGTCGTCGGTCAGATCATTCCGTGGAATTTTCCGATGCTCATGACTGCCTGGAAATGGGGGCCTGCGCTCGCAGCGGGCTGCACCGTGGTGATGAAGCCGGCAGAGCAGACACCGCTCACCTGCCTACGAATGGCCCAGTTAGCGCAGGAGGCGGGTTTTCCTGACGGTGTCATTAACGTCGTTCCAGGTTTCGGGCCTACGGCTGGAGCGGCGGTCGTGAAACATCCAGGGATTGATAAGGTGGCGTTCACTGGCGAGCATCGCACGGCGCAGATCATTACCCGCGAATCCGCCGAGACGCTGAAGCGACTGACTTTTGAGCTTGGGGGCAAGAGTCCGAATGTCGTTTTTGCAGACGCGGACCTCGATGCTGCGGTCCAGGGAGCTTACATCGGTCTGTTCTTTAATCAGGGGCAATGCTGCTGTGCGGGGAGTCGTGTTTTCGTGCAAGCGAAAGTGTATGACGAGTTTTTGTCGCGTCTTACCGCATTGACCCACGAACGTCGTGTCGGTGATCCGTTTGATCCCGAGACGCAGCAGGGACCGCAAGTGGACCAGGCTCAATTCGACAAAATTCTTTCCTATATCGATAAGGGAAAAAGCGAAGGAGCCAAGTGCTTGACGGGGGGAGGCCGCAGTGGGGATCGAGGGTATTTCATCCAGCCGACGATCTTTGCCGGTGTTGAGGATCGAATGGCGATCGCCCGCGACGAGATTTTTGGGCCTGTGATGAGCGTTCTTAAGTTCGACGACCCCGAGGAAATGTTGCAGCGGGCGAACGATACGTTCTACGGACTCGCGGCTGCGGTATGGACACGCGACATCCAGCGCGCCCACGACTTCGCGGCCCGCGTTCGTGCCGGGACCGTGTGGATCAATTGCTACGACGTCTTTGACGCTGCGGCTCCATTTGGTGGCTTCAAAATGAGCGGTTACGGGCGAGAGCTCGGAGAGGATGGTCTCCGCCCCTACCTCGAAACGAAGACGGTCACCGTGGCTCTTTAGCACAGGGCCTCGGTCGAGCAACCGATGATCAAGTCCCAATTAAGAACCGCTGCGATTCTCGGGAGCCGCTGGCCTTCCGGTTGTGGCGGGACGTGGGTAGAGGCAGCAGTTGGAGGGACAGACATCATGCCAAGGACCGAGCTCGCCGAGCGATTCACGAGCGCGCTGCGGATCGAGACGCTCCTGGACCAAGGAGACAATCATCTCGATAAATTCCGGATGCGTGCCGACGGTGCCCGCGCGGCGCATTGAAATCCCCAGCTCTTTGCACGCCTGAAGCGCCTCCTCGTCCAGATCATACATCACCTCCATGTGATCGCTGATGAAGCCAATCGGAATCAGGATTACGGCAGGAAGGTCGTGCGATCGATGCTCCTTGTGCTGTGTGAGGAAATCGATCACGTCGGGTTCGAGCCACGCTTGCTGGGGCGGACCGCTGCGGCTTTGGAAAACGAGTTCCCATGGATGCTCGGGAAAATCAGCACTCACTAATCGGCACGCTTCACGCAGCTGTTTCTCGTAGTCGCAGTGATCTGCCATCGTTCCCGGGATACTGTGGGCAGTAAATAACAGCAGGGGCGTGGCCGTTGTCTCCTCCCGCAGCGAAGCGGCGGCCTCGTGAACTCGACACTGCATGGCCCGAATGAACCCCGGGTGGTTGAAGCCGAATCGCAGCTTTTCGATGGCTGGCGCATCCTTCCCGACCTGAGTGCACGCGTCGGCAAGATTCTCGCGGTACTGACGGCAACCGCTGTAACAGCTGAACATGCTTGTGAAAAAAGCGAGCACTCGGCGATGCCCGCTCGTCGCCATACTGCCGACTGTATCGACCAGAAATGGACTCCAGTTTCGGTTTCCCCAGTAGAGCGGTATCGAGATACCTGCCTTTGAAAAAGCATCCGCCAAGGCAGCCAGCAGCTCACGATTCTGGGCATTGATCGGACTGACTCCACCAAAATGCTGATAATGCTCGGCGACTTCCAGCATCCGTTCTCGTGGAACGTTTTTGCCGCGGAGGACGTTTTCCAGAAAGGGAAGCACATCGTCGGGGCCTTCCGGGCCACCGAAGGAGACGAGCAGAAAGGCGTCGTAGGGTTGGGGAGTCGCACTTGCAATGGTGTTCATGAGGTCAGCGTATGGGAAACAGGGGGGAAAAGGAGTGCTAGCTCATTCCTTGACATTTTAGAGGGGGCGGTCAAGTCGCCGAAAAAACAAGGTCGCCGGAAAAATCGATGGAATCGTCAAAGTTTGACTCATCGGCAATGTTCATGGGGCCGAAAAAAGAGAGGAGGCATCGTCGCACGCTTCCGAGTGGATCAGGGAGTCTACCCATTTTCCCTTGGCAGCGTGAGGTGATCTTGGTTACCAGCAGCGTTCGATCGAGATGAGGGTCTTGCGTATGAAGAAAAGTCATCTGCATTTATTCCCGGAAACATCGCCGCTGGATTGCCCGGAGGGGGTGAGGAATCAGGAGGCAGGGAGCAGTATCGAGAAGATGGTTCCGATTGGCGTTCGAGATTTGGCCTCCCTCTTGGTGGATGCTTTTCAGAGTGACCGAACTTGGCTTCGTGATTTCGAGAGCGAGCAGATTTTCGTTTCTACGGACCTCTATGAGATTCTCCTGGCATACCAGCAGGTTCGACGCTGCGATGCTGCTTAGAGCCAATCCGAGAAGGGGTCTGACCCTCTCCGGCACGGTCCAGACCCTCTCCGGCACGGTCCAAAAACCAATGAAATCGACTTACCTCCAAAGGGTCAGACCCCTTTTCGGATAGGCTCTTCAATCAATTCGTAAGGATAGATCATCGATGCGATCGATCGCGGTCATCAATCAGAAGGGGGGCGTTGGGAAGACAACGACTGCCGTGAACTTGGCTGCTGGCCTTGCGGACCAAGGACGCCGAGTCTGCCTGCTCGATCTGGATCCGCAGGCCCATGCATCCTTGCACTTGG
>Ga0169931_10005703_pt1 | contig 18918 bp, 6 predicted proteins | sample Kivu_15m_20L_FD_129675 | JGI IMG/M metagenome (GOLD analysis project Ga0169931, IMG submission 129675) | Freshwater microbial communities from Lake Kivu, Western Province, Rwanda to study Microbial Dark Matter (Phase II) - Kivu_15m_20L... | ecosystem: Environmental > Aquatic > Freshwater > Lake ... | reverse complement strand
TCAAATTTACCCTGCAGCTACTGAAATCCCTGTCAAGGACTGTAAAATGTTAGGTGCTAATTCGATAATCGTGAATGCCGCAAATCAAATTCTCGCCCTTACTGATTCATTTAGATACTTTGACTTAAAAGTTGCAAATATTTACAATCCACCTGAACCTGTCAATTCAGTTGGGATATTTAAAATTGTTTTATCTAATATGAATAATGATTATGTATATCGTTCATACTCAAATATATCCACAAATTACTTCGAAATGTTGAAAAAGCCGCTTGATTCTTTTATCAATTTTACTAGAGGACTTGCCTACTCTGACAATTCAATTTTAGCAAAACTAGATATATATGATGACAGAACTGGACTCAGAAATTATCTAACAATAGTTGCTGGACGATACATGAAATTCAGAATTGGATTTGAGAAATTTAATTCTGAAATACCTAGAGAAGCTGCTATTGTTTTAATAGATGATACAACGTTCGATGTTAAGGAAATTCCTTTGTCTGTGAATACACACATTGTAAGTGTAGATTTTCATTTTGGAACGAGTTGCTCCACAAGCACAGGGGAATATCACGCAAATTTTTACTTAAACAACTCAAAATATATTTACAAATATATCTCTGTTAAAGTAAAAGTTCAAGGAATGGTTGGAAATATTTCTGTCACAGTACCCTATAATAATATTCTGAAGGGTGGGAATATTTCGATCCCTATCACGTTATCTGAATTGAATTTTGATATGGTTCGTGTTTTTTTCGATCCCGATGAAAAAAATAACAAAAGAAATAAAATGCCGCATGAAATCGAAATACCTGCATTCACCAAAACTGCTTACGCTATCTACACTACTGATATAACCACAATTAAATCCCAAGATTCTTTCAAAATAAGAACTAGCAGTAAATGTTATAAAATTCAAAACGATGAAATAACTTTCAATGTAAATAAAGATTTTGTCGTAAAAGAAGATTTCCAACTTACTCAGGATTACTTTAATTATGTAAGAGGAAATAAATTTTCACAAGAGTTAGGAATCAATTCAATCGTTTTCGGATTTCGCCCTCCAGTCAACTCGGGTGAGATTCACTGTGGTTTAGTTTGCTATCAAGACAATTTTCCTACAGATGATGATATCATATACAAAAAAATAAAACAAGGACCATTAAGTCGGATTGAGTCTCATTTTTTTTCATCTTTCGAGAATGTTTTGCTAAAGTTCAAAAATCTACTGAGAGGCCAGGTATACAAGCTCAAATGTGTTTTGCTATACAGACAAATATGGGGCCAAAAATTAACTAAAAAAACAATAACCATAGATAAGTATGGAAGAACTCCACAGACATCTATTTATATTAAAACAGATGATACCAAAGCTACTTATTGTGTGGATTATAATTTTTCTAATTATATAGATATCTCCCTTATGAAGAAGATTTTAAATTACTGTCAAGATTTATTCAGAAATAAGGAGGGATGCATAAAATGTGTGGATAATTACGGAAACATAGCAGATGGACAGAAATTCCCTTATGTTTCTGAATGTGTTTCAGATAAAAATAAAATCCGTGATATATCATTTGATATTTATAACCAGGGAGGTTATTTAAATAGTAACTATCTACCTCTATTCTATACAGACATAGTAACTAACATACCCAATTCGGTGAGAAATTTTAATAGTACAGAATATTCCCTTGAAGTACCTCAAAATTTTGCTTATTTGGTGTGTGGTGTTCAAGACAGAATGTGTGAAACTGACATAAGCGACATAATAATGAATGATTCTATTAATATGCTCAAATATGATTTATCCAGTGAGTATATGTTTTATCAAACTCTTGAAATTAGAGGAGTTTCTGTGGTCTCTACCGAAATAAAAACTGATAAAACTAACCCCAAGATGATAGAATCTGAAGAAATTTTAGGGGACCCTTATTTAGACAAAACCGGATATTTCAATATAAAAATATCCACCTCGGTACCACTTTTTTGTTACTGGAAATTAGATCATAGTAATACAAATGTAAATCAGTATGAAATATTATTCTGCAATGACAAGTCCCGCTGTGGAATCACAAGATTTAATCAAATCGTGAATGAGATATACCCTGAGGAAATTAAAATTATAGAATATGAAACTGCTGCCCTATTCATGATATGTTATAATGATCTTCCGAATCCTTCGAACGTAACATGGGTATTTAAACTAATAACCTTCGATTCGATTAAGATGCCTGGTGAAGAAGCTGAGGATTATATAGTACCGGGTCCTATCTTATCTAATAATAATAATAATAGTACAACATCTAATAGCACAGTTAGTCCTTAAAATAACCATAATGAAAAATTGACCTCTACAATTCTTTTTTATTAAATTTCTTATATATTAATGAAATGAAAAAAGAAAATTTTATGATAATTTTAATTATGATAAGAGTTTAAAAATTTTTTATCAAACAGCAAAATTCTTTTTTTAACGTATTTTAATAGGTATTACACACATGTATAAAAGTAATAAAATTTTTTAATAAGTTATGATATGAATCAGATTTATCTTAAATTAATTTAATCACGTTATATATATTTGCTATATTAATTCATAACTTATAATAATTAATACTATTCATGATTAGATTTTATAAAGTTGTTAAATAATTCAAAAATTGAGCAGTTCATCAAGACATTTCTAATCAGAGTAAAAAATAATTTCAATTTACATTAACGAATTTTTGAAGTATTATAATATCCTCAGGATTTAATTCAATCTGTGAAACAAGAGTTGTAGTAGGGTTATTCTGTGAGCTTGGTTCTGAATCAACTTTAGGTATCACCTTTAGAGTAACAGTGTATTTATTATCGGGATTTTGGTGTATTTCAAACACTCTGAATTTTTGAGAGATACCTGAAATAAATAAAAGGATAAATATTTACTTATATATTCTAATTTATTTTCTTGACAAAGACTTTTCGGACTGAGTAATAATATTTTAGCTAAAGCGATTTTTTTGACTAAAATAAACCTTGGATCTTTATTAGCGTTTCTGTCCTATAAGAAGAATAAATTTAATATAAATAGATATTATTAAAATTGTCACACACTTGAGAAATTTTCAGAAAATTCTCTTAATTCAATAAACACATAGCCATCTGCTTTTGCATTTTCTTCAGGATTGACATTCTATTTCATAACAAAAAAATCAAAATAATAAAAATCAATTATACTTTTCTCAAATGAAAAGATATTAACATTCCATCTCTTAAAAACGAGAAACGATTTCTTTTCCTATTTTGTAGATTCATTTGATTCTGATTTTGCATATTATTATTCATTGAATATCTGTAATTCGATTCTTGAGAGTTTCCCATTATGTCCTCAATCGATTCAGACGAGGGGGTTTTAGCTGTCCTAAAATTTTCGTTTTGAAAGGAATCAGTGAAATGTTTTAAATTTATTTTTATCAAAAATTTCGCATTAAATCTCGTGTATTGTTCAGAAATTTGAATAATTGCTTTGTTCTTCATATTTATTCCTTTCAAGAGTGGAGTTAATGCTATCATTAAATATTAAAATAAATTTTAAGTGTTTAATTATTTAAAATTTTATTTTATAATTGAAAATTATTTCAAATTCCTCTGCATTAAATGTATTAAATGCGCTATACTATAAAATTTTAGATTATTATTCTTTATTTTTATTTATATTATAAATTAGTATTATCCTTGTTGTCTTACTTAGATATTTATTTTACTTCAAACAATAAAAATTTATACAATACAAGGGTATTCAATGTATTAAGCTATTGAGGACTAGTATCTCTTTTCTCTTGCTTTGTAATTCTCAATAATTCCGAGTTGCAATCATCCTCAAAGTCGAAATTAAAATTGAAGTTTCTCGCTTTTTCGATTATAGCATCATCAATTTGGAAGCTCTCCTCGAACAAAATTTCTTCCAGAAATTTGATGAGTTTTTTATCGCTGATCATATTCGAATGGTCACACTGATCGTTAGAAATCTCTTTAGTTTTATACAGACCATCAGAATCGAGACAGTCACATGATAGCACAGAAAATTCTTGAGGAGTTTCAGAATTTTTGTTGTAACGCCACTCTGGTGACTTACTAAGAAGCGAACAAAACTCTACTAGCTGGATGTTTTGAGGTAGAATATTGTTCTTGTCTTGGTACTTATCAAAGAGCCATTTTAAGCCAACTAATACACTAGACCAAGATGAAACTGTTCCATCTCCTCCCCTAGAGAGCACGTCGATGTTGTCGAATTCTTCTTGGATTTTTTTCGTATCAAACAGAAAGGCAGTCTTTGTAGGGAGGTAAGAACTATAAACAACAATAGTGTCAACTTTAGGTATATCTAAATTCCTTGTTCTTGAAATACTCTCATGGTATTTTATCATTGACTTAACCTTGCCGATAAATTCGTCTCTTGATTCGAAAAAATCATCAGAGTCGATCTGATCGTCAGGAAATTGTTGTTTGTAATTTTGGTAAAATCTGTTTCTAAGAAAGTCTAATTTTTTATCGATGTAGGGATAGGGACTGAATTGATCGATAAAGCTGTCTAGGCATTGATCATTTTCTTCACAACCATAATTAAAATAAAAGTTTGAGGAATTTATTAACTTTACCTGTGGTAGTTCCTTATCTAAAAGGACCTTATCATTTTTCATATGACATAATTTCTCGATAATTTCTGCATTTTCATTATCGCTTGTCTTTACTACTATAGTAGGGCAGTTAACTATGTCATAAATATCATGTCTGCATGGATGGAAGTTAGGCATTTTACCTGACTGCTTAAATTCGTCTAGTCTTTGACTGAATTTAGGGTTGTCTAATAGTCTTTGCATTTTGCAAGGTTCTTCATTGAATGTAGGGAACATCGTCTTATTCTGCGATTCTTTGGTAAAGAGTTCGTTAAATTTTTGTGAAAGGGCTACTACTTCTTCGGGTGAGCAGTCGGTTTCCTTACATTTTTTTTCTAGTTCAATTCTTTCATTTATTGCGTCTTTAAATCTGGAATATTTCTCTTCTGAAAATAGCTTGAATAAAGATGGATTGGGTTTTAGTTCATAAATTGCAGGGGAATAAGGAGATACCATTCTTTGAGAAAACTCGTCGAGCTCTACATTAAGTAAATCGTAGTTTTTAATAGAAATTTTAGTGTTGAATTCTTTACTTCCATGAAGGATAAGGTCTACTGCCTTGGCGGATCCAGCAAAAGGAGGTGCGATTGCGATGAATTTCTTAATCTTAGAAAGGAATTTCTCATCGTCACCTATTAACTCATCGAGAGTATTTAGACACCCATAGGAGTGAGCAACTATAATTACTTTTTTATTTGTATTATTGTATAGTCTCTCTACCTGATTTTTTAGGATATATTTAAACTCCTTGTTAGTTGAAATGAATCTTCTAAAATCATAAGGAACGCCAGCAATAGAAAAACCTGGCCTATAACCCATCTCATAAAATCTGTCAGACATTTCCTCAAATACACGAGAAGCACCACTATTAACCCAAGATTCAACTATAGGAGTAGTCCCCACAGATACAATGTTTTTAATCGACTTGACACCACACTGGGATTTACTTTTTGTGCTATCTGATCCTCCATAAAAAGTAATCTTCACAGAGTCATCCTGAAGGCAGACACTCTCGACTTTTTCCTCAGGGGTGCCTAAAAATTTGTCTTTGTTTTCTTCAATTTTTTTGAAATTCGGACATTCATCCTTGAAATTCTGGAATCTGAAAAAGTACCCGAAGCATGAAGAAAATTTATTATCTTCAGTTACTCTAAGTGTGAAAGGACTGTCGAACAACGCAGGCCAGATGACATGTTCTTCAAAATCATTTTTGCAGATTGATTCTCCACAGAAAAGTCTCATGTTGATCAAATTTTCCTTCTTTTCTTTGAATTTCTTGCAGTCGATTTGCATCATCAATCTCGTTGAATATAATCCGGGGATCATCAGCACCGGATTGCATTTCCCCAAAAGAAATCTGTTATTGTCATCCCATCTGTAATTAATTCCTTTTTCCTTGAAAAGTTTTCTCATTTCAGATCTATCATAAAGACACTCTTGTGAATCGAAAAGTCCCATGTAGACTTGGTCGTTAGACTCTTGTCCCTCTTGTGGCACATAACGTGGAATAACTCGATCAAATGTGGATTTTTCTTCGAAAACATCATCTGTCACTTCGAAAAATTCTAGTTTTTCATTTTCTTTGTTGAAGATGTAGCTCACGTGTATTAGGAACAGTATACTGATTAGTCTCTTTGTAAATTGCTTCTTATTTCTCGTAATCATTATAGAATTTTAGTTAATTTTATTTAATTATGATTGGTAATTAAAAAAAACACGGATACTATGATAAAAACAATTTTAATTTTATAATTAAATTAGAAATAATCTAAAAATTTAAAAATAGACAAATTGCCAGTTTTTAATTTTTATTATATTCTAAAATAGTAAAAAATATCAGTTCCTATCTATTAGCTCTTAGGTATAATTCACAGCGATTTAATATATAAATCATGATACTAGTTTCATTATAATATACCTATAGGAACAATTGTAAATTTAATTAATATTTAAATAATAATTCTTCTATATCAACTCTGCAGGTAGGGCATGTTTTATTCTCATTAAACCAGTTGTAAATTTCGTCTTCGTGAAAAATATGAAAACAGGGAAGTCTTATTATTTTTTGATTGGCTTCAAAGTCTTCGAAACAAATAATACATTTTTTAGAATCTTCAGCAAGGTGATCTATTGTATTCTGTTTTATGTTTTCAGATATAAACATAGAATAATACTGCTTGTCGAGGGGATGTTTTACATTCGCATCTAATTGAAGTAAATGCTCGTAATCGAGATCATCTTGATCATCACTGTTTGCTGCACTTAAAGAATGCGAGTGATATGAATTGTGACTATTGCTAGCGCTGCTATTATGGTCGTGAATAAAATTATTGTTAATAATATTGGGATAATCGTTTGCTTCACTTGCGTTTATGTAAAGAAAAGTGTCTTCATTATCTATGTTTATTTCGTGGGGATTATTATGAAGTTCAGAGTCTATAATATCCTCATGATAATCGTTTATAAAATTATTATTATTAATATTATTATTAGTATTATTTCCAAAATTTTCCCATCCGTCTGGGTTGTATTCTTTTACGCAGTAATTAACATGCATTTCGTAATTTATTTTAAGAGGAAATGTTTTCAAACAAACGTGGCAAATATAATAGTCCTCTTCTTGATTTTTCCAAATTTGAGAATTCTGCATGTATCTCAATCCGTTTTCGTCTTGATTTAATGCATTATTATTAAATGATGATTTATTAGCGCTCAAGGGTTCTAAAATTTGAGAATTTTCTTTAAGCAACATGAAACTATTTTTTTGAATTGAATTTATTACATGACTAGAATTGTTTATTTTGTGATTACTTTCATCATTGTTAATATCAAAATATTCGTCAGACTCATGACTCAGGTTAGACTGATTTTCAATTTTAGGAAAATTTTCTGCATTTTTATTATCCCCGTGACTGCTCATTACAATTATAAAAATTATTTCTAAATTATAATATTTGCTATTTATTAATTTTAATTTTATAATTTCTTAATAAGGATAAATCTTAGTATTATTCGCTCCTCCGATACTGCTATCTCCAAAAGCAGAATCATTAATATCTTCTAAGTTATTGATGTTAGGGTTATTGATTGCTCTGACTATTAATTCATTCATCCAAGGTTTTAGTGCAAAACAGCAGGCGAGGCGAGAATTAGGGAATACTACCTCTTGTGATTGTTCAATGACATTCTGCTCGACAGGGTGAATTTTGGGCTTCATGTAAGTAAACCAGGGCTCGGATACAACAACATGGCACTTTCCACAATAGGGTCCTGAAGCTTTTGCAGCAGCGGGGGTATCTTCTGAATATTTTCTATCTGGGTCACCTCCGTCACAGTCCGCACGAAAACCTTCCATTTGATGTCTTACAATTACATGATGCAATGGCTCATTTGGCCAGCCTGGATATCTCCTTAGTGATCCGTCAGCTGCAATTACGTTCACCCAAATACTAATTTCAGTTATTTATATATTTCCTATTCTTACATCAAGTCTTTTACTTTAGGAGCTGATTTGAAATGGGATCCTTTAGGAACTGCTGAATCTAAACTACTCCCTCCGAAATATTTACCAGCTATTTTATTTAAATTCAGAAATATAGAATAGAAGTTTAAAATTATATTTATCTTTTACTTTGGTATAAAGTTTTTGTGCCTGTTATAGTATTCTTTTTTAATAGTGATAAAGTTTTCATTTAGCTAATGTTTATAAGTTAATAATTTTTAATTAATTAATTTTAAATAAAAATTTATTTTTCGAATAAAAAAAATTATTTAAATCAAGCACCCATTCGATCATATAGTTAAAATTATTTAATCTCCATCACATATTTAACAGAAATGTACAATAATTAGAATTTAATATGAATTCGCTAATTATCCTGACTCAGTCAATTTTTCAATTTTTCTTTTATATTTCTTTTTAATTTTATTACACAAAAGTTCTTCGGTATGAGGATTATGAAATTTCCATTCCTCCTTGGCATTTTTTATTGCTATTCTACATTCCTGTTCAATCAACTTAATTTGATCTTGTAATTTTGTTGAAAGATATTGATTTTTATTTAAATTATATGTAGAGACGTGTGTATTTCCCTTACTTACTGGGGCATGTTTAAATGGTTCATTTATGTGATTAAGATTAATTCCACTAGAAGAAATTTTACTATTGTTCTTTATTGAAAAACTGTCATGGCTTTGATGAGTAGGAATTTCATTTAACCCTAGCTTACCTGTAAGGCTAGTGTTTCCAATCAAGGGTAATTGCAAAATTTCACTGATTGAATTGTTATCATTTTTGGGAGTGTATCGAATATTTGGAATAGCCTCATTATTTTTCTCCTGTTCTTTTTTAAATGACTGCGATTGAACCAGATTCAAATTAGGAAGTTGAGAAATTTTAGGAAACTCTGCCAAGTCTAATATATTAACTATATTCACAGAATCATAATTTTTATCATAAATCTTTCGCATCCCAGATTGATTACGATTTTTCTCCATTATCGATGATTGTCGTTTTAGTGGAGTATTTTGATTGAAATTTGTTCTCGATGTGTTGGTCTCTATAGGATTTGTAAAAATGTTTTTGTTTGTGTTATAATTTAATTCTTCCTGTTTAATTTTATTCTCAAGATTTTTTATTTTCTCTTGGATTTGCTTTGAAGTGTGAGGATTATGAGACGTTTCATTAATTATTTTCATTGATTTTGGATTACCAGAATCTCTGTTTGTATTCGTGGTATAATTTACCTCATCTTTATTTAATTTCTTTTCTAATGATTTTCTTCCTATTTCTTGCAAGAAATTCAAACTTCTTAATTTCGAATCAATCACAACACTTGATTCACTTTCTGTTTCTTGTTTTTCCTCTATTGGAATAAAATCAATCAGATCCTGAATCAAAAAAGAATTTTCTCTAGGGTATTCTATTTTCTCAATAATATTTTTTTCATTCTGCTTATCCAAATGATTTCTCTCTATATTTATCATTCTTATCTTTGCTGATTCAAGTTTTTCTCTACTATTGAAAAAATTCAATAACTCTTCGTTCGATTCCTCTTCATATTCAAAATCAACACCTCTCAATCTTTCTTTTAACTTTTTACAGAAGATATACCCTCTAAAATATCTCTGCAATTTTTTAATTTTTTCGATTTTTTTTCGTTTCAAAGAAAATTTAAAAAACTGCAGAGAATTCAATAAAAATTCAAATCTGTGTTTAAAAACATACAAATATTTCATCAAATAGTTTTGAATAGTCGTGTGATAATTGAAAAGAAATTTCTCTTTAGATTTGTTAACTTCTAGAATCTCTTGAAGTGAATTCTTAATGAAGGAAGTTTTACTCTTGAAATAATTCCTACTAATAAGATTTAAAAATTCAAGTTTGTAATTGTCACATGAGGGGAGATGGAAGTTGAATTTATTGAAAATAATGTAAACGTGAAAGACAGAATTGAAAAATTTCATGAACTGATTTTGAAAATTGAAAATGTTAAAAAATGTAGTGAAATCTAAACTAGGGGGAGTATTATTAAAATTTCGTGATCCGCTAAAATTTCTTAGATTAGACTCCTCCCTTTCAACCATCTCATTATCAAACGTCTTTAAAAAAGGAAAAATTTTCATCATGATATTCTCAATTCTTATCACCCCCTTCAAATTTATCGAAAATGGATTATTATTAACATTTAACACTTCAAGATTTTTGTTAAATTCCAAAATTTTCAAAATATCTGAGAGATTTTCAATTTTGTTGAAACTCAAATCAAGCTCCCTAATTTTTTGACAATATTTCAAACTCTGGCAGTGATCTTCTTCACATAAAAGTCTTATCTTATTATCCTTTAGAAATAATTTCTCTAAATTTGGACAAAGAAAGAAATTCAGCAGAGATATTCTATTATCGTTCAAATCCAAATATTTTAAAAATGGAAAAGAAAAATTTTCTGGAATTTGCTTGATAAGATTTTCGCATAGAGTTAGCTCTTCTATAAACAGCAATTGTCTTTCTATATCTGAAATAGAATCTATCTTGTTCCTACCGAGTGAAAGAGTTTTCAATTTTTTATTAAAATTTAAGTTTTCAATCTTTTGAATTTGGTTCCCGTTGAGAAAAATTCTTTCTAAATTTGAAATTTGTGCTAAATTTTCGATTCGATAAATTTTGTTCTTGTTTAATATGAGTGTATTTAAATTTTGGCACTTCTCTAAATTTTCGATTTTACTAATAAAATTTTCTTCTAAATTTAAATTCTTCAAATTTACGAAATTTTTGAACAAATGAGATTCGATTTTTGTGAGGTTTTTCGAGCTTAAATTCAATTCAAGGATATTCTGATCTAAACAATCATACATTGGGATGATTGATTTTTTATTCTGAATGGTGAAAGAGTTTATGAATAAATTTTTGAAATTGTTAAAATTTATGTCAGGAGCATATTCAGAGCTAGATACATTTGTTGATTCTTGGAGAGTTTTTTCTTTATTTATATTACTTTTATACCCGTAATCATCGTCTGCTGATAAATTTTTATTCCAGGATTTAATTATCTCTGCTAATTTCAAATTGTCATTGTGATTTTCACGCTTCAATTGTGAAATTTTTCCTGAATTAACATTTGAATTCAACGCTTCAGGTAAGGGTTCAAAATTTGTCATTGATTTTTGTGAAATTTTTTTATAAATTTTATCCATTTGTAGATTTATGTTTTTTCTTATGTTTTGATTTTTTGAATCTTTAAGAAGTTTGTTTGATAAAGATGAAGAAATCGAATCTTTTAAATTATTTGAATTTGTAGTTAAAATGTCGAATATATTACGAAGAAGCGTAGAGGTAGCTGTATTATCTACGATGGGAGTACATTCAATTGTCTCATAATTTGAAGTTTCTATATCTAATTCAGCCTCGCATAAATCTAAAATTTCTAAATTGGAAATAGAACTCTCTTTATAATGATTCTCATTTATATTAAATAGAATTCTCGATGATTTATGCACATAATCTTTCTTGAAACTCACGTCATTTATTAAAACTTCTGAAAATTGTTTCAATGGAGATTCCATATACATAAAACGTTTTTTTCTCTCACTCAGTTGGTGATTAATTCCATAAATTTCTTCTTTTTGCATCAAGATATTTTCGTTCAACTCCCTCAATCTATTTACATTTTCTTCATCTTCTCTCAATAGTTTTTCTATATTTATATTCTGATTCAATTTATTAAATTTAAATAAATTAGAATTTTTATCATCATCTGCGTCGATTTTGGGATTCTCCATAAAATTTTCTGGGGCGGTTACAATGTCAAGGAACGAATCATCTTTGGCAATACTTAACTTCGTCTCTTCCTGATTACTTTCTAGTCTACTGAAATCAGATATTTCAACAAGATTTATATTCATACAATGATCCATAACATTAAGGCTTTTATCAACATCAAATTCATCTTGATTGAATTCCTTGTCAAGTAATTTTAGCTCTTTATTATATTTATTCAAATTTTCTAAACGTTCGATTAATTCCTTGTCATATCCCAATTTTTCCAAACCGCTTGTATCATTCACATTCATGTCTGAATTCAAGCTCAGACTATTATTCATATCGTTAATTTCCCTATTAAATTTTTTTTTTCCAGTCTTGCTATTCCATTTGTCTGCATCATCTTCGTCTAAAAATTTAATAACATCTTTGTATCGGCCTAGTTTGATCAGTTCTGTTATATATTCATTATTATTATTATTCATTATTTAATTCCTTATTTTATTCATATTAAAATATAAAAATTTCAAAATTTTATTGATAAAATAAATAAATAATGTCTGTCTGTTATCTGAAATACGGAATGATTTAAATTATTTACAAAAATAAAAAGCTAAATTTTATATAATCACCAGAATTATTTGAATTTCAAATTATAAATAAACTTAACCCCCTTTTTTTCCATCCGGGGGGGTTTCTAGGTAGTTTTTCTGATCACTGAGGTCTTGAACACCATTCATAGTGTTTAAATGCTTTTCAAAAAATACTTTTATCTTGTTTTTAACTGTTTGGGTTATCAAATTTTGAAATCTGTTAACCTCCTCCCTAGAATTGTTTCGACTCATCTCTTCACCAGTGATTTCTGATTTTTCTAAATTGCCTATGAAAAAGTCTTCGTTATGCACCGGTTGAAGCTCGAATTTTGAATTAAGATCCTTAGGATGAGTGAAACTTTGATTGAATTCAATTTTATCTTTTTGATCTTCTATAGTGCATGTTAAATCATTTTGATTAAAATTTTCATTTTCTTCGCTAATTTTACAATTTTCTTTTGTTCTAATAATATCACACTCATACTCTTTTTGTGTTGTGAAATTTAAATTTGAACAATTATTAATTAAAAATTTATTGAATAAATTATAATCGAGACCACAATTTTTCATGAGGTCATTATGAAACTCAGAAGTTGATATATTAATCATCGACGAGTCTGGTGGCTGGGTGTTTTTCAAAGTGGGATAGTCTTGAACTGGGTCAGAATTTCTGGGAAAGGAATTCCAATTTGAATTCTGTTTCTGATTTTCGTACTCATTTAAATTATCTGCTCCCAGTAAAAATTCAGTGGAGACTGGGTTCATTTCTCTCATTTCTGGAAAATTTTGAACCCGCGGATGCTTATAGATCAGAAATATCTTGTTATTAGTACTCTTGTTATTTACACCATTAGTGTTTTCATCTTTTGATATTTGTAATTCTGAATTTCCATTACAAGGCTGGTTATTGACCTCTTTATCTATCTCTTTAGGAGGCTTCATTTTATTTATGCTTTTAACTTTCCTTTTGACTTGAATTGATCTATTCGATGGTTTAGAAGCATTCGAAATTTTTGATATACAAGAAATTTTATCTTCCTCCTTTTTTACTTTTTGCCTCTTTCTCTTTTTCTTCCCGATAATCTCAACGTTTGTGATTTCATTTAAATTTAAATTACCGGTAATCTCCTTTTTTAAGAAAATTTCATTTTCTTCTCGAGTTTGGTCCTTCATGATTAAATTTACATTAACATCAGCATTTAAATTAAAATTTACATTCACTTCATTCTCTTTTTCTTGAAATTCGTTTGATTTTTCGAAAGAATTAAGTCTAAATATTTCATCAGTTGCGTCCTTGTAAATGTTCTGTAAATTTTCGTTTAAGTTTTTCTCTGAATCCTGAATGATAAGCTTCTCTTCAAAAGTGTTATTAGGTCTAACTATTTGGATTTCTGAAAGAAAATCATTTGATATTCCATCTATTTTAAATATACATTGATCTTGTTGAATTTGTGGTACATCTGAGAGTGGATTTGTTTCAACTGCGATTTTATTCTTTCTTTGTTTTGGAGTTTTAGGTATCTTTTGTTTTACGTCTTTTGTGGTTTTATCTTTTGGATATTCCAAATTTTTCTTCTTACGATATTTGATTTGATCATTGCTTAATATAAACTCATAAAAATTTTGTTCGCTCTCATATTGTGGAAGGAGTGGAAGAATGTTCGAAGTTGTTTGAACATTCAAAAGATCAGAACCAAAATCCTCCTTAGCCTTTTCTTCTTTATCCTCCAATACATATTTCTTATCAGATTTTGGACTGCCGAAATCGATTTTTATGACTGTATCGAAATTTTTAACTTTGTTTGAAACACCCCCAAAATTTTCTTCTTTTTCAACGGGTGACGAATTATTTAACTCAGATACGAATATATTCTCACCAGTCGTCGTTTTTTCTTCCTCCTGAGCTTTCTTGGCTTTAGATCTAGCTCTTTTCTTTTTAATAAGATCCGTATTTGTGTTTGTTAAATTTTCCTCTTCTGAATTCGAATTTTTCATGTAAAGATTAAAATTAGGTTCCAAATTATTCGAAATGATCGTGACAGTCGCTATATTACTAACATTAACAACATTGGAGTCATCATGTCCAAAGAAAATTTTGTCTATTGGATTTAAATTAGTAGACCCACTGACCGAATTTGATTCCTTTTCTTTTGATTTCTTCGGACAATCCAAGATACACGCTTCGCTCTCTATTGTTTTGTTAATACCAGCTGGGATTGTGATTGGTTCTTCAAAATCAAAATTGTTCTTAGAATTGAAAGAGGATTTTCTCTTCAGCGATTCCTTTTTAGTTTGCTCTTGCATAATAACAAAAATTTTGTTCCTTTCTTTTTTTGGAGTAAAGTTTACTGAGGAAATTAACGAACTATTTTCATTTACAGAGATTGCTCCTTTATTGTTCGCATCAGTGTCTATATTTTGTTCTTGACTTTCAGATATTTCTTTCTTAATGGTTGTATCTCCTTTGTTTACCTTCTCTTTTCTTAAGATTTTATTTTGAACGTTTGTGACTTTATCTTTTAACTCACTGACTTGTTTTTTTTTGTTTATGGTTACCACCTGATTTACGGATCTATTTTCTTCTTTTAGCAATCTTAAATAGCCGTCGACCCACCTTTGTAGTAGACTTTGATCCAAGTAGACATTGAATTTATTAAAAATCACCAAATGAATCATTGAGAATACCACAAAGGAAAATTTTTTGTCTCTCGTTCTATTCCGTCCCTTAGGTAAAAATATTTTTGTCAAATATTTTTTCAAATTAAATTTAGAGATGGTGTTGGTATTTTTCCCGTATCCGAGTAATGAAATACTCTTTAGGAATTCTCTAATAATTTTATTTTTTGTTATAAAAGGAATTTTAGAAACTTTACTTATACTCGGTATATTATTAGTAAGATAACTCTGAAATCTTTGTAATATCTCATCATCATTTCTTGTTTCTTTTTTAAGAAAATATATAAGAGACATAATCTCAATGTGCATATTACAGGTATTTTCTGAAGAGAAAATTCCGCTCACGAAATTCTTGTTATTCTTATTGACCGAATATATTAGAGCTCTATATAATTCTTCATCATATAAGAGCCTTATTTGTTGTGTGAAGTTAGTTGAAATACTAGAATTGAATTTAGAGAGCTTGGAAAGTATTACGTTATAATGAGAGAATTTATCCTTTTTATTATCGTTGCTTAAAATGTCCTTGTGGGTTTGCTTTATCAAAGTATGATTATTGTATGTTTCATCTGCGGTCGAATCTTTGTGATCTATTTGAATCTCTGCCCAATTTTGGGAATTCAACTCAAAGTCAGAACTCCTTGTTTGAAGAATGTTTTCGTTTCTTGGATTATCAATTACGGTTTCTTGGACTACTCTACTGAAGCAATTGATTATACAAGTTTCGCCATTATGATTTTCAGCATATTTATTTATATTAGAATTAATAATATTGATATTCGAATTATTTGTATTATTTGGACTATTTGAATGATTTGAAAAATCTTTAGTACTCTGAAAGCTACTTAAATCCTTTAAATTTAATTCCTCAAAAAGATTCAAAATAAGAGAGTTATTAAAGTCATATTTCAGATAGCTATCAATTGTATTAAGAATAGACTCAAAATCTCTATAGTTGGCACTTTGATCTGTTTCAGCCTTAATCTTAGATTTACCAAATTTGTTAGGCATCCGCTCATTATTAACAGAATTCTTCTCTAAATTTGATGTGTTTTTTAAACTATAACTTGCTGTAATATTTTTTCGATAATTGAAAATATTTTTAGAAAATGTCGTATCCATAGCTTTTACAATACATCCTTTCTCAATCAAGTTCTGTAATGGCTGAATTGATCTGTTTGAATCAACTTTAGAATCACCAATGAACTCAGAAAGCATCATAGACATCGTATGGTTTATATTTTCTTTAAGGATTTGTTCATCTTTGTTTCTTGGCTCAATAAGCTTAGAGTCATCTCCTAAAATCCCTAGGAATTTCATCTCCTCCTTGTAGTCGTTTAATACTTTGTAATATTCCTTCTTGTCAAAATGAGGCAACGACTTGGAAATTTTTGACTCATTGCCTTCAGGTTTCTCTTTTTCGGGTTTCTCTTTGTTTAATGGAGGCTTTTCCTTTTGATTTTTCATACTAGTGATTGATAAGGAATCCTCAAAGATGACCGTGCCTTCATTAATGTGGAATTGTATTTTGGAGTCCTCTGTCACTTTGAATTGTTTATCTGCTTTTGCTCCCTTTTGTAATTTGTTATTTTATTATTTTACTCTTTTTTTCGCAATTGCACCGGTTGTTACTTCCGTCTCATTTGATACTTTCATTTTTATTACTATAATTTTATTCTTATCTAGTATTATATGTAATCCTTAAGAATATTATTTTAATAATTAAATTTTAGGAGAGTTGTATATGTGTGTAATTTGGGAAGTTTCTAAGTACCGCAAGTGTTTTAGTTTATTAATATATCCTTAATTTGATTCCGGGTTTTAATTTAATTACACACTAATGAATTTATGTATTAATTTAATTAATATGCTTATATAATTTATTAATGCTAATATATACTAATTTATTTTAGATTTAATAAGATAAGGTTTAATTGTTATGGTTGATATGGGAATTTTCATTGAATATTTTTTAGTGATGACTAAGTGAGGATTAATTAATGATTAAATAGCCTCAAATGATTATTTTTTATTTTATATGTGTAAGTTGAAATCATTTTAAGAAAAAAGATCAAAACCAAAAGAAAGGACTTAAATATTCTTTATGGTTGTGTTTCTAATAAAGATAGTATCAAGATTAAATTTTAGGGATTTGTCACATTTTATTTGAGGAGAAATTATTATAACAGAAATATCCAATGATTAGTCTTTTGAGATTTAATTTTCATATTTCTTTCTTGGTAGTTCTTATACAATGATTGATTTAAATATGTCTATGTCATATTCTGATTTAAAGAATAATCATAACTAGTAGCATATGATTTTTCAATTTTATGTATAATTTATGTATTTTAAATAAGTTTAAAGCTATTAATTTATCGGGTTTATATTCCAGCATAAATAACAAATTAATATAGGTTAATTATTAGAGTTTTTATTATAAAAATGATTAAAACTTAAAAATTTAATTGAAAAACAAAATCACAATCAATGCAAGTTGATAATACATATGATCCACAAGACAACTCAAGAAATTTAACCAACTACGAAAATATTCTATCTTCAAAAAACACATACAAACCCTTAACGGCAGAAGTTTCAATCAAGTGTCCATGCAGACAATCTATTAATACAAAAAATATGATGACATGCGCCACATGCAAAACACAGCAGCATCAAGATTGTATGAAGGATCTTTCCAAAATGCAAAATTATCAATGCCCAACATGCCAATTGAGCGAAAGTGATTTTTTTATAAAACCTTTATTCAACATTCTACAACCGACTTTGATAAAAAACGAAAAATCAGATGCAAAATTCTCACAAACATTTCAAGTTGAGTTAGAATTCTTAAAAATTCTGGAGAAAGTTTATTTAATTTCTCCACAGAATATGAAATACGTAATGATACGCTGTTTAAGACTAGAAGAGGAAGGTTATGAACATCACTGGCCTTTCAACTGTGTTATAAATGTAAACGGCACGACATTAAAAACCTTGAACTTGCCCAAATATCCTCCGCGAAGTAAATCAAGGGTGGATTATCCCATTACGTTTTATTTTAAACCAGAGGATATTAACCAGACTCAAAACTATCACAACCTGCATAAAGAATACTTTTTCTTCTTAAGCCGTCATTTGAATTTGGTTCCACTGAAGAAGAATGTGATAGACCTCAAAATCGATTACAGAAAGAATGACAATGATAAATATTCCTATGTAATATCAATAGACCTTGTAGAAGTTATCAAGGATAAAGAGGAAGTAATCAATTCAATCCCAGTAGTTTCTGATATTAAAGTGCTAAAGAGTATTCTGAATCCAAATCTAAATCAAATTGTAAATCCTAATTCTAAGCAAATTGACAATATGGAAGAAATTACTTCAAGTGAAAAAGTTAATTTAATCGACTGCTATACAAATTCTCATAAGATAAGGATACCTGTGAGGTCGATCAACTGTTCTCATTTGAAAATTTTTGACTTGGCGTTTTTTCTACAAATCAATAGAAAAAATAAATCATATGAATGCCCAATTTGTAAGAAGAAGGCAACGAGATTATATGTCGATGGATTTATTGCTAAGTACTTAAAAGACTTCCCGAATGTAAGTGAGGTTGTTCTATCTCAGAATTATGAGATTAGTAACGTGCTTTTGGTCAAGGATAGTTGTGAAGGTGAAATAGACAACGGGAACCTTGGTAAAGATAAAGTGAAAACAGGCAGTT
>Ga0169931_10005702_pt1 | contig 18923 bp, 18 predicted proteins | sample Kivu_15m_20L_FD_129675 | JGI IMG/M metagenome (GOLD analysis project Ga0169931, IMG submission 129675) | Freshwater microbial communities from Lake Kivu, Western Province, Rwanda to study Microbial Dark Matter (Phase II) - Kivu_15m_20L... | ecosystem: Environmental > Aquatic > Freshwater > Lake... | reverse complement strand
CTCCTCAGCCTTCGCGCCGGACTTTTCCCAAATCGGCGTGGCAATCGCCCCAGGCTCAACGATCGACACCCGAATCCCCCACTGCTGCACTTCAAGCCGCAGCGCATCCGTCAGCGCCTCCAAGGCAAACTTCGACGCGGAATAGGGCCCCATCAGCGGCATGGCCGCACGCCCGGCAATCGACCCCATATTCACGATGCGGCCGCGCCCCTTCCGTAACGAGGGAAGAAAGGCCTGAATCACCGCGACCTGGCCGATGACATTCACCTCGAACTGCCGGCGAAGATCCGGGATCGGCACCGCTTCCAGCGGGCCCGCGACAGCGATTCCCGCATTGTTCACCAAACCGGCCAACCCCGCCTCGCCCACCCGTTCGGCAACCAGCCGGCGAGCCTGCTCGATCGTCCCGGCATCCGTTACATCCAGCACAATCGGCTGCAGCCGGGGTGACGCCTGCGCTCTCAGGCGCACACCATCCTCCGTGCGTCGCACACCGGCAAACACGACAAACCCCAGACGATCCAGATGCCAAGCACAAGCCGCCCCGATTCCCGTCGAGGCACCGGTGATCAGCACAAACTTCGGTTGTGTCTCCACGTCACACCCATTCCTTGAGATCATTCAGGCCACGATACCAGCTTTTGCCGATGGGTTCACGCCAAACGCACGGTTCGTCAAGAAGCACCACACCACCCTTGACGATGAGCAGGGAAGTATGCGAGTTTTCACTCGCATGGCGGTGTAGCTCAGTCAGATCCTCCTTCTCACGTCCGGTTCCGTCCAGGCACGCTCATCCTCAAGACATGCGCCCCTTGAGCGCCCAATTCCAGATTGGCGTAGAGCACCCGCAAGAGATGATCCCGCGTGATCATGCCGAGCAATCGGCCGTCTTGCGTGACCGGAACCTGGTTGACATCGTGCTGTTCCATGACCCCCAAGACGTCCAGAATCGGCGTCTCCGGCGCCACGGCCTGCAACCGGTCGATCGGGGTCATGGCCTGCACGACGAAGCTGTCCCCCCATCGTTCCTGGGGCACGGCCTTCACCTGATGCAGCGTCACGAGACCTTCGAGCCGTCCGTTCTGCGAGACCAGAAAGCATCGCCGGCCTGTCCGCAGAATATGCTCATGCACCAAGTCCGCGAGACTCAACTGGCCTGACACGGTGGGACAATCCCGCGCCATGATGACTTCGGCCGTCAGGCCGCTCAACGCCGATCGCAGGCTCATCTGGAGGACGCTTTCCTGCGCGGCATTGAGCAAGAACCACCCGATGAAGGCGAGCCACAGCCCGCTGAACCAGCCCCCGGCGATCAACCCTGTCCAGATCCCGCCCAGAATCAACGCATAGCCGACGGTCTGCCCGGAGGCGGCCGCGACTCGGGTGGCCTTCGCAAAGCTTCCGGTGAAGTGCCAGAGAACAGCCCTGAAGATCCGGCCCCCGTCGAGCGGGAAACCCGGCACCAAATTGAAGATCGCCAGCATCAGATTGATTGAGGAGAGCCAGCCGCCCAACGCCGCGAGATGCTCGAACTGCTCTCCGGCGAGATGAGAGATCGCTCCGAATCCCACCGCGAGCAACGCGCTGGCGATCGGCCCCGCGATCGCGATCTGGAACTCGGTGAGCGGGCGGTCAGGCTCCCGCCCGATTTGCGCCACGCCCCCGAACGCGAAGAGCGTGATCGCTCGCACGGGAAGGCCCTTGGCCAGCGCGACGAAACTATGGGCTAATTCGTGTAGGAGAATCGAGACGAAGAACAGAAGGCTCGTGACGATCCCTACAGCGTAATGCTCGACCGTCGTCCAGTGGGGATGCTCCGAGGTAAAGCGAGTCGTGAGGGAAAAGGTGATCAGGAAGAAGATGATGAACCACGAATAGTGGACGCCGACCTCGATCCCGCGGACGGTCGTCAGCTTCACGGATTGTCCGATCATGCATTACCCCCTTGCGTCGCAAGCAGCCGACCGATCGTTCACCGGACGTTCTTCTTCCGGCCTTTCAACAAGACGAGAACCCCGACGATGCCGATGATCACCGCCAGAATCCCGAGCACCATGAACGGGTCCATCTCAATGCCTCCTTCCACTCATAGGGCAGCCGAGCCATGCATGACGCGATGCGCTCCGCCGAAGTCACCCGACCAGCCGCAGCGCCAGATAGGGGACCAAATTGAAGAGCACGATGGCGATCTTGTACATCGCCATGCCGATGTACTGAATGGCATCGAAACGCTCTGGCGACAGGCGGAACCATCGGGCGTGCCTTCGGTGCAACCAGTCGTGCGCGGCGGTGAACTGCAGACACCACCCCAGGAGCACACCGTAATTGAGCACGGCGCACCACAACAACGTCTCACGCAGCGTGTCGAGTGTCATCCGTGCTCCTTCTTGTCAGCGCGCCGGGCCCTGTCCGCCGGTTCCACTGCAACCGCAGCCAGGTCTCCACTTCTACGACGACATACACGGTCACGGCCGCCGCCAGGACCAGCCCCCAGGCGGGCCCGTCGATCGGGGCCGTATGAAACAACCGGTTCATGGCCGGGACATAGGTCAGCAGGAGTTGCAGCGCGGTCATGACGGCCACCCCGCGCCAGATCCAGGGATTGCTGAACAGGCCGACATGGAACATGGTGCGCTCCAGCGAGCGGCAGTTGAACAAGTAGAACAGCTCCGCCATGACGAACACGTTCACCGCCGCCGTGCGGGCCGCGACGATCGAGTCGGTCCGATCCAGTTCCCAGAGAAACACGCCGTAGGCGCCGGCCAGCATCAATGCCGACACCAGGACGATCCGCTCGATCAGCACGCCCGTCAGGATCGGCTGGCCGGGATCGCGCGGCGGCCGCATCATGATGCCCGGTTCTCTCGGCTCGAACGCCAGCATCAGCCCCAGTGTCACCGCCGTCGTCATATTGATCCAGAGAATTTGCACCGGCAGGATCGGGAGCACCGCTCCGAACGCAATCGCCGTGAGCAGGACCAGCCCTTCCCCCGTGTTGGTCGGCAACGTCCAGACGATGAACTTCGTCAGGTTGTCGAAGACGCAGCGGCCTTCCTCGACGGCCGCTGCGATGGAGGCGAAGTTGTCGTCGGTCAGCACCATGTCCGCCGCTTCCTTGGCCACTTCGGTCCCGCCGCGCCCCATCGCCACGCCGATATCCGCCTGCTTCAAGGCCGGCGCATCGTTCACGCCGTCGCCGGTCATGGCCACCACATGGCGCCGCGCCTGCAAGGCCTCGACCAACCGCAACTTCTGTTCGGGCGAGACCCGCGCGAAGACCGCCGTGCGGTCGGCGACGGCGGCTAGTTGATCCTGAGGAGTCGCCGCTAAGTCCTGCCCCGTTATGGCGATCAACGTGCCGCTTTCAGCGTGGGTGCGTCCATTGAGTCCGATCTGCGCCGCGATGGCCCGCGCGGTCAGCGCATGGTCGCCGGTGATCATTTTGACCGCGATACCGGCGCTTTGACAGGCGCGAACCGCCGCGACGGCTTCGGGCCTCGGAGGATCCATCATGGCCTGGAGCCCGAGAAACGTGAGGCCGCCTTCCACATCGCGCTCCGTCAGCGTGAGGGTATCCGATGGAACCGACTTGCGCGCCAGCGCCAGGACACGGAGCCCGCGACCGGCAAAGACATCCACCTGACTCAGCACGGCCTGAGCATCAAGCGCCTGCTCCGTCCCGTCCGCCAGAAGCATCCGCCCGCACAAGCGGATCGACTTCTCCACCGCCCCTTTGAGATACAGCACCGCCTCCCCGCCCGAATCCATCCGGTGCAGCGTGGCCATGAACTGCCGCTCCGACTCAAACGGGATCGCGTCCACACGCGGGAACTGCTCGTGGAGCCGGTTCAGATCGAGCCCGGCTTTCTTCGCCGCCACCAGCAAGGCGCCTTCCGTGGGGTCGCCCGCGATCGTCCAGCGGCCGTCACGATCGAGATGCTGTGCGTCGTTGCAGAGCGCCCCGGCGGTAAGAAGTTCCTGCAATCCGGGATCGAGTCCAGGCGAGAGGCTAGGGGCAAGGGGTGATGGGCAGCGATCGACTCCTGGCCCCTGGCCATTCACCTCGCGTATCTCCCCGACCGGCCCGTAGCCGGCGCCGTCAACATCGAACACCCGGTCTCCTGCTAAAATCGCTTGGACCGTCATTTCATTTTTAGTGAGCGTGCCGGTTTTGTCCGAACAGATGACGGTGGTGCTGCCCAGGGTTTCCACCGCCGGCAACTTGCGGATGATCGCATGGCGCCGCGCCATCCGCCCGACGCCGATCGCCAAAGTAATCGTGACCGCGGCGGGCAGTCCTTCGGGAATGGCGCCGACTGCTAAGGCCACCGCCACCATGAAGATTTCAGTTACGGGCTGGCCTCGCCATAAACCCAACGCAAAGGTCAGAGAAGCTAATCCCAGAATCGCCACCGTCAGCACTTTGCTGAACGAGCCGAGCTTCTTGGTCAGTGGTGTGTCGATGATGGTCGCTTCCCCGATCAACTGGTGAATCCGGCCCAGTTCCGTCGCCACGCCGGTCCCGACCGCCACTCCAATCCCTTGGCCATAGGTGACCAGGGAGCCGGAGAAGGCCATGTTCTTGCGGTCCGCGACGACCGTCTCGGGCGGCAGCACCAGATCGGCCTTCTCCACCGGCACCGATTCTCCGGTCAGCGCGGATTCGTCCACCCGTAACTCGCGAACTTTCGTCAACCGCAGGTCGGCCGGGACCTTGTCGCCGGATTCCAGCAGGACCACCTCTCCCGGCACAAGATCCTCGGAGGGCACCCGGACCGTCTGTCCGTCCCGCCGGACCCTGGCTTCGGTCTTCATCATCGACGCGAGGGCGTCCAGCGCCGCCTCCGCGCGCGACTCCTGTATGAACCCGACGATGGCATTGACCAGAACCACGCCGAAGATCACACCCGCATCGACCCACTCGCCCAAGAATGCCGTGACGACGGTCGCAGCGAGCAGCACGTAGATCAGCGGATGATGGAACTGGAAGAGAAATCGCACCAGCGGGCCATGGCGCCTGAATTTCGGAAGGACGTTCGGGCCGAATCGTTCCAGCCGCCGCGCCGCCTCCTCCGCGCTCAAACCCTTGGCTGCATCGGTCTCGAGCAGCAGGATGACTTCGTGGGCAGGCAAATGATGGTGCCCGCCGCTTCCGTTGCCGACAGTCATAGTTCCCCTTTGGATTGTCCTGGTGCCCGCCGCTGGGCCACTGTCCGATTCACGGTCATGACCGGGCACGGTGCCGAACGGACGAGTTCTTCGGCCACGCTTCCCAGAACAACCCGGGCGACGCCGCCGCGCCCATATGTACCGACCACCAGCAGGTCCGCCCCCATTTTCCGGCAAGTCTCCAGAATGCGCTCCGCCGGGCTCCCGACCTCCAGATGAGGATCCGTCGCGATTCCCAGCTTGAAGGCGCGCTGCGCGAGACGGCCCAACTGCAACAGAGCCGCGGTCTTCACCGGACGTAACGCCCGGCTCCCCGGTTCATGCTCGCCGGCCGGCCACGCGCCCATCACGACAGACAAAATGCACAGCCTGGCATGCAGCAGACCGGCCAGCCACAGGGCATAGTCGAACGCCCGCTGGGCCGGTTTGGAAAAATCTGTCGCCACCACAATCGTGAACGGCGCACGAGGCGGAGAGGTTTGCATAATCGCCCTTTCATTCAAGGTGAGAGAACAGCGTACCGATGCCGGAGCCCTTGTCGCCGGTGTCCACCGTAACGCGGTCTGCATTCGCAGGCCGCAATCGTTCCACTGCCCGGTCGGCGGCATCGACATACGGGCACAAGATCAGGTCCGCGCCGGCGCGGGTCAGGCGCGCGGCATCGGACGGCATTCTGGCCGTGAGCGCCACGCACCCCCGATAACCTTGCTGCCGCAACGTTTCCAGTAAGATGAGGTTAGTGTCCGCCAAGGGGGAGGTACAGACGACCCATCGGCAGCCGCTCAAGGGAAGTGACCGGATCAACTCCGGATCCTCGGCATCGCCATAGCGGGCTGGCCATCCGCGGCGCTCGGCCCCCTGCACCGCATCGGGATCAAAGTCGATGCCTAAGATCCTCCACCCTCCCGCCTGGAGCTCTTCGCCGATCCGGCTGCCGTACCGGTCCAAACCGAAGATGATCGCATCGACTGCACGGCTGACCGGCGCCCCAGCCCGATCCGAATCCTCGGCATGCGCGACCCGTCGTTCAAACACACCGAGCCAGGAAGACAGCCGTGCATACAGTTGATGCGAATAGAGAATCATATAGGTCGAGACGCCGATTGTGATCAGTCCAACCAGTGTAATGAGCCCCAGCACCGGGGCATCGATGTGGCCGATGCTTAGCGCCATAGAGCCGAGAATGAGCGAAAACTCGCTGATCTGCGCAACCGTAAGTCCAGCGAGAAAGCCCGTGCGTTTCCGATAGCCCATCCACCCCATAATGATCATCACGATCACTGGATTGCCGATCAGCACGAAGAGGGATAGTATCGTCGCGGGACCGAGTTGCGATCCGAGATACCGGAGGTCCTGCTGCGCCCCGAGGCTGAGAAAGAAAAACAGGAGGAGAAAATCCCGCAGGCCGACCAGACGCGACGCGATCGCCTCGCGAAAGGGCGACGAGGCCAGGGACACCCCCGCGACAAATGCGCCGATCTCCTTGCTGAATCCGAGCGCGTCGCCGAGCGATGCCAGAGAGACACCCCACGCGATAGCGAACAGCACCAGCAGTTCGGGGGAAGCGGCGATTCTCGTCAAGAGTCCTGGCAAAAGGTACCGCATGGCGAGCCCAATGGCCGCAAGGAACACACCGCCCATGCCCAGCACTCCGAGCAGCGCGCCCAAGCTCCCGGCACCGGCGGTACCCCCCGCGAAGGCCGAGAGGACGATCATCGCCACCACGACCACAATATCCTGGACGATCAGGAACCCCACCGCGATGCGGCCGTGGAGAGCGTCGATCTCGCGCTTGTCCGACAGCAGTTTAACGATGATGATCGTGCTCGAAAAGGTGAGCGCCACCGCCACATACAGCGCAGCCACCGGTTCGAGGCCCAGGAGTAGACAGAGCCCGAATCCGACCGCCGAGGTGAAGCCGACTTGCCCAAGCCCGGTCGCCAGCGCCACTCGGCCCATGTTCCGGATCAGATGCACGTCCAGCTTGAGCCCCACGACGAAGAGCAGCAAGGCGATGCCGAGCTTCGCCAGGAGATCGATCTGGTCGGCTGCATGGACCCAGTTCAATCCGGCCGGACAGGCCAGAATGCCCACCGCGATGAACGCGACGATCACCGGCTGTCGCCGTTGCAGCGCGATCGCGCCGCAGCCCGCCGCGAGAAACAGCAGCGCGGCGATCTCCGCAAACACATTGGGAAACATCGGCATAGTCCTCACCCACGGCCGCGTCTAGCACTTCGGTCCGGTCTCCCTCTCACGGCCAATTGTCCCTGACGGGCATAATCGATGGCCTCCGCCAAAATCCGCCCCGCTTCCTGGGGCGCATGAAACCCCATCGAATTCTCCGCCTCGACGAAGTCCACCATGAACTGCGCCTTCCGTTGAAGGGCCTGCGCGGGGGCGAGTACGTCGTCGCCTCGGCCGCTTTTCTTAGCCGCGGCCAGATCGCGGATCAGCGCCACGATCGCGTCCATCGCCCGATTGCGCAACGCGAACGTCCGATGTTGAATCGTCTCAACGCGATCCTTCAGCTCCGCTTCCGGCCACTTGTGGCACGTCTGGCAGGCCCGATTGATGTTCAACAGCGGGCTGCGGATATGGTGATCGCTAATCTTCATGGCGCCTTCGCGCTTGTACGGCATGTGACAATCGACGCAGGCCACCCCCGAGCGGGCATGGATACCCTGATTCCACATCTCGAATTCCGGATGTTGGGCCTTCAGCGCCGTCGCGACCAGAAACACGAGCACATGCCGGCGCGGCATGCTGATCACCTCACGGAAGAATGCGGCGAGCCAGGTTTGTCTATCCCCGTCCGGTTCACCCATGGGGCGCTTCTTCCTCTGGGATCGTCTCGGTCCTGAAAGTCAAATGCCCAAGGAATCTTTTCTCTGCTGGCCTTGTTGTCCCAGGCAACTCTACGCATCAGCAAGAAGGATACCGTGAGAGCCTGCAAGTCAACCCCCGACGTTTCCAGCATATTGCGTGAAGATTAAGGCCCTGCGCAACTCGCCGTGAGGGGAATTTGGCCACAGGGCGGAGGGCCCTTAGAGGCAAAACTCCACAGGGCGGGCGACTGCGATTCGGAGACAAGAAAGGGCGATAGTACGGTCAGCCGAGAGTCCCGGGACTCGGCGTCATGCTCACAGGCTCATTATTACGGGCATCCGTCGAATTCGGCTTCGCTCTCCTGTCCTCCGGGACCCAACGTGAAGACGAGCACTTTCTCTCCGGCAGGCACATCGAAATCCATAAAGACGTTCTCGATGGGAGAGGCGGTCAGCGTCGCGACGGCGTCCTTCAGGCCGTCGCAGTCGCTGGCGGATCCGCGTCGCCGATGTCGAACAGTATGAGACGCGGCGTTCAGGAGCGTTTGCGTGAAGGGGAAAATAACCCGCGTGGCCGATAGGCGGTACCGCGCAGATTTTCATCCAGGTCGCCGCGCACCGCGGATTCGGCGAATGGTGTCCGGAACGAGGAAACAGGCGGAACGCATCCTTGACGAGTTGATTCAGCGCGCCTACACAGGCGTGTTCGGATGGCCCACAGTCCAGGAGACGACGATTGCCGAGCTCGTCGATTTGGTGGTCGACGACTACAAAATGAATACCAGAAAGTCGCTGCGCAGTGCGCAGCAACTGGCTCAGTTCTGGAAGAGCCTGGCCGGCTCCCTGCTTGTCGAGCGCGTGACTTCCACCACGCTACGAGACTGGGCCAAGATGTGGGTCGAGCAGGACCACCTCTCAGGCGGACGCGTGAACCGTCGCATGAGCTTTCTCCTCCGAGGGTTCTCACTTGGGCTTGAGCATCAATTGATCACTCAACGCCCCAAATGGACCAGGCTGAAAGAAGCTCCGCCCCGGTCCGGCTTCTTTATCTGGGAACAGTTCACGTCGCTTCGGGACGCACTTCCACCCCATGCACGTGTTCCGGTCACGATTGATTATTGGAGCGGCATGCGCTGGGGGGAAATCACATCGCTAGTCTGGAACCAAGTCCTGTTCGATCATCGCCGTCAGATTGTACGGATTACTCTCGCTGGTTCTGACACCAAGACGTCCGAACCTCGAGCGCTGGTGATGGGTGGAGACCTCTATGAGGTCTTGCGAACGTGGGATGCGACCACACGGGTGACCCACCCGGATTGTCAGTGGGTGTGCCACTACTTGGGGCGACGACTCAAATCCATCCGAACCGCCTGGCAGAAAGCTTGTGTCAAGCTGGGATTAGGGAAGTGGACCAAGCCAAAAGGCAAGATGGTGGGCCAGCGTGGGTACGTCGGGGCGCTGATTCACGACTTCCGCCGAACCGGCGTGAAGAACCTGAGTGACTCCGGGGTCCCTGAGAAAATCGCGATGGCCATCTCGGGTCATAAGACCCGGTCCATATACGACCGCTATAACATCGTCTCAGAAGCGAGACTCGAAGAGGCCGGCGCACTGGTCGTGGCGCGGCATCGAAAACTGACTGAGGGGACCTCGGGCGGTCTTGCCGAGCCGGCCACTCCTATCCCACAATAGTCTCAATATTTGTCCTTCTGATCCCCGCCGTGATATAGTCCACCCCCCTGGCGGCTCTGTTGCAATCTGATTCGCATCCTTGGTAACTTGCAGCACATTTACCGTGGGCATTTGGTGGACACTTTCAAGATTCGATGGGTAGCCTCAAGTGTAAGCTCTTCAGTAAAATCAATCATGTGGCGGTGTAGCTCAGTTGGCAGAGCAGCGGACTCATAAGCCGCGGGTCACCCGTTCAATCCGGGTCACCGCCACCACTTCTTACTCCCTTTATATATATAATCCGCGCCCTGTTGCCTGCTCCACGGAGACCGACCTGCGCAAGGCGCACACTCCAGTCCATTGAACATTCCGCAAGAGTAATCTCTTGCTGGACACGAGAAATAGCATCGCCACCACCTTTCCTCTTCAGATTCTTCCCTCCTGGATTCCATTACGAACCACGGATACCAGCAAACAACGCTGCGCGTTCAAAATCTGGCTTTCCCCAACTTACGCAACGTGAGCCACCCACATCCCTCTCACTAGAAAAAACTCGCCGACACACACGACAAACTCTCTTCAAAGACAATTTCGAAGAGAAAAATTTTACTCGCCGCACAATCTCTGATATAGAAGACATATCTTTTCACTTTTAACATTGAAGGGGGGTGGAGTACTCATGGCAACGAAGAAAGCAGCGCCGAAGAAAGCAGCCGCCGCGAAGAAGCCGGCAAAGAAGGCCGCCGCCAAGAAGAAGAAGAAGAAGTAGTAGGCGCACATGAGGAGGCGGCGGCCACGCCGCCTCCTCACCTTCCATCCTCCATCCTCACATCATCTCTCGATCCTCATCCTGAATAGATAGATCATGCGCTCACCGCTCTGCTATCGGAACGGCAATGGACCGGTGCCACATCACGACCTCATCTCTCCTGAGAAATGAAGATTGATAGAAACTCAGATTGCCGGATAGGACGTGATTGGAAAAAAACGAACGGCCGGAGACAAAAAAAGGGGGAGGTGATGGCCACATCACCTCCCCGACTTCCGCTAGGCCAGGGGAGTTCCCTTGGCACAAGAAAGCAGCGAAAGCAGCACGGGTATCATACCATGAATATTCCAGCGAAATCATACAACGGAATAATTATAATTATTCCGCCATTTATCAAATAGTTACGTCGCGACACCCGAGGCAGATCCATCAAGAAACCACCTCTCTTCGCAAAGAACTCCCCCTCGCCATGCCGGCAAAAAGATGCGACCTATCCGCAGCAAGTCCGATCCGGCCACTCATTTATCCGCAACAGCCTCCGGCAAAAACCTGCCGCTGACGAGAGACCGCCCAGCAAAACTGGCAGAGCGCAACCCGCGAATGAGTCTCGCAATCGACGACCTCCATTCTGCCTACCACCACCATGCCGCACTCGGCACAGGGTCCACTCACCATGCACTCGGCATTATGCTCTTGAACTGGCATAAGACCCCACCTTTGTATTGGGACGGACCTTCCGGCTGCAGACCGCCGACATGTACTCCTGACCAGACTTCAATCGCACAAAATTACGCCAAAACCGAACCGGCAACGGCTGCACCTTCGCCTGATGCAGCTCGCAGCGCACTTCCTGAAGCTGTCCAGTCAAGGAATCAATCGTGCGTTCAAGATCCACCAGCCTGTCTGTCATACGAATCTGTCCTCCTGTCAGCATTGCGTCCTCCTTTCTCAAATAGCACAATGGCGAATGACCCCGATCAGTATTCCTTCGATATGGAACTGGTCGTTCGCCGTGACGATGATCGGCTGCATGGCGGCGTTGGCCGGATGCAGCTCGATGTGGGTGTCTTTGTTATAATAGGCCTTAATCGTTGCTTCCTGGTTTACCAGTGCGACCACCGTTTGCCCATTGCGGGCATGTTCTTGCCGCCGCACCACCACGAGATCGCCGGGCAAAATCCCGTCGTCTTTCATCGACTCGCCTTTCACGCGTAAGGCGAATGTCTCTCCCCCCCGCAACATGCTCGGAGGGACCTCCACAAGATCGGATTGGAGCACTGGCTCGATGGGAGATCCGGCGGCGACAAGTCCTGCCATCGGAATCTCCGCGCGCCGTTGTAATTGTTCCAGCGCCACCAACACCATGCCGGGAATGCGCCGCATCCCCGCCTCATACCGGGCCACGGATACACGCGTCGTGTGCAACGCATCGGCCAATTGCTGCTGCGTCAGCCCCAACCCTTCCCTGATCCTTTTGAGCTCATGCGAATTCATAATGTAGCCAATGGTTACACCATTGATAGACTCATAGTCAAGCAGAAAAATGACCGCCATCCACCAAATATAGTGGATCACCCCATTTCGCCTTCAATGACTAAAAGTTAGGCAACCTGGTCAGTTAGTGTGGTTTCAAGCCAATCGTGCGCAGATATCAGGATTATAAACAGACTTATCCACAGAACCTGGGGGGAGGCGGGAAGAGAGGAAAGAGCCGTCACGGGTAGCACTTCAGCAGAAAACGAACCGAAGAAAATCGCCTGACTTCAACTTCTTTTATCGTCCAATGAGATGTACGGCGCCGGCTTTCATTGCAGCTGTGACCTGGCTGCCGACCCGCAACGAAAGATCTTCCATGGCTCCCCGTGTCACCAGCGCGGCGAGTGGAAACCCGCAGTCGATCATGACCTGCACCATCACCCCCTGCGGCATCATGCCGGTCACGGAGCCGACGAGATGGTTGCGCGCACTGGTCATCCCGCTGCCGGCCTGCTCCAATACCACGTCCTCGGCCCTGATACAGACCAGCACCGATGCCCCGACCGGATCAGCCCCTAGTCCCTTGAGCGTCGTACCATTCACCCGAACCGTCGCCAGCCCCTCGCCTTGTTCAATCACGCTCCCCTCGACCACCGTTTCGACACCGACGATCAGCGCGACGTCGGCATTCTTGGGACGGGAAAACACATCTTTCGGCGAACCGACTTGCAGCACGTTCCCCTTGCCCATCACAGCAATGACATCGCCGAAGGTCAAGGCTTCGGTCCAATCGTGCGTGACGATGATGGAGGGCAGGGCCAGTTGGGTCAGCAGCCGCCGCAGCTCCCCCCGCACTTGCACACGCGTGGGCGCATCCAGGGCGGAGAGCGGTTCGTCCAGCAACAGCAACTGCGGTCGCGGGGCCACGGCCCGCGCCAGCGCCACCCGCTGTTGCTGTCCGCCGGACAATTCCCGTGGCCTAGCCGTTTCCAGCCCTTGCAACTGGAACAGCTCGACCATTTCCTCCACCCGTGTCGTCCGTTCGACAGGCGACAACTCGCCCAGTCCATACCCGATATTCCCCGCCACGCTGTAGTGCGGAAACAGCGCATAGTCCTGGGGCATATAGCCGATCCGGCGCTGCTGCGGCGGCACCCGCACCCGGGCCTCGGTATTGAGCCACGTGCGCGAGATAAACCGGATAGTCCCGCGCTCCGGCCACTCCAAACCAGCCATCGAACGCAGAACCGTGGTCTTGCCGGAGCCAGAGGGGCCGAACAGGACCAAGGACGTGGCCTGATCCAGCGCATAGCGAATCGCCGCATGGATCGGCGGACGGCCTGGGTAAGTCTTGGTGATATCGATGACTACTTCCGCGGCCATGCCGACCAGACCTTTCGATTCATGGCATAGACCGCCAGCAATACGAGATACGATATGACCAGGAGGAACAACGCCGTCTTCGCCGCCCCCGCATAATTGAGCGCTTGGACTTCGTCATAAATGTCGATCGAGACCGTCCGCGTTTCCCCGGCGATATTGCCGCCGACCATGAGGACCACTCCGAACTCGCCCAGCGTGTGGGCGAAGCTCAACACCACCCCTGTGATGAGGCCGGCGGTCGAAAGCGGCACAATGAGCCGAACAAACGTCTGTACTTTAGAGCGGCCCAGCGTCCACGAGGCTTCGATCAAGCGGCGATCCACCTGCTCGAACGCTGCGGCAAACGGCTGCACGGCAAACGGCAAACTATAGAGAATCGAGGCGAGCAAGAGCCCTTCAAAGGTAAACGGCAACGGATGACCGGCCAGATCCGTATAGACACGGCCAAGGGGGCTATGAGGCCCGATGGCGACGAGAATGTAGAAGCCCAGCACCGTCGGCGGGAGCACCAGCGGCAAGGCGACAATCGACTCCACCAGAAACTTCCAGCGCCAGGTTGAAAACGTCACCCAATAGGCGATCGGCAATCCGATCGCCACGAGCGCGAGCGACGTCAGACTCGCCAGTTTGACCGTCACGCCAATCGCCAGCCAATTCATGCCGATGCCTTTATGGAACAGCCACGGGTTGGGAGACCACGAACCCAAATCGCCGCATGATCTCCTGGCCCTGGACGCTCTGGAGGAATTGGAGAAAACTTTTAGCTTCCACCTGATGCAGACGGGTCTTCACAATTACCGCCCCTTGCTCCAAGGGAGGATGAAACGAAGCCGGCACCTCCCAATACCGCCCACTGGCCGCCATAACCGGCGCCTTCGCAAGCGAGAGCGCGACGATCCCCACATCCGCCGCGCCGGACTGCACGAACTGCGCCGCTTGCGAAACACTCTCACCGAAAACCAGCCGGTCCTGCACCGCCGCATGCAACTGTTCATGCTCCAGGGCTGAAACAGCCGCCCGCCCATAGGGGGCATGCTTGGGATTCGCAATCGCAATCTTGCGCACGGCAGGATCGGTGAGCACGGCCAGCCCTTTCTGCTCCACATCGAGACGGCTCTCATTCGGCACCCAGACCACGATGCGCCCGATGGCATAGGCATAGAGGGAATCGGCCAGCGCCTGCCCGCTCTCAATCAGCTTCTTGGGGTACCCGATATCGGCGGAGAAATAGAGATCGAACGGGGCGCCGTTTTGAATCTGCGCATAGAAATTGCCGGAAGACCCGAGCGACAGCTTCACATGATGGCCGGTCTGCTGCTCATAGGCCGCGATCACCTCCTTGAAGGCAAAATTGAGATCGGATGCCGCGGCAATGGTCACTTCGCCGGCTGATGCACCCGGCGCCCACCAACCCGCCACCAGCATGACCGTCGCCCACACCCAGACAAATCGGCTCATCATCACCGCCCCCTAAAAGAGAATGGAGTATTGCACCCGAATCGCATTTTCGATCAAGCTCCGCGGCACCGCGTCGAGCGGCACCGTGCCGAACGAATTCAACGCCACTGGCGCGCTCGGCAACGGCGCGCTCCGCCCCAAGACATACCCGCCTGTCCCGATCAGCACGTTCGAGTACTGCACGGTAATCTGGTGGTCATAGGTGCCGCTGAGATAGAACGTCAGCGCTGCATCCACCTGCTTGATCAGATCGCCGGAGGCATTGGTGTCGGGATCCCACCAGGCATACCGCACCGCCGCTTGCAGTTGACGGGGCACGATGAAATAGCCCGTTTGCACATACCAGCCGGTGGCATTCCCCAGCAGGCCCGGCGCATAGCCCCCGACACCGGCGCCCGGCGCGCCCAGATAGGGTGCCGTTTTTTGATGGCGCGTGACGTTCTTCCAGTACCACTCGGCCTGAAGCGAAAAGCCGCGATATTTGTAGACCAGGTCGAACGCATAGGTGGAATAGTCCAGCAGACCCCACCCCAGTTGGCGGCCGTTCCCATACGCCGCGAGCTGCCGCCGCACATTGAGATTCGCCAGGTCGATCCCCACGAATCCATTCCCCGTGGCTGTATTGATCGCCGGATTGTAGGCATAGCCTCCGCCAACGGCCATCTGCGGAGTCTCGGAATAGGCCATGTCGCCTTCGCCATATCCGGGACGGCCCATCACGTTCCACATCAGGCGGGCCACATACATCAACTGCGAGACATCCGACCGGAAATTGGCATTCAGATTGCGCTGAGAGGCCTCGCAGCCCGATGGCGTTCCACCCGTCTGCCCCCCGGCGCACCCTTCGGTCGGCTGCTCGCTGCCAAATGCACCGAAGCGGTTGAAGCCGGGCCCCAGCCCATTGAACACGCCAAGGTAATAATTGACCGGATACAGCTCCTCGTCGCTCATGATCGTGAGGCCGATATCGCGGCGATTCAAGCCGCTCGCCGTAAAGGCATCCATCACCAGCGCGCGTTCGGCAAACTGCATCGACATCGAGTTATTGATCTGTGCCCGGTTGAAATAGGTCTTGTACTGCCCCACCATCACATTGAACCAGGGCACATGCGTGCTGGTGATGACCGCGTCCAGCAACTGCACCGATGCGGGATTTTGCGCGTTTTCAGAGGTTTCCCCGGCCAACTGGACGAAGTACTTGAGATCCGGGTTGAAGAGATGCCCCATGAACATGAGGCGTACGCGGCGCAAATTGAACTGGCTGGCCGCATCCTCCGACCGGTTGGCGCGATAATCGCCGAACACCCCCAGCAACTCGGGAAAGTTCTTCGCCTCACCGGGATTGCGCCAGCCCTCATTCCGAAACCGCTGGGTGAACCGGGTCTGGACGAATCCACGAACCTTCAGGAGGAAGGCATTGTCGTTCATCGAAAGATTGAAGCCGCGGTCGTACCAGGCCTTGAACGACGGCTGCATGAGAGCGGCGCGGCGTTCCGACTCCTGAATGACCTGGCTGTACTCTTCCTGCGTAATCGTCCCCTGCTTCAGCGCCCGCTCAAGCAGCAGCCTGGTCGCCGGATCGATCGACTCGACGAACACATACTGGCCGTTCTTCTCCACCAGACGGCCGGACTCGGCCGCCGGCGAGACCTCAGGCATCGCCCCCCCATACAGAAGAACGGCGCACAGGAGCGCACCTCCCCACCGAGCACATACCCTGTCGATTATTTCTGGCCTCATGCGCTCCCGCGTTCCCTAGCGCGACGGTCCAACCGGCGTCTGTTTCAAAAACTCCCGGTAGGCCAATGCGCGCACGCCGGCCTGATCGATGCGCCAGAATCGTCCCGGCTCGAAAAACAGCAGAAAGGAACCAGGCAACGGCGACATCTGGGGATTGTTGGGCAAATACTGATCGGCATGACGAATCGGAACTTCCGCGCGGTGCTGCTCGACCGTGACATAGAGATACGGCTCTCTGATGGCCATCCATCCGGACGTGACAGTCTTCGCATCGGCGCGATTGATGCCGGGGGCCGACAAGGCAAAATGGACCCGCTCGTTGGGCCCCGCCTGCGCGAACGCATCGACGAGATAGGTGGCCAGCCTGGCATTCTCGTCCTCCCGCAGCAGCGGCTGCGGCGGCTGTTCCTCCGCATACCAGCGCAACGGCACCCGTTGCCCGGCGCGCAGAGAAAACCCGCGCAAGATGGCCGCCACCTGATCCGCCGTCAGCTTGGCCGGGTGCGTGTAGCCGGCCGGCGCCACCTCCTGCTGCAACAACACCTGCACAAAGGCGCTCTCGTAGATCGTCGCCGTATCAACGGGCAGGCGGGCGCAGCCACTGCCTGCGGCCAGAACGAAGACCGCCACCCCAAGCCATCCGGCCTGTCGCCGCAGGCGTCGATGCCGAAGCAGCCTATTCACTACGCGCTCCCTGTGGCGGCGGACCATAACCCAGCCGTCGAAGCAGCGCGTGCGACTCCGGAGTCTGGATGAACGACAAAAACTCCCGGCAAAGCGCCCGATCGGGGCAGGACCGTTCCATCGCCATGGAATGGACGGTGGCCGTCATGTCCCCATCCCGAATCTCCTCGACCACACGCACCTGCTCGCTCCGTGCCGCCGCATCCGGCCCAAAGACAATCGCCACATCCGCCTGCCCGTTTAACAGATGATCCACGGCACCGTTTGCATCGGCGGCCAGATCCAGCCGGCTCGTGGCCGCCGCGGGCAGTCCCTTGAAGCGAAGCGCCTGTGCCGTCTGCTCACCCAGCACCGTTAAGAGAGGATCGGCCACGGCAATCCGGAGTCGAGGATTGCGCACCGCCGCGTCAAGGGAAGCCGGCGCCTCGACCAGCGATTCGGGCACGATCAACACCAGCGGCACCGTCGCATAAGCAACGGCCGTTCCGGGCAACACGTAATACCGGTGCTCCAGACGGGCAATGAGCTCATCACCGCCGGGAGCCAGCAGATGGATCGGCCCGGTGCCGGTAAAATAGGGGCCGCGATTCTCCATGGCCGCGATCGTCTGCCGGAGCGCCAGGCCGGAGTCGTAGGAGATGCGGACCCGCACATCCGGATGCGCCGCCTCGAACCGGCGGCTTAACGCTTCGACCGGAGCCGCGACGCCCGGCGAAGCGGCGATGACCAGCGTGCGCGCCGCCGGCCCCTCTCCGGCAACAGCCGGAATCGTGAGAAGACTCATGCCGGCGCACAGACAGCCGCCAACGGCGCCCATCCATCGATCCGCCACGATCCTCACCATCACAGCGCCTGCACCTTGCCCGTCTCCGTTGTGTCGTATCCGCCGATGGAGGCGATTTCATGCCGGAATGGCCGGCTGGCCAGCGTATCGAAGAGATGGGGCAGGGATGGATGGCTGGAGAGAATGGCTTTCGGCACCACCAAATCATAGCGCGCCGACTGCAACGGAATGAAGTCGAGGCCATAGGACTGCGCGGCGGATCTGATGCCCAGCCCCGCATCCACCTGCCCCTCCGCGATCGATCGGGCCACATGGAGATGGGACGCCACCGTGCGATCGTAGCCCTTCACCTGTGACCCGGCCAGCCCGGCCGCGCGCAGCCGCTGATCGAGCAACAGCCTGGCGCCGGCGCCCTCTTCGCGATTAATCAAAATCACATCCTCGCGGGCAAGATCCGCCACCGTTCGCAGACGCTTGGGGTTGCCAGGCTGGACCATCAACCCTTCTTCCCAGGTAGCGAAGGTAATCACTTCATAGGCGCCCGCCTTCAACTGCCGCCGGAGAAACGGCAAATTGCTCTCCCCGGTCGAGGTATCGGTCAGATGGATGCCGGCCACATGCACTTCGCCCCGCTGCAACGCCTGAAGCGCGGCGGTGCTCCCCATCGTCCAGCCCATCACGCTGGTCTGGTCCTTCCGGCGGCGCAGATGTTCTCCCGCCAAAAAGATGGCCGGGTCGCACCCAGCCACGGCAATCTCCTGTTCGATGGCCTGCCGGTCACGCGACAGGCGCACCTGCACGAGCGGTGCATCTGAATGCCCGTGCCGACTCCCCTCCTGAGATTCCAGAAACCCGTCGGCCGCCACCGTGTAACTCAACACGTCGCCAAGCGCCGTCACCGGCCGCGCGAAATACCGGCCATTCACCTTCACCACCTTTACACGCGGCAACGGAGAAGCGG
>Ga0169931_10005701_pt1 | contig 18923 bp, 11 predicted proteins | sample Kivu_15m_20L_FD_129675 | JGI IMG/M metagenome (GOLD analysis project Ga0169931, IMG submission 129675) | Freshwater microbial communities from Lake Kivu, Western Province, Rwanda to study Microbial Dark Matter (Phase II) - Kivu_15m_20L... | ecosystem: Environmental > Aquatic > Freshwater > Lake... | reverse complement strand
TCGTCGCGCCGGCCGCCGCGCGGCAGCAGCGTGGACGAGATGCGCTGCGCCGAGGCCGGCGACAGGAGCGTGAGCGGCGGCGCCCCGTCGGCCCGGGGCCGCCACGCGGGCAGCCGCGCGTGCTCGCCCCAGCGCTCGGCGAGCACCTCGGACTGCAGCTCGATGCGACCGCTGGGGGTGGCCGGCATCAGGTTGACCATCAGCGCGAACGGCCGGCCGTCGGGCGCGGTCATCGGCGTGGCCCGGTCCAGCGGCAGCCGGCTCGGACGCAGACCGCCCAGGCGCGGGTCGGCGGCGTCCATGGCCTGGTCCATCAGCGCGGCATCGTCCTCGGCGAAGCAGGGCTCGTCGAAACCGAAGCGCCGCGCGAGGCGGCGGAACACCTCGGTGTTGGGCACCGCCTGCCCCGGCGGCGCGACCACGGCGCGCGCGCGCTGCAGCCAGTGGTGGCCGTAGGCGGCGTACAGGTCGTCGCACTCGTAGGCGCTCGCGGCGGGCAGCACCACGTCGCAGTACGCCATCGATTCGGTCATCGCGATCTCGATGCCCACGGTGAAGACCGCCTCGCGCGACAGCCCCCGGCGCATGCGGTTCTGGTCCGGGTGCACCACCAGCGGGTTGTGGTTGTAGATGACCAGCGCGCGCAGCGGCGGGTCCAGGTCGTCGTCGACCAGGTGCCGGCCGATGTCCAGGATGTCGAGCGTGCGTGCGCCGCCCTCGGGCAGCAGGTCGGGGCGCGTCAGCCGCGCCGGCGTGCGCGGGAACGCGTTGCCCGCGCCCAGCACGATGCCGCTGCGCTCGTCCAGCGCGCCCAGCAGCGCGGGCAGCGCGATCGCGGCGCGGATGCCGGCGCCGCCGTTGCGCCCGCGCTCCAGGCCGTTGCCCGGCGCGAGCACCAGCGGCCGCGACTCCGCCATCCAGCGCGCCAGCCGGCGGATGGCCTCGGCGTCGACGCCGCACGCGGCCGCGGCGCGCTCGGCGGTCCACGCCGAGGCCTGCGCCATGTAGGCGTCGTAGCCGTGCACGTGGCGCTCGACGAAGGCACGGTCGTGCGCGCCCAGCGCCAGCAGCTCGCTGGCCAGCGCGAAGCCCAGCAGCACGTCGGTGCCGGGCTGCAGCGACAGGTGCAGGTCGGCGAGCTCGGCGGCCTTGGTCCGCACCGGGTCCACCACCACCACGCGGCCGCCGGCGCGGCGCGCCTGCGTGGCCTGCCGCACCAGATGCAGGTTCGTGGCGGTGGCGTTGTTGCCCCACAGCAGCAGCAGGCTCGCCTGGCCCGCGGCCTCGGGGCCCAGCCCGGGCACGGCGCCGTACGTGCCCACCCAGGCCTCGCGCCGCACCGCGCCGCACATCGAGCCGCGGTACAGCTGGCTGGCGCCCAGGCGGTGGAAGAAGCGCAGCGACATGCTGTCGCCCGACAGGATCCCGTGCGGGCCGGCGTAGTTCAGCGGCGCCACCGACTGCGGGCCGTGCGCCGCGATCGCGCGGCTGAGGCCCTCGTGCACCCGGTCCAGCGCCTCGTCCCACGAGATCGGGGCGAACCGCCCGCTGCCGCGCGGCCCGGTGCGCGCGAGCGGGTGCGTGAGGCGCTGCGGGCCGTGCACCCACTGCACCGTGTGGTGCGCCACCTTCTCGCACACCACCCCCGCGGTGTAGGGCAGCGCCCGCGAGCCGCGCACCGCGGTGATGCGGCCCTCGGCCACGGACACGCTCAGGCTGCAGGTGTCGGGGCAGTCCAGCGTGCAGACGCTGGGGTGTTCGACCACGGCCGTGTTCACGGCGCGTCGTCCGCGTTCAGCGGCGGCAGCGCGGTGCGCATCGCCTGGGCCAGTGCCTGCTGACCCCGTTCGGCCAGCGTGTCGGCGGCGGTGCGGCGGTCGCGCACCTCCTTGTTCTGGCTGAGCTTGCTCTTGCCGACCAGCGCGGTGATGGCCACCTCGATGCCCACGATGCTGCGCAGCATCGCATCGAGATAGTCGGGCGGCGCCTCGCCCATCCGCCACGGCCGGGGCTCGCCCGCATCGTGGCGCCGCGTGAGCCGTGCCACCAGCGCCCGCACGTGGCGCTCGTCGTCGCGCACGGTGAGGGTGCCGTGGGCGTGCACCACCTCGTAGTTCCAGGTGGGCACCTGGCGATGGGTTTCGTGCTTGCTCGGGTACCAGTTGGGCGACACGTAGTGCTCGGCGCCGCGGAAGATGACCAGCACGGGTGTGCCCGTAGGGCAGCGCTGCCACAGCGGGTTGGCGCGCGCGACATGGGCGGACAGCCGTCCCAGCGGGCCGGCACCGGAGTCAAACTCGAACGGGACGTGGTCGGCGTCGAGTCCACCGTCGTCGACGCGCACCAGCGTGCCCAGCGGGTGCTCGCGGATGATCCGGTGCAGGACCTCGGGCCGAGTCTCGACGAAGTGCGGCGGGTTGTACATGGATGCCCTGGGAGCCTTCGGATCCGGTACTGTCGCCGCGAACCGGCTCACCAGCAAGGGCCAGTTCATGCGACTTCCGTTGGGCCACTCCGCGCGCGGGCAGGATGCGTCCGGCCGACCGCCGCGCGCCGGTGGCCGAGTAGCGGACGATGGCGATGCTGATCGACAGCCGGGCCTTCGAGCCGTCAGGGCGCCGCCGGCACGAGCAGCGACGCAGGGCGCTGCTGGAGGCGGTGGCGTGCCGCCAGCCTGATCTTCGGCGTGCCCGGCCTGACGCCCGGTCGGGCAGCACAGGGGATCCGCATGCGGGATCCAGATCGTCGAGAAGCCCCGCGCCGCGGCAACACCCGTCGGCTCGGCACCCGCACCCCGGTCGCAGTGCCGTCGGCTGCGATGCGTGGCGATCTCCAAGGCCTGGCGTGGCCCATCCCTCGGAGGACGGCGGGTTCTGCGGCGCGCTCGCGAACTCGCGACATTCCGGGCTCGGCCGGCCATGGCAACGTCGACGCGCAGGTCCTGGGCGGGCCGGCGTCCTCCGGGGCCGGCCAGGGCGGTGCACCGGCCCCGCTCAGCCTCGGAGCCCGCGCAGCGCCTCCGGCACGGCGTCGTCGAGCACGAGCCCCAGCCGCGCGCCGATCGCCGCGCGCGCGCGCCTGGCCACCTCCTGCCGCGTGAGACCCTGCGCGGACTCGATCAGCGGCAGCACGTGCACCTCGACGTCCAGCCGCGGGTGCCCGGTGATCCGCCACAGCGACGCCATGAAGGTGGTGTCGCCGACGAACATCGCCGCATGGCTGGGCTTGCCGTCCGGGTCGACGTAGCGCAGGCCCACCGGCACCATCGGCGCGCCCGTGTTCAGCGCCGCCTGCACCAGGTTGCCGTGGAACGGCAGCAGGCGCCGGCCATCGCTGGTCGTGCCCTCGGGGAACACCGCCGCGCGGTGCCCCTCGCGCAGCTTCTGGCCCATGCGCTGGATCACCCCGTGCACCGCGTGCCGTCGGCCGCGCTCCACGTACACGGTGCCGACCCGCGTGACCAGCGTGCCGGCCAGCGGCCAGCTCGCGATCTCGGCCTTCGCGGCGAACGAGGCGGGCGCGAGGCTGTCGATTGCGAAGATGTCGAGCCAGGACACGTGGTTGGCGAGCAGCAGCCGGCCCGCGCCCTCGCCATGCGCGCCGCGCAGCGACGACAGGGCCACCGCGCCGTCGGCAACGCGCTCGTGCACGCGTACGCCGCAGGCGCGCAGCAGCCAGCGCGACCAGGTGGCGATGCACCCTTCGCGCACCCGGTCGCCCGACAGCGGGAAGACCACGAACACCGTCGCCAGCCCGCCGAACAGCAGCAGCAGCAGCGCGGGGATGCGGTAGAGGCGGCGCAGCACCGGAGGCGGGAGACGCGCGTCAGCGCTCGTGGGCGACGCGCCCGCCGACCAGGGTCAGGTGTACGCGGCCCTGCAGCTCGCGCCCGGCGAACGGCGTGTGGTGACCCTGGCTGAGCAGCGTCTGCGGCGAGACCACCCAGGGCGCGTCCGGGTCGAACACGCACACGTCGGCCGGCGCGCCGGGCGCGAGCGTGCCGCCGTCGCAGCCGGCGATCCGCGCGGCGTCGGTCGTCGCGCGGCCGATCGCATCGATCGTCTCCACCCCGGCGCGTCGCGCCCACGCGAGGGTCAGCGGCAGCAGCAGTTCCAGACCGGTGACACCCGGCTCGGCCTCGCCGAAGGGCACCTGCTTGGCGTCGTCGTCGACCGGCGTGTGGTCGGAGCACACCGCGTCGATCGTGCCGTCGGCGAGCGCGGCGACCAGCGCGTCGCGGTCGCGCTGCGCGCGGAACGGGGGCGCGACGCGGCACGCGGTGTCGAAGAAACCGATGTCGACGTCGGTCAGGTGCAGGTGGTGGACCGCGACGTCGGCGGTCACCGGCAGGCCCTCGGCGCGCGCCGCGCGCAGCAGCGTCACGCCCGCGGCCGACGAGATCCGGCACAGGTGCACGCGGCAGCCGGTGGCGCGCACCAGCTCGAACAGCGTGTGCAGCGCGACCGTCTCGGCGGTCACCGGCACGCCCGGCAGCCCCAGCCGCGCGGCGACCGGCCCGCCGTGGGCGACGCCGCCGCGCGCGAGGAACGCGTCCTGCGGCTGCAGCCACACGGTGAACCCGAAGGTGCGCGCGTACTGCATCGCGCGCCACAGCACCTGCGTGTCCACCAGCGGCTCGCTCGCCTGCGAGAAGCCCACGCAGCCGGCCTCGGCGAGCTCGGCCATCTCGGTGATCACCTCGCCGCGCAGCCCGACGGTGAGCGCGCCCAGCGGCGACAGGTGCGCCTGGTCGAGCGAGCGCGCGCGATGCTTGAGCATCTCCACCAACCCGGGCTCGTCGAGCGGGGGATCCGTGTCGGGCGGGCACACCAGGTGCGTGACGCCGCCGGCGAGCGCCGCGCGCATCTCGGACTCGAGCGTCGCCCGGTACTCGAAGCCGGGTTCGCGCAGCCGCGCGGCGAGGTCGACCAGCCCGGGCGCGACCATACGCCCACGCACGTCGATCGTGCGCTGCGGCTCGAAGCCGGGCGGAGGCTCGCCGTGCGCGAGCACGCGGCCGTCGGCGACGTGAAGGTCGGCGACGCGGTCGGTGCGGGTGGCCGGGCACAGCAGGCGCCCGCCGCGCAGGGTCAGCTTCATCGGTTACCCGCCAGGATGCTCATCACCGCCATGCGAACCGCGATGCCGAAGGTCACCTGCTCGAGGATCACCGACTGCGCGCCGTCGGCGACCGCCGACTCGATCTCCACGCCGCGATTCATCGGACCCGGGTGCATCACGATCGCGTCGGGCTTGGCGACGGCGAGCTTCTCGGCGGTGAGCCCGTAGTGCTTGAAGTACTCCTGCGCCGAGGGCAGCAGCGCGCCGCGCATCCGCTCGTTCTGCAGCCGCAGCATGATGACCACGTCGACGTCCTTCAGGCCCGCGCGCATGTCGGTGAACACGCGCACGCCCATCTGCTCGAGGCCCGAGGGTAGCAGCGTGAGCGGACCGATCGCGCGCACCTCGGGCACGCCGAGCGTGGTGAGCGCGTGGATGTCGCTCCTCGCGACGCGCGAATGGAGGATGTCGCCGACCACCGCCACGGTGAGTCGGGTGAAGTCCTGCTTGAAGTGGCGGATCGTGTACATGTCGAGCAGCCCCTGAGTGGGGTGCGCGTGCCGGCCGTCGCCCGCGTTGATCACGTGCAGCCCGGGCCGCACGTGGCGCGCGATCATGAACGGCGCGCCGCTCTGCGAGTGACGCACGACGAACATGTCGGCGTGCATCGCCGCGAGGTTGTCGATCGTGTCGAGCAGCGATTCACCCTTGCTGGTCGACGAGGTGCGCACGTCCAGGTTCACGACGTCGGCCGACAGCCGCCCGGCGGCGATCTCGAAGGTGGTGCGCGTGCGCGTGCTGTTCTCGAAGAACAGGTTGAACACCGAGCGGCCGCGCAGCAGAGGCACCTTCTTGATCGCGCGCGTGCTCACCTCGAGGAAGGTCGACGCGGTGTCGAGCACGTGCACCAGCACGTCGCGCGGCAGACCCTCGATCGTGAGCAGGTGCGTGAGTTCGCCGTGCTCGTTCAGTTGCGGATGTCGCATTCAGGCGGGCTCCACCGCCAGCGTGAAGCGGCCGCCGGCGTCGCGGCCGAGCACGAAGCCCTGGTCGGGGGGCAGCGGCAGCACGGCGCCGACGTGATCGGCCTGCACCGGGAGCTCGCGCCCGCCGCGGTCGAGGAGCACCGCGAGCCGGACCGAGCGCGGGCGGCCGTAGTCGAACAGCTCGTTGAGCGCGGCGCGCACCGTGCGGCCGGTGTACAGGATGTCGTCGACCAGCAGCACGTCGGCGCCGTCGATCGCGAAGTCGATCCGCGTCGGGCCGCCCGAGCCGGTGCGCAGGCCGCGCTCGGCGTAGTCGTCGCGATGGAACGCGCTCGACAGGAAGCCCAGCGGCAACGCGCCGTGGCGCGCGGCAAGGTCGGCGTGCAGCCTCCGCGCGATCCACGCGCCACCGCTGTGGATGCCGATCAGGGCCGGAGGTCGGCCGACCTCGATGAGCTTCGCGTCGATCGCCGACAGCAGCCGCTCGTAGATCGTTTCCGCGTCGAGCGAACGCGACTCGGGATGCGGGGCGGAGGGGGGCGGGGTCATCGAGGTGGGCGCGCGTCGGGCGGCGGGCGGTACGCATCGAGCCACTGCCCGAGGATCACCGCGGCGGCGACCGCGTCTTCGTCGTCGCGGCGCCCGCCCGTGGACTCGATGATAGCCCGAGCCTCGCGGCTGGAGAACCGCTCGTCGACCGAGTCCACCGGCAGTCCGAACCGGCCGCGCAGCCGGTTGGCGAAGCGCTCGGCCCGCCGCGTGGTCTCGGTGGGCGCGCCGTCCTCGCCCAGCGGACGCCCCACCACCAGACGATCGGGCCGCCACTCGCGGATCAGCCCGGCAATCCGCTCGAATCGAACGGCGTCCGATCCGGTGTCGATGGTCTGCAGCGCACGCGCGGCGCCGGTGAGCGTGTTGCCCAGCGCCACGCCGATCCGGCGCACGCCGAAGTCGAATCCGAGGACCACACTCGCGGCCGCCGATGCGTGCGGCGCGCTCATCGGCACGCGGCTACGCGTGCCCGGCGGCGGACGACAGGAACGCCGGATCGATGCCGAGCAGTCCGTAGGCCCGGGACAGGCGCTGGGTGACCGGTGTGTCGAAGATCACGGTCGGGTCGGCCTCGACCGTGAGCCACGCATTGCGAGCGATCTCGTCCTCGAGCTGGCCCGGGCCCCATCCGGCGTAGCCGAGCGTGACGAGCAGCCGCGCCGGCCCCTCGCCGACCGCGACCGCCTCGAGCACGTCCTTCGACGAGGTGAGCCCCAGGCTGTCACTGATCGACACGGTGGAGTTCCACTCGCCCAGCGGCTGGTGCAGCACGAACCCGCGGTCGGTCTGCACCGGACCGCCGAAGAACACCGGCGCCTTGGCGAGCGGCGCGATCTCCAGCTTGAGGTCGATGCGTTCGAACAGCGCCGCCAGGTCCAGCTCCATCGGCCGGTTGATCACCAGGCCGAGCGCACCGCGCGCGCTGTGCTCGGCGATGAACACGACCGCGCCGCCGAAATTCGGGTCGGCCATGCTCGGCATCGCGAGCAGGAAGTGGTTGGTGAGGTTGGTGGCGACGTCGGAAGCAGCCATCGGGCGATTGTACGGGCGCCCCGGGGGCGGCACAATCGCGGCCCCGACCCCGTGCAGGGCCGCGATGCCACACACCCCGATCCACGACGCCGGCCTGGTCTGGTTCCGCCGCGACCTGCGCGCCGAGGACCACGCAGCGCTTCACGAAGCCCTCGGGGACTGCGCCCGTGTGCACTGCGCGTTCGTCTTCGATCGTGACATCCTGGAGGCCCTGCCGTCGCGCTGCGACCGCCGCGTCGAGTTCATCCACGCGTCGTTGCGCGAACTCGACGCGCGGCTGCGCGAGATGGGCGGGGGACTGATCGTGGCATACGGCCATGCGGTGCACGCCGTGCCGTCACTGGCCGAGCGCCTGGGTGCCGCGGCCGTATACGCGGCGCGCGACCACGAACCCGACGCGGTGCGCCGCGACGCGGCGGTCGACGCGGCGCTGCGCGCCGATGGTCGCACGCTCAGGCTGTCGAAAGACCAGGTGGTGTTCGCTCCCGAGGAGGTGCTGACCGGGGCGCAGCGCCCGTTCTCGGTGTTCACGCCGTACCGTACCGCGTGGACGCGTCGGCTCGAGGCCCTGGGTGCCGACGGGGCGCCGGGCTCGCCGCTCGAACCACGCCGGGTCGCCGCCCTGGCGCGCGGTCGGCTCGCACCGCCGCCCGCTGGCATCGGAGCGACGGACCCGCGGGTCACCGACGGCGTGCCCACGCTCGAGTCGATCGGATTCGAGCCAACGGACCTGACGCGGCTGCCGATCCCGGTCGGCGAGCGCGGCGCGACGGCGCTGCTGGACGACTTTCTCGGGCGGATCGGCGCCTATCGCGACACGCGCGACCACCCGGCGCGCAAGGGCCCGTCGTACCTGTCGGTGCACCTGCGCTTCGGCACCGTGTCGGTCCGTGAACTCGCCCGCACCGCATGGCGAATCGCCGCCGCCGAGCCGGAGGCGGCCGAAGGTGCCCGCACTTGGCTGTCCGAACTGATCTGGCGCGAGTTCTACCAGCAGCTGCTGCACCATCACCCTCGGGTGGTGGACCGCGCCTTCCGCCCGGAGTACGACGCGGTTCGCTGGGAGGACGGCGAGGTCGGCGAACGTCGGTTCGCCGCGTGGTGCGAGGCACGCACGGGTTATCCGCTGGTCGACGCAGCGATGCGCCAGCTGCTGACGACCGGCTACATGCACAACCGGCTGCGGATGATCAGTGCGTCGTTCCTGTGCAAGGACCTGGGCGTCGACTGGCGTCGCGGCGAACGCTGGTTCGCGCGGCACCTGAACGACTTCGAGCTCGCCTCGAACGTCGGCGGCTGGCAGTGGGCCGCCTCGACCGGCTGCGATGCGCAGCCTTGGTTCCGGATCTTCAATCCGGTCACGCAATCGGAGCGCTTCGATGCACACGGGGCGTTCATCCGCCGCTACCTGCCGGAGCTCGCCGGCTACCCGGACGAGACGATCCATGCGCCGTGGCTCGTGCCGGCCGCACAGCAGGCCCGACTGGGCTGTGTGATCGGTCGCGACTACCCGGCCCCGGTGGTCGACCACGCGGCGGCGCGGGCCCGCACGCTCGAACGTTACGCGGCAGCACGCCCCGCCCCCGCGGGCTGACCACCCGCGCCGACCGAAGCGCCGCGCGAACCACGGCATCCGACCGACCCGCGGCGTTGCGCAGCCGCTGCCCTTCGCTGCCGTCCGGGCGGCCGCGAGCGCCTTCCGGCGCCGGAATGGTGCGCACGACCTCCTTGCCGATCGAAGATCGACCCGTGGGTGCCTCGTCTGCCGTGGCGCCAACGCCGCGGGAGTCGACGTGTCGTCGTCCGGTTTCCGATCCGCGGGGCTCGCCGCCCCACGCACACCGCCGCCGCGCCCCGCGCCGCAGGCAACGCGGGAGGCGTCGTCGCACATCGGCTGGGGTACGCCCCAGCCGGCCGGGCCGGCGACGTTCACCGCGCTGCGGGTCACTCGGGTACGGCCATGGACTCGGCTGCTCGCGCTGCGCGGCGCGCTCGAGCCCGCGCTGGCCGCGATCGCCTCCGGAGGCGCGCAGGCGTGCGCGGCGGTCGGCGTCGTGCACGAGGTGGGGGCGGAGCTGCAGCGCCTGTGCGCGCTCGACCCGGACGCGATGCTCGCGGTGCCGCTGCTGCTCGAGGGTGGGCACTGCGCGACCCGGCACGCGATTGCGAGCGCAGTCGTGCTCGAGTTCATGCTCGCGCGGCACGGCACCGAACGCGTGGTCCGCCGCAGCGCCGTTCGTGCCGCGCTCACCATGAACGTCGGCATGCACGCGCTGCAACAGGCGCTCTACGCGCATGCCGGCCCGCTCACGCCCGGACAGCGCGCGGGCGTCCTCGAGCACCCGTCGGTCGGCACCGCCCGGCTGCGCGACGCCGGCGTCGACGACGCGTGCTGGCTGGCGGTGGTCGCCCAGCATCACGAGCACGCCGACGGCTCGGGATACCCCCGGCACATCGGCGGGACCGCGCTGTGCTTCGAGGCGCAGGCGCTGATGATCGCCGAGCGCTGGTGTGCGATGGTGGCCCCGCGGGCCTACCGGTCGGGCGCGCCGCCCGACCGGGCGTTGGACTGGCTGCTCGCGCGACTGGGCGGACAGGCCGCCCCTCGCGCAGGCGCACTGCTGGTCGAAGCGGTCGGCCCGACGCCGCCCGGCACGCCGGTGCGGCTGGCCGACGGCGAGCTCGGCATGGTCTGGCGCCGCACCGCGCAGCCGAGCGAGCCCCTGGTGTGGGTGCTGCGCACGGCCGACGGCCTGCCGATCGACGGCGGCGCCCGCCGCGCCAGCTCTGATCCGCGACACCGAATCGCCGGCTGCGAGCCGAGGGAGGCGCTCGGCGCGGTGCCGGACCCGGTGGCGATGTGGGAGGCCTCGGAGATGAGCGCCCCAGGGCTGAACCGGGTGCCCGCCGCCGCTCAGCCCGCAGCGTACTGACCGCGCGCCGCCAGCGCCTTGACCTGCGCGAGCAGCTCGGCCTCGTCGTACGGCTTGCCGAGGAACACGTCGACCCCGAGCGACATGGCATGGCTGCGGTGCTTCTCGGCCGTGCGCGACGTGATCATCACGATCGGGATACCGCGCAGACGCTCGTCGCCGCGGATGTTGCGCGTCAGGTCGAAGCCGTCCATCCGTGGCATCTCGACGTCCAGCAGCATGACATCCGGCACCGTGTCCTGCAGCTGACGCAGCGCGTCGACCCCGTCCTTGGCAAGGATCACCTGATAGCCCTCGCGCAGCAGCAGACGCTGAGTGATCTTGCGGACCGTGACCGAGTCGTCGACGACCATCACGGTCGGCGCGACCTCGATGCGGGTTGGAGCGAAGCTGGCGGTGTCGCCCTGTCCGGCCTGGGCACCGCGGCCGGCGGCCACGATCTGGACCGGATTGAGGATCAGCACGATTTCACCGTTGCCAAGCACGGTTGCGCCGGCCATGCCGGTGAGGCGCGCGAGCTGCGGGCCGACGTGCTTGACCACGACCTCCTGGCTCGGCGCGACATGGTCGACGTGAAGGGCGATCCGCTGGTGGCCTGAGCGCAGTACCGCCACCGGCGAGTAGCGCTGCGCGAGCGGCGTGCAGCCGGACAGTTCGAGCACGCTGCCGAGGAAGTACAGCGGCACCTGCTCGCCCTGCCACTCGGTCTGATGCCGCGCGTAGGCGTTGGCGAGCGTCTCCGGCTTCATCTGCAGCACCTGCTCGATCAGCGCCGACGCGACCGCGATACGGACCTCGCCGACGGTGAGCAGCACCACCTGCGTGACCGCCAGCGACACCGGAAGGTGCACGGTGAAGTGGGTACCGGCGCCAGGGGTGGACTGCAGGTCGATGCGACCGCCCATCGCCGCGACCTCGGCGCGCACCACGTCCATGCCGACGCCGCGGCCGGCGAGCGTGGTGACCTCGGTCGCGGTCGAGAATCCCGGCGTGAAGATCAGCTGCGCGAGTTCGCGCTCGCCGAGCGCCGCGTCTGCGTCGATCAGCCCGCGCTCGACCGCACGGGCGCGGATGCGCGGATAGTCGAGCCCGGCGCCGTCGTCGGCGAACGCCAGGATCACCTCGTTGGCCTCCTGGCGCACGTCGAGGGTGATTTCGCCGGCCTCGGCTTTGCCCGCGGCGAGGCGCCTCGAGCGCGGCTCGATGCCGTGCACGACCGCGTTGCGCAGCAGGTGCTCGATCGGACCGACCATCCGCTCGAGCACGCTGCGATCGAGCTCGGACGTCGCACCCTTGAGGTCCAGGCTGACGCGCTTGTCGGTTTCCTTGGCCGCCTGCCGCACCACCCGGTACAGACGGTCGGCGATCGATCCGAACGGCACCATCCGGATCCGCATCAGGTCCTGCTGCAGGTCGCGCGTGACCTGACCCTGCCGGCCGAGGTCGCGGGCCCCCTCGTCCAGGTGGCGCAGCGCGTTCTGCTGGACGGTCGCGACGTCGCTCACCGACTCCGCGAGCATCCGCGTGAGCTCCTGGAAGCGCGTGTAGCGGTCGAACTCCAGCGGATCGAAGTGCTGCTCCTCGCGGTTGCGGGCGTTTCGCGCCTGGATCTGCGAATCGGCGGCCAGCTCGATCTCGCGCAGCTGCGTGCGCAGCCTGTTCACGTTCTCGGTGAGCTCGGACAGCGATTGACGGATGCCGCCCAGCGCATTGTCGAGCCGGGCCCGCGCGATCGACACCTCTCCGGCCTCGTTCACCAGGCGGTCGAGCAGATCGGCGCGCACCCGGATCAGCGGCTGTGCGGCCGGGCGGGAGGACGCACCCGGGTCGGCGGGCCCGGACGGGGCGTCGTGACCACGGCCCACCCCCGCGGTCGGCTGGGCGTCGACCGGAGCGCCGCCCGCGAGCGCGATCGCCGCCGCGCCCTCGCCGGTCAGCGCGTCGACGACCGACCTGGCCGCGGCCTGCGCCGAGGCGGACCCCGGATCGCGCACCGCCTCGTACAGGGCGAGCACTTGGTCGCAGCGCGTCATCAGCTCATCGATCAGCGCGACCGGAACCCGCGGCAGCGCGCTCGCCGACTCGATCCGGGTCTCCATGTCGTGCACCAGCTGGCCGACGCGCATCGCACCCGCCATGCGGGCACTGCCCTTGACCGTGTGCAGCAGCCGCATCAGCGACGCGGGCAGCGACGGATCGGCCGGCTGCTCGGCCCAGCCGCGCAGCGCCTCGCCGATGCGAGGCAGCAGTTCGTCCGCCTCCTCGATGAAGACCGCCGCGAGGTCCGGGTCGATCTCGTCGGCCAGCGCCGCGATCCCCTCGAGGCTCTCGTGCACGGTCGCCACGGGCGCGGCTTCGCGCGGTCGCGCGTGCGTGACCGGCGGCGGCTCGATCGGGGCGGCTGGCGCGGCCGCCGACTCGCCGGACGTCCGTTCTGCGCCGCGCTGGACCACGCCGGCATCCGGCGGGTCGGCTGCAGGGTCTTCTCCGGCCCGCGGTGAGACGTCGGGCGGCGCCGCGAGCGGATCGACCGTCTCCGGCGCCTCTTCGTCGAACCGGTGCGCGTCGGCGGTCGCCCATCGCGACCAGCGCTCGGCGAGCGCCTCTGCGCGCGCGCGGGTCTCGGTGTTCGGCGGCGGCTCGACACCGGCGGCGAAACGGCCCAACGCCGCATGCATTCCGGCGATCGCCGCCACGTAGTCATCGAGGTCCGGCGGCTGCAGCGTCTGCCCGGACAGCGATTGCGCGAGCAGGAAGCGCTCGAGCGCATCCGCGATCGCATGTACGCCGTCCAGGCCGACCAGCCGGGACGTACCGGCGAGCGAGTGCGCCGCGCGTACGGTCTCCTCGGACGCGGGCAGCGTCGGGGCCTCGCGCCAGCTCGCGACGCTCGTGTCCAGCCGCGCCAGCAGCTGCTCCGCCTCCGCGAGGAAGATCCGATAGAGCGCCGCCGACAGGCGCCGGCCGCCGATCGCGACCTCGCCGTCCGAGGTGCGACCCTCGGGCCCCGGTCCGGCATCCGTCATCTCGCCCGGGACCGGATCGCGCAAGGGTGACGATGCCCCCCCGAGCGAGGTCGGATCCAGGACCTCGGACAGCTCCACCACCTCCTCGCCCGGCTCCGCGACCGCGGCGCGGCGCAGGAAGGCCTCGAGCGCATCCGGCGACACGACCGGCTCGGCCGCCGTCGGTTCGATCGCGGTCGGTTCGATCGCGGTTGGTTCGATCGCGGTCGGTTCGATCGCGGTCGGTTCGATCCGGATCGGCTGGGACCGCTCGGGGACGATGGCGTCGCTCGACGGCGGCGGCGCAAGCGCCTGCGTTCGAGGTGGCGTCGGGAGCGGGGCCGTCGTCCGCACCGGCGCGGCGTCCCCATTGCGCAGCGACGCTGCCTGCACGACCAGGGTCGCGACCTCCAGGCGCGACAGAGGATCCGCGCGCAGCCGCGCCACCCACGCGCACATCTCGCGGTGCGCCTCGACGATCAGCCCGTACAGCGCGGGCGTTCCGGGCCGCTCGTCGGCGAGCCACACATTGAGCACCTGCTCCAGGCCCCACGCCGCCTCGCCGAAGTCCTCCAGCCCGACCATCCGGCTCGAACCCTTGAGCGTATGGAAGCCTCTGCGGATCGTGGTCAGGTGGCCCGCGTCGGACGGCGCGGCCTGCGACGCGCCGCGATGCTCGTCGATCGCCGCGAGCACTTCCTCGGCCTCCCCGAGAAAGACCTCCAGCAACTCGGCGTCCACCGGATCGATCGCCGGTGCATGCGCCGTCGCCGGCGGGATCGACGCATTCGTCGACGTCGATGCTCCGGTCTGCGTCGGCGCGGCTGCAGCCACCCGCGGCATCGGCGAATGCGGACTCGGATCGGACCGCGGGGGCGGCTCGGGCGCCGTACGCAACGCTCCTGCGTCCGTATCGGGCCGGGCTGCCGGCACGACCGCTGCGCTGGGCGGCGGCGGCACAGCCGCCGGTGGACGATCGGCCTCGTCGTCAAGCTCGGGGACCGGGCGCACCGCCGGCTCCCCGAGTCGCGCGACGAACCCGTCGCCGTCGCGCTCGAACTCGAAGCCGCCACCGGCGCGGCCGGGCTGCAGCAACGACTCGACGAAGAACCCGAGCGCGCCCAGGTTCGCGGCCACGCGCTCGCACTCGGCAGGCGCGACCGGCTCATTCGACTCGGCGAGCGCGCCCACCCGCGCCGCGACGCCGTCCGCACCGGCGGCCGCCTCGTCGTGGCCGAGCAGCCGCAGGGCGCCCGCCGCCTGGCTCAGCATCGGGAGGAGCGCCGGCAACGCGTCGCGCTGCGCCGGCTCGCGGAAGAACGCATCCAGCGTCTGCTCGCAGACCCGCAGATTCGCCTGCAGCTCGGACACGAAGGCCGCGGTGGTCAGCCGCTCCTGCGCCGCGCGCGACAGCTCAGCGAGCCACTCGGGTGCCGTCGCTTCGTCGGCGCTCTGCCGCTCGCAGATCCGGTCCAGCCGCTCGGCGAGCTCGGCCGCGCGACGGTCGTACTGGACGACCGCGCGAGAGCCGCGCTCCAGCGTCTGCTCGACGAACAGCAGACCGGTCGCCACCTCGAGCGAGAGCAGCTCGACGAGCGGCGCGCCCGCTGCGGCGAGCGCCCGCCGCAGCCCGACCATCGTGCCCGCGAGCCGCTGCAGGCCCGGCCAGGGCAGCCGCGCGACGACGGTGTCCAGCTGACCGGTCGCCGCCGCGAACCCGGCCAGCTCCTGCGCGCCGCCGCGCACGAACCGCTCCCACGCCGCCTTGGCGCCGGCGGTCGCCTCGCGCGCCGCGCGCAGCGTGCGGCTGTCGACCAGACCGTAGCGCGGCGTCTCGAAGTCGGTGGGCACCGTGCCGGCGAGCCGGTACAGCCGCCGCGCCTCGTCGGCACGCTGCGATCCGCCGCCGGTACGTGCCAGCAGGAACAGCAGGTCCTTCAGCATCCGGTCGGGGATCGGCGCGTCCTGCCCCCCCAGCGAGCGCCGGATCTGCAGGTTGACACGAGCCACCAACCGCTTCGAATGCAGGTCCACCGGCAGTGCCTGCGCCCGCAGCGCGTCGAAGAAGGCCGCGGCCAGCCACCAGAACGTGCGCTGCGCGGAGCTCTGGTGGGCACGGTTGAGCCGGTCGATCGCCGCGAACATCCCGGCCAGGCCGTTGGCGTCGCGCGGGTTGCGCAGGAACAGCAGCAGACCCCGTTCGAACTCGCCGCGGGCGGCGCCCGCGGCGGCGTCGGTCAGCGGTTCGGCCCGCTCGGCGCGCGGCGGTCGCACCGAGAGGTCGACCGAGTACAAGTCCGCCGGCTCGATCCGCTCGGCACCGGCCGCGGCCAGCAGATCCCGGTACTGCGGATACAGCGAGACCGGAGAATCCGCCGAACCGGCGACTAGGCCGTCCAGGAACTCGACGACCGCGGTGAACATCCGCGAGAGCACGCTCACCACCTCGGTACCCGCCGCGAGCTCGCCACGCTCGATGCGGTCGAGCAGCCGTTCGGCCTCGCCGGTGACCGTGGACGCGCCCTCGAGGTCGACCACCTGCAGCGCCCCGTGCGCCTGGTGCAGCCACGCGCGCGCGGCCCGCACCCGCACCGGGTCGGCAGCGCCGCCCCGCGGCAGCTGATCGAGCTCGGCCTCCGCGCGGGCGAGCGACTCGCGGATCTCGGGCAGACACCAGGACAACGCGGTCAGGTCGACGGAGGGAATCATGAGGCCACCCTGAAGCGTGAGACCGAGTTCTTCAACTCGCGCGCGAGTTCGGCCAGCTGCAGGATCGAGCCCGCGGTCTGCTGCGCCCCCTCGCTGGTCTGTTCGGTCACCAGCAGGATGCGCTGGATGCTGCGTGCCACCGTGCCGGCGGAGGTCGCCTGCCCGGACGTGGTCCGGGAGATGTCCATGATCAGCTCGGCGAGCTGCGTCGACACCCGGCCGATCTCGGCGAGCGCGTTGCCCGCGTCGTCGGACAGCCGCGTGCCGGCGACCACGCCCTGCGTGCTGCGCTCCATCGCCGCGACCGCATCCTGCGTGTCGACCTGGATCGTCCGGATCAGCGCCGCGATCTGGCGCGTCGCCTCGGCGCTGCGCTCGGCGAGCCGCTGCACCTCCTCGGCGACGACCGTGAATCCGCGCCCGGCCTCGCCGGCCGACGCGGCCTGGATCGCCGCGTTCAGCGCGAGCACGTTGGTCTGCTCGGTGATGTCGGAGATCAGCTCGACGATCTCGCCGATCTCCTGGGAGGATTCGCCCAGGCGCTTGATGCGCTTGGCAGTCTCCTGGATCTGGTCGCGGATGCCGTTCATGCCGGCGATCGCGTTGTGCACGGCGCGCCGACCCTGGTCGGCCGCGCCCAGCGACTGACGGGCCACCTGTGCGGACTCGGCCGCGCTCGCGGAGACGTCGTTGATCTGCGCGGCCATCCTGAGCACGCTCTCGCCGGTCTCGCGGATCTCGCGCGACTGCTGCTCGCTCGCCAGCTGCAGGCCGCTGGCGATGGTCTGCGCCTTCGTCGACGCGTCGGCGACCAACTCGGCGGTCGTGTTGATCCGAGCCACCAGGTTACGCAGCTCCTCGACCGTGTAGTTGACCGAGTCGGCGATCGCACCGGTGATGTCCTCGGACACGGTGGCCTGCACGGTCAGGTCGCCGTCGGCAACCTCCTGGAGCTCGTTCATCAGCCGCAGGATCGCGGCCTGGTTCAGGTCGTTGGTCCGCTTGGCCTCCTGCTCGAGCCGCTCGGCCTGCGCGCGCTGGGCGTCCGCTTCCGCGGCCCGACGGTCGACGTCCCGGTAGTGGACCATCGCCAGCGCAATGCCCGCGAGCACCGCGAGCAACAGGAACAGCACCGCGCCGCCCTGCAGCGAAGACCGGCCCGCCTGTTCTTCGGCCAGTCGTGCCTGAAGCTCGAGCAGGGCGCCGCGCAACGGCTCGCTGTCGGCCTGGATGCGCTGCTCGGCCGCCCGCGCGACCACCAGTCGCGGCAGATCCGACTGCAGCGCGCCGAAGGGTCGCTCCAGATCGGCCCAGCCGGCCTTCAGCTCAGCGAGCCGCGCGCGCAGCTCGGGGTCTCGCGCCGGTAGGAGCCGGCGCGAATCGCTGCCCGAGAGCAGCGCCTCGACCGATTCGCGCACCGCGAGCGCATCGCGCGCGAGCAGCGCGCCGGCCTCGGCGGCCTGCGCGTCGCCCGCCGGCAGCTGCAGCAGCGAGCGTGCGATCCGCTGCGACAGCGTCGCGACCTGGGCGGCGGCGGCCACGTCGACCGCCGATGCACCGGCGGCCAGCTTGATCTGGGTGACCTGCTCGGCCAGCACCCCGAGCCGCGGCGCGGCCTCGAACACGATCCGCGCGGAGGCGGCGAGCGCGACGAGAGCCTGCTGCTGCTGCTGGACCGCCACGGCGGCTTGTTCGGTGCGCTTCCACTGTTCGGCGACCCGGGCGACCTCCGGCTGGGTTCCGCGAGCGACCGCATCGACGCGCAGGTCCCGGATCGTGCCACCCGACTGAAGTACGCCGAGCGCCTCGGTCAAGCGGCTGCGCGCGTCCGCGAGCTGCCGGAAGCCGTCGGCCTGGCCACGCAGTGCCGCGGGCGCCGCGCGAGCCAGCCGCTGCGCGTGCATCAGCGACTCGCCCACCAGACGCGACTGCGCCGCGACCGACGCGGTGCGGGCCGACTCCAGTCCGATCAGCAGGAATGCGATCAGCAGCGCAGCGACCAGCAGCGGAAAGAGGACCGCGAGCTGCCGGCGCAGCGGCCAGCCGCCGAGCACCGGGAGCCCGAGGCCTCGCCGCGGCGGCACCTTGCCCTTGACCGGTGCCGCCGGCGCGGTCCGCGCTGCGGTCGCGAGGTCGTCGGCGATCGCGGTGTCCGGATCGACCTTGCGGCCGCCGCCGCCCATCGGCAGGAACGGCTTCGGTAGTTTGAATGCCATCACCGCCCGCAGCCGTCGGCCTCAGCGCTCGACCATCAGGAACTCGCTGGCCGCGGCGAGCCGGGCCAGGTCGAGCTCGTGCCAGCGGTGCCCGTCGGCGTCGACCAGCGTGCGGCCAACCCAGGACGGGCGCCCCGCGGCACCGAACGCACGGGCCGAGGCTGGTGCATCGTCCGGCTTCATCGACGCGACGTTGCGCAACCCCATCATCTTCGTCACCAGGATCGCGGCGTTGAAACTCAGCCTCGCCGACAGCGCGAGCAGGCGCGCATCCCGGCCCGCGTCGGTGCGCCCGAGCTGCGCGAAGCGCTGCAGATCGACCACGGTGTACAGCGCGCCGCGCAGGTTCACCAGCCCGAGCAGCCAGTCGCGCGTGAGCGGCACCGGAGCGATCGCGTCCGGCACCGGCACGATCTCCCCGGCCTCGGA
>Ga0169931_10005700_pt1 | contig 18924 bp, 7 predicted proteins | sample Kivu_15m_20L_FD_129675 | JGI IMG/M metagenome (GOLD analysis project Ga0169931, IMG submission 129675) | Freshwater microbial communities from Lake Kivu, Western Province, Rwanda to study Microbial Dark Matter (Phase II) - Kivu_15m_20L... | ecosystem: Environmental > Aquatic > Freshwater > Lake ... | reverse complement strand
ATTAAAATGAATAAATAATTGAATGTTAAGTCAGTCTAATATTTGTTTATGACCTTTAACTATTTATTAATATATAATAATATTTTTTAATATTTTTTAATCCACTAATGATCGGATAACAAAAACAAACATTCTTTACAGTCAAAGATATCTCAGCTCAATAATTCATTGAAGCTTTCAGTCAATATCTCAAAAAGAATAATTTGATCGAAAGACCAGCATGGGTTGATCTCGTCAAGACAGCAACAAGTACATATTCTTATATTTAGGAAATGAATTAGGCCCACTCAATGATGATTGGATCTATACTAGAGTTGCATCTCTTGCTAGAAAAATTTATTTAAGACCAAGAACTGGAGTCAGACTCCTATCTCATATTTATGGAGGATTAAAAAGAGGAGGATGCAGACCTTAAGGACACGATCACGCCTCCACTAAAATCATTAGATGGGGATTACAACAACTCTAAAAGAATAAATTAATCAAGAAAGATAAGAAAGGAGATGGTCTCAAACTTAACGCAAGAATCATTTCAAACTAAGGCAGAAGAACTCTTAACCGTATTGCCACTGAACATCTTAAAAACAAGAAATGATTTGTACCATCTTATTAAATCTAAAAAACTGCTTATTCATAAAAAATATATAAAAAAAGATTATTTTTAGTAAGTCTATTAATTGAAAATTAACAAAACAACCTAAAATTTAGAATCAATCAGACTCATGGTTTACTTTTTGTTGCTTATTTTTGTCTATCCGCTTAGTTTTTTTAGGACTTAGACTTTGAGCATATTTTCCAGTTGGAGATTAATTTTTGGCATCTGATTACTTCTTTGAAGATTTGTTCTTATCTTCTTTTAAAAACTGAGCAATTTTAGACTCCTGTTCTTCCCTCAAAGATTTGACTCTTCGAAATTATATGTTGATATCATCCTCTGTGTTTTAATTATCTTATATAAATGCTTAATGAAGAACTTAATCCATTAGGAACCATGCATTTGGTTGTTCTTCGACTTTATGATCATTAAATATTTATTGTGGGAGAAGATGGAAGGTATCATCTTGTTGATATTCTTCCTCAACTTCAATGTTCTTACTAGAGCATTATTAAAGGATAGCTTAAAACATGCTAGGGTGTTAATTAATTGCAAAAGTGCCTGTGATTTACATATTTTTACTTTTATATAATGAATTTAGTCTGAGCTATAGATATAAAGATATACAAATGTAGTATAATTAATCAATATTGACTAAAATCATCTTTAATTATCTTTGTTTTTATATATCAATAATGAAAAAAATGTTTATTTTTTAGAAAATACATCTTGGCAAATAATGATAAGTTATATATTTTAGCTGTTAAAAAACTAATTTCTTTGTTTTGTTAAAAAATCATTATATATTAATAAAAACTTATCTTTTGATATAGTTTATATTCATCAATCAGTATGATAGAAATCAACAATTTTTTTTAAACATTATCTTATGAGAAAAATTGTTATTGAAAATACATTATGCGAATTTATTAAAGAAAGAAAAGAGGTTTATTTTATATCAATATCTTAAGATTATCAGTTAAAATATAATGAATTGAAAAATACTTGATAAAGAATTTTTGTTGAGTATATTGATTTAGTCTTATAATCGAGTGTTTTTATACAAACAAATAAGTCTTTCATTATTTAAAAAGAAATAAAAAAAAGATATTTTAAGAGTAGTTAATATAATCAAAGCTTGAGTTTAATGTGTACTGGCTTAGGAATTACAACTTGGTCAGTAATTGCTCCACCTAAAGTATGCATTTGTCCCATTATCATCTAAATCAAATTTAAATTACTGTCATTATAGTTGCAACATCTCGATCCTTAAGATCAGGATCCATCTATTTTTTTACTTTTGCTATCTCATATACATATTGTATTGGTATTTCAGTATGTAAAAAATGTCCAGGAATAGGTGTGAATTTTTATTTACCAGTCGCTTTTTTAAGAAACCATGAAGTTTAAGGTGGTTTAATTATAAATTTGAATGTACGATCAGTATATGCGGTTAATTTGACTTTCAAAGGTACATCAGGTCGAACATGAGTTGTAATTTTATTAAATTATTAACAGAATTTCATCATATTAATACCAAGTGGACCAAGAGATTGACCCATTTTAGGATTTGGTTTAGCAACGCCTGCGAATACTTTAAGATTAACAGTTGCTATATAATTATACATGTACCTCTATATGCCATTTATAAATTGTTTATAAATCAGCCTTAAATAAGATATTAAATGAATTGAAATAACATGATTAAAGAAAATATTAATCATATATTAATTTTCAAACAATCTATATAAAAATTACATTATTTTAATAGTATATAATTAGTTTGAAATTTATATGAAAAAGGTAAATTTGACTTATAGAATCAATTTGCAGAACTTTTAGATTTCGAACAAACTCAACCTATAAAATGAAGCAATAATACCAATATCTTACATCGATCGATCATAAAAAATAATATAAACAAATCTCTTTAAATGAATAAACTATATTGAGAAGCAATCATTCGTTGACTTGCCTTTAAAATAAATGGAAAAAGTACTAGTTTAATATAAATGATCATAAAAAGCATCCTGGATAATAATAATGTATGTATTGTAATCGATATGTGATGTTGATACAAGATTTTTTGCCAAAAGTCAATATAATAAATTCTATTTATTTGTAGATGTAACCCATAAAAATAAACATTTTTAAAAGTATATAAGAACTATAATGGTAGTATAAATCAACATTAACATATTTATATGGATCAGTTACCAGTCGTACAAAATGTTGTATCGTTTGCTAAAATGCAAGTTACTGAAGAAATTGATCTGAAATTAATTGCATAAAAGGTAGAAGGCTCTCGATTTAATAAAAAGAGATTCCCTGCTGTCATTATGAGAAAAACTAAACCAAAAAGTACAGTGCTTATTTTCAAATCTGGTAGAATGATTATTATTGGCTCTTCTAATTAGACTGATGCATAATCTGTCGCAGGAAAAGCGGCTAGGGATATAACTAAAGCCCTTAATACTTTAAAATTAAAAATAACTGAATTCAGAGTGACTAATATAGTTGCTAATGCTGATTTAGGAAGTAAAATAGATATAGGTCGACTCTGCTAATAGAGAAACGTAATTCGAAATTAAAACTTTCCTGGAGTTGTATACAAACAATTGAATCATGTAAAATCAGCCCTAGTATTTGCTTCTGGCAAGGTCGTCTTCACTGGTGCCAAGACAAAAGATTCAATAGATAATGCATACAAATAACTAAAACGAAAGATGTAAAAATTCAAAAAGATAAATTATTGACCCATGATATTTATTGCTACTTATTTATTATTAAATCTAATTAAAAAAAACACTAACATATATATCAGCTAAAATGTATTTATTTCTGATAAGCTTAAGTATCTTGTTTGCCATTTTTTATAAAACTAACTTTTTGTGTCTATTTAAAATATTTTATTTAAAATTAATTCTTAAATTTAAGATTCTTCTTATTCTTTGATTTTCTTTGAGGAGTCTTCTGTATACTCTTTTTAAATTTATTATTAATCTTATCAAAATATTATTTTTTCTACTTTTTAGTCATGAAATAAAGTGCTGGCATATCAGGATTATACTGTTTGATAAGCTCACGTTGTTATTATGATAGAAATTATAGATATTCTGCCATATCAAAATTTTAATCATTCTAATATATAATCTTATTTACTTGAAAATCATCAAATTATTATTATTATTCTAACATATCTATCTATTCATCATCCTAATTATTTTTATTATTATGAATAGATATACTATTACCAATTTAGGTAGTTATATGATTATTTTGAGTGATTATTTTATGTTGAATTGCTTTATTGTATCTTTCTATAAATATTTATGAAGATTACTTAACTTATGTAATTTACTATTAAATCTCATATATTGTTGTTAAATAATATCAAATAATAAACGAATAAAATATTAGATAAATTATAATTATGGATTTATATACATAAACATTAATATTTATCAGGAGATAAGAATAATTAAAAGATGCTATTTGTTGAGATAATGAGAATATCATATTAATAAATATTATTTGTTGGAATTCAATGATTGAATAAAGATTTGTCTACTTTTAGAATAAAAATGATAAATTTTGACATAGATTTATAAAAGATATCAATTTAGAGTCATTATTTTATATATTATAAATGTATATTTTTCAAAATAAATATAATTATTTAAATATCGCATATGAAGAAAGGTTCTTAGAAAAAGCCAATAAAAAGAACCGTAATCCCAATAAAAATATAAGACGATCCCCAATAAACAAACGGCATAATAAAATTTACAACCTAAACAAAAGATAAACCATTAATTATCAAGCATGCTCAACTATAATATAAGAAGAATTTAATCATGTATAAAAATCAATTGAATAACATATAATAAGAAGGTGAATAATAAAGAAAAAAGAAATAATTATAAATGTATAGTTTAACTATTTATCCAGCAAAACAAAGAAGTAAAATCTATAAAGTTGATATACCAATATTAAAAGGTCAAAGATCATCTAAGTTTAATAGGAATAATTAACTTCATTATACGATGTATTTATCCAATAATGAAGGTACTTATTTATTAACTTAGGTAAAATGACATTAATCAATGGATCTTATGATGCTAAATTACATGTTAAAAATTAATTTAATTAAAGTCAACCAAATATGATGAAGAAAATAGAAGTTCAAGTACAAAAATTAGATAGAAGAAGAAAAAATTCAGATTTTTAAGATTAAAATTAAGATGATGAATGATTAAATATTTTCAATATCTTTATTAGAAATATTTTTTGGTGCAATAATTATTGAAATTTTATTGAAATCATTATACTATCTAAAGGATTGATTTTAAAATAGACTCTGAAGATGGAAGAATACTTTAATCTTCGAAAAATGGCATTATAAATAAAATAGTTTTATTTTCAGTAATTTTTTTGTTATCTAAGACAAAAGGAGAATCTTAAAACTTGCTAGGAGTAATTTTTTGAGGTGTAGAAAAATTTAATTTTTTTGATATTTATTTATACTAGCCGATAACTTAACCTTATTGTTGACGCTGAAGTCGTATCTTTCGTTGAATTGTAGAATTCCAATGATTCTTTATAGAATTATCAGTCCTTCCTGGCAATAGTTTCGCAATCATGGCCCATTTATTACCGTATCTTTTATTATATAGATAAGTACATTCTATGTGCTTAAATTATAGCCCTATCTTATTCTTCACTCCATCGCTATTTACATATTTATGGATTTAGATGATTATGCCATCTTTAACGGCATTGTTTGCCAATTCTTCCTGGCAACATTTTTGCTATGTAGCTCCAATTTTTTGGACCATGATCTTTTACCAATCTTAAAACTAATTCATCTTATTATTTTGTCTATATAGTATGAATATTACCCATGGGCCTTTTACAAGGTTAGGATTTAAGACCTTTTGCCAACGATGAAGACACTGAACATCTGTACGATTTTCCAGAAAAGATGCGATTCTTTTCCAATTTTTCGCCCCATATTATTAAACAAGTTGTTTTAACTTTTAGTCTTACTATTCTGTCCACCAATGCTTTTGCATGAAAGATGGATTTGAAACAAAATTGAAGCTATTAAATAATACTTGTTGATAAGGTGGGTCGACATTTTTTCTAGATGACTAAGGAGAACAAGAGATCATATCTGAAAAGCTTTCGACTTTAGTGAAGGTATGATTGTGTTTGTATATTTCTTTGTTTAGATTGAAAGGCGTGCGTTATATCTGAGACTACTGTTGCATAAAAGTGATTCTAACCACAATAACAGCTAATTTATTACCTTTCATGAAAAGTAAAAGCGCCAATATATCTAAAAAACACAATGATTAGCATGTTTTTCTTAATAAAAAATCAATAAAAATACTATTAAAAGACTTTATTCATAACAAACAATCCTTTTACTTTTTGTTTAACTCAATATAAGTCATAATAAATATATTTATTTATCAATTTTATTATTTAAAAATTAAATTGAATATCTCTAAACTACTCTTTAATCTAAATATCAATAATTATTAATGGCAAACAATTCAGCAAAAAAGAATTAACAAAATATAAGATTACCTATCAACATAATCACAATAGTCATTTATGCATTAATCGGATGGATGATGATTTTTAATAGCTTTTATTTAGTCTCTTAAAGTATTTCAATTTGGCATTGGCTTTTATCAGCGGCTGTCTCTGGCTTGAATTTTTTCTGTATGAAACAAGTCATTAAATGCTGGTAATTACAACTTCCTGCTTAAGCTACATAATATTACTATGATGTTCTTGCCTTAAATTCTATAGTACAATTAATCGATCCTTTTACTCATTATGTATGGTAATCTATATCTTATTTTAGGAATGTCTACTGGCTGATAATCGTTTGGATAGTATGGCAAGGTCTCAAATGGCTATGGGATTATATAACTCCACGTTATGAATAAGTATAATAGTAAGGTGGTGATAAGAATGACAAAAAAAGATAGAAGAAATAGAAGAAATAAAAAAGATAGAAAATAAAATATATATGATTGGTTTATTTATGATATCTGTTAAGAATAGTATATAAATAAGAATTAGTATTAATTTAATGCAATAAAGCATACCTATAATAGTCACAGGAACCTCAAATAACAATACACAGATATTTAGTAAACGAACAAGAAGAATCTCATCTTCTGCAGCAGCTAAAAGATTTCCTAAAGATTTTTTTAAAGATTAACAGTGTTTTCATCCCATCAAACAAAATCGAACTAATAATAAACAAAATTAACCATCTTTATTTGACACTTTTAGTGCCAAAAAGTTTATAGCTGGTAATACTGACATGCAAAAAACTAAGTAAAACAGAAATTAAAGTGGAGTTGATACACCTAAATTTAAACAAAGAAGTTCTACAATATAATATAAAAATGTAAAAACTTCATCAATAAGACGTAAAAAAGTTAAGAAAACATTAGATGATTCTTGTGATTCACCCTTACTTGATAAATATCATACAATATCACCTTAAGTATAGAAAAATAACATCATAATAAAAACAAAATAAATATAAAAACAAGAAAAACAATAAAAAAATATACCATTTAATGTAATTCCTTTTATATCTAATTTTAATATAACGTTAGGACAGAAGCTAAATATGGTCAATATAATAAATAAAAAATTTAGTAAAAATTCAAAAAATAAACTGATTAATTAGAAGTAAAATAACTATGATATGATACCATGTTTAAGCTCTAGAAAATAAGCTAATAGTACTAAAAATTAAGGATTTCGTATTAGAAAGAAATTGATCAATTGATTGATATAAACTGATTACTTTTCGTTTTTTATTTATTAAGTATATTTAAACCTATTAATTATAAAAAATAATATCACATAAGCTTCATAAGCTTGTTTTATCTCCACATACCTCTCATCTTAATTCCATCTTGCCTTGTCAACATACCTTATCCCCATATCATATCATCTTTAAAATTACCCTAGAAGACTTATCCATTAGACAAATATAATCGACCTTTTCCATTCTTTGAATCTTCTTTAAAATCACCTTAATACTTGACAAAATACTAATCTATATCTCTCCATGTTTTATAATCAACTTGACCTTTTAATTGTTTGACTTATTAATTATAAAGTGTTCCATATCCTGATAATTGATCATCTTTCCATTCTCCTTCATAAGCTATAGAATTATCTGGATAATATAGTACCCCTTTACCATTCATCTTATTTTATTTCCATTATCCTATATATTTACCACCTTAGATATAATAAAATACTCCACTTCCATGCCTCATATTATTTAATTTAGTACCTTCATATTTACCTCTTAAATATGTCTATGTAACATACTAAAATTATTATTTAGATTAGTTCATAGAATACATAATATTACTTTTACTACTCTTAGTCTGTGAAAGGGTATTAGACAGAGGCATAACATCATTATTTATATTTTGTTAAAAGAGAGTATTATAATTGAATGAACTATTACTTGAATTATTATTTTGGCTGTTATATGATGATTGATTATTATGATAAACATGATGCATTATTTATTTAGGTTCTTTGCTCTATCTTATCTATTAGGTTATTTTAGTATTTTTATTCTTTTTAAAGCCCATATCTTTTATATCCATTATATTATCATATCTTATTTCTTAGATTTTCATCTTTTTATCTTATGAAGTTAGTTTGTTCGTACTAGTTATGTACTTTTGGTTTTTGAATGATGATTAGTTTTAATTATTTTTATTAGATAAAGATGTCATACTGGACTTTAGTTGTTTAGTTTATTATCGACTTATAGACATCATATTTTCATCTTAATTTCGGTTGGCGGTTTTGGTAGATGAATTGTTTAATAAAGGCAGTGTGTTTTGTTATTTTTTGATTATTTAATTACGTTGATTATTACTACTAGTATTTATTTGTCGGTTCATAAGAGAAGTATTTTATTGAACAAAATTATGAGTACTTACTTGATTATAAGTATTAGTATTGGATTGATTATAAGTTTTTTATTAGGATTGAAGATTAGTTTTAGAATCTTTATGTACTATACTGCCTTTGCTTTATGTGCTAACTAATTTTCGAGAATTTGATATAGATTTTCTTTTATTAATCTATTCTAAGTTCGAATGAATCAAGTTCAAAAGCTTTGGATCAGTAAACAAATTTTATGAATTTTTCTTATAGCTAAATTATGTTTATTTAACCCTTGATGATTCTAGTTTTTCTACAGAATCATAAAAGATATTTTTATCTCTTAAAGTATTACTTTGTGATTATGATAAAGCCTTAGAATCTTCTACCGCATCATTTTAATCAGGTATTTATTGTTATTAAGTAATATATTACTCTACTTTATTTTCAGGATTATCTTAAATATCTCTAGGCATATTGAATAAATTATCATCTTATTTAGATTATTATGGAATACGAGAATAACTATTATCTTTTGCTGCTTTTTATTTTAATATTGGTGTATTTGAATAACTATTTAATGAATCTGTATCTTCTTGTACTAATTTAAATAGATATTATTATAATTAGACGAATTTTATTCGAGGATTTAACATTAATCTAAGGACATTCTTCATTTAGTCTGATGATTAGAGGTTGTCTATTATTTCGTTTAAAAAGAATTAGGAATCGTTTGATATTTGATCCATTAATATACAGTTTAATATTGTTATTGCTAGCTGTTTTACTGTGCCTTATAAACTAGGGTCTTGATCAGGCTCAATTCCTACCATTTATAATGATAGAATTTTTACTACACCTTCCTGAGTCAATCTAAGATCTTTTGTTTTTAATGCAGCATGACATCTTCCTTAAAATCTTATCATTTAACTTACAGCAAGAGTACATGAACAAAGAACTGACCATACTTATTTTTAATCAAATACTCTATGCTCTTGAATTCTTTTCTGTATTTATTTTTAAAGCGTCTGATCGAGATACTAATAAATCAAACAAATTTTGAAGAATGTAGAACAGAAAGTATTTTATAGCTTTGTATTTGTTCTTTATAGAAATAGTATATGTTCGTGTTTTTCTGGCAATTTTTTTGAGAAATTTACGAATGCCTGTTGATATGCTTATTGATTAGTGAAAGTATATTCTTTGACAAAATGAAGACGGCCGTTGTTTTACTTGACGATTGCGCCGTTTGGTACTTCTCGAACTAATGAAAAATCAAGAGACGATATGTTTTGTGAAGAATTGTTTTGACCCATTTAAATTAAATAATAACGGTGTTAATAAAATCTAAAAATATAAACATTTTTTAATGATTATATTGAACATTTTTCTATCATATTTAATATAAATCTATGATATTCGATAATATTAAAAGAAAATAAATAAAAATTTTATTTTGTATACTATTTGATTATCAATTATTGTCTCAACTATTTATAATCACTATTAAAAATCAATGAGAAAAATAGTATATTCTATTGAAGGAAATATTGGAAGTGGAAAATCAACCCTTCTTAAGTTACTAAGCCAGAAAATGCCTCAAATAATAATTTCATCATAACCGATAGATATCTGGCAGAAAGTTAATAAATTTAACCTACTCAACACTTATTATCAAGATCCTCATAGATGGGCATATACCTTTCAAAATTTTGCACTCATCACTCGTATGAATCAGCTTCATGATCTTATTAAATAAAATAATGATCCAAGTAAAATTTTGTTTTCTGAAAGAAGTGTTAGAGGTGATAGATAAATTTTTGCAAAATTATTATATGAGTAAGGCAAAATGAACTAAATATAATTTCAGTTATATTAGACTATGTATGAACCTTTGTTAAAGTTATATAGTTTTCAGCCTTAATTTCATCATATTTACCTAAGAACATCACCTTAAAATTGTATGAAAAGAATTGCAAAAAGAGGCAGATCATAATAACTATCAATATCTATGGACTATATAAATCGTATTCATAATTTACATGAAAAATGGCTTGGAAAAGGCTTTATTATCTAAGGAAATCAATAATTTTAAAGTAACTAAGATGAGATAAACTCTATGATAGATAAGATAGAAACATGGATAAAAAGTCATACTAAATGATAAAATGATGTATATTTTTTATAAATGAATGATACTATCAATCAAAAGGAGCATAACTATATGCAGCTTTATTATGCATAATTAATTTACCTTCTACAAAATAGAAACTATCTGATACTGTATCAAAAGGACTATTTATCATTTATTATACCTCTTATTTTTAAAAAGATGGTAAATCATAGACAGCTTATAATGAATTTTGAGTTTTAGGAATACAAAAAGGTACTTAAAAGTCATATGATTTAATTAATTTACCTTTAAAGTAATGTCTTTATATCATTAAAAATTGTTTTACAGGAAGTTTACCTACCTTGAATTATAATGTCGTCCCAATTGTTGACAATTTAAAGAAATTTGGTCCAAATTGATATTGTACAAATCGATTAGGTTGTTAACTAACTTTACCAATTTAGCTTTATGGTTTTTTGATTTAAAAGAGTGTCTGATTATTTTATGCATTTCTTATCTTAAAATATACAAATTAAATTCCATATATATTATCTTATGGCTGACATAGAAAATCATTCGTAGGTTATGTTAATGATTGTACATATTATATAGTTATTGGTTTAGTCATTATTACTTATTATCTTTTTATGATTTAAATTTTTAAATATAACACAAATAACAAGTGTAGCTATTAAAATCTATAAAAATAATAAATTATTAAAATATTACTATGATTTTTATCAAAAAAGATATTTTATTAATTATAGGTAGAAAATATATAATTTAATGTTCTATAATTTAATTAAATTCCATAAAGAAGATAATTTTATTAATTTTAACTTATAATGAGAAGAAAAAGATAGAAAATATTCACTGAATTAGATTAAGCTTATAGTCTACAAATGCCCAGGTATATCCCTGAAAATAAATAAAATAATGTGATATTACCACTTATAAATTATAAATAATCATGGAAAACAATGCCTGTACTACCACAATAAGGCCTACGATCTCTACAATCCTAACTCTAATATTTATTATTCAACTCAAAGAAAAAGTTATATGAAGCTCATCAACAAAAAATAACCTAAGATAATAAAAAGAAATTCATCAAGAGGATGAAATAATAAAAAAAGTAGATTTAAAAACATTAAAAACATAAAAAGTTCAAACTACTATAGAATAAACTAAATTAATTGAAATAATAGATGAAACTCTAGAGACGAAAATTATAATTATAACAAATTTATGAATAGAAAATGAATAATAAATAAGAAAAAATGTATGATAAATTACATTAGAGATATAGAAAAAAGCATGTTGTTGATTGTTCATTAAATACAGAGCCTATTAATATCGATGATAATTCAAATTCAAATAAAACAGATAGAAGATAGTCAATCATCATTAATAAAAATGTATAAGAAATTATTAATAATAACTAGGTAAAAAGATCAAAATAAAAAAAGAATAAAAAATAAAAAAAGCCTATGTAAAAAAAAGGTAAAAAACGATTTAGAATAGCAGTTTATGCTGTCATATTTAGTATAAGGTTTCCTAGATATTCAAAATTATTTTCACAAAAAAGAAAACAATATTTTAACTCACAAGTGACCTTGTCTAACTTAAACTTCTAACTACAAAATATTTATGACCTTCTTGAAAATTTGAATATAAAATCAATGATATAACAGGCTAATAAAAAATATAATAGAGAAGAAAATGCCACTTCTATATAATTTAAATAGGTCACATAAAGTAAAAGATAAGTAAACATATAATTCAAATTCTAAAATATTCCATAAATCTTAATAAACTTATTAAAAAGAATAAGAGATACTATAAAGACCAATTTAGTAAATCCATTTTTAAAAATACTATCACAATTACTACTGACCCGATCATTCGTCCTCGATCATTTCTACATACAACAATAACTCTTCAGACTACATTTCAACCCCATCCACAGCTGTCTCTAACTAAACATCTAACAATAAACAATCTCTATAATAAATTTCATCATGATAAAAGTCATAGCTTTTTAATTTTTAATCAACTGTGATAAACAGAAATAATAAGGCGAAGAGATCAATTATATTTTTGATAAATAAGATAAAAATGATTAATTAAATCCTACTTAAATTAAATAATTGATATTAGTCGGTGCCTATCTAGCTGAGTTATGTAACATGGTTAATTTTAAAGTAGAAATCGATTAAGAATCATGCCTTAAAGGTAATATCTAATAAATAGAGTAATAATATCTACCTATGACTGAATTGATATACTAAAACCCTTTATAATATTAATTAAACCAATCATTAAAATCTACCAGACAAGTTGTAGAAAAGAAAGACTTCTTAAGACCATATATACAAATCAGATAATTAGACCCTTTTAAAAAAATCATCTAAGGTCTAAAAAAGAAAAATAAAAGACAACAATAAGCTTTAGATATTATCGTCTAGATACGTAAAGAATTATACTAAAAATTAAAAATGAATAAAAAATCAATATATAAATAATTAAAACAAAATCTCTATAAAGAAGATGATAAGATTTAACCTTAATAAAAATAACAAAAAGATAAATAAAACTTAAAATATCTATCAGTTTTTTATACCTAAAGAAACAATATAAAAAAATATCATTAAGATGATAAAAGTAGCTCATAATAATCAACTAACAAAGACAATTAAGATAAAGAATCAAATAATAGCAAGCCTAATTCTGATGATGAATAATCATAATAAAAAAGGAAAACTAGACTTTTATTCGAAGCATCATAAGGTTCTTAATATAAGCCATCTAATAAAAATATATAGTCTGATAACTCTGATAATAATTAGAATAAAGCATAGTCATCTTAATAACCATAAAATGATAAAAATTCTATATAAAATGTATCTTATCCATAAATTGATGGACCTTTACCATAAAAACCATAAAAACCAAATAACAAATTAAGATTAAAAAGGATGAGCAGCAATAATAATTATGACAATAAAATAAATCAATAAAACATGAAAAGAAGATTAAAACATAAAAATTCATTAATGAAAATGTCAAACAAATAATTTTCTTCATGAAATCTTATAGAATACTAAAATGATCATTTATTTAATATATTTAATGAAATTTATATATAATAAAATATTAAGTATCATTTCATAATGATTAAAGTTAATCATTCAAAAAAACTATTATCTTATATAACCAAAAACTATTACCACATACTTTCAACCATTATATTCCCGTCTGACCATTTGTATTTTGATGTAATTGACCCAATAAGATCAGCTAGGTTGTTGATGATTACATTTCAGATATTATTTAATAAGATAATTTTACTTATAATTGATATTTCTATTTTAAAAATTATGTTGAATAACTTATTGGCTTAATATTTTATGGTTAGTCTTAGATTAATATCGAATTTGCGAGGAATTTTTATCTGATGTATGTTTGTAACCAAGCAATTAATATTTTTGGTTAAGTATCGCTGTAATTGATACGATTTAAAGTGTATTTAGGTAATGAACTTTATAAAATAGTCAAATTTTAATAATGATATGCAAATATTTATTATGAAGGAATTGTTGCGTTTTATAAATCTAGATCTTTTCTGTATGGTTTTTAATTATTATTTGGTGGCTTGATCTATTTTTTTGTTTTCTTTTTTATAAGTTAATTATATCTACCAAACATTTAATTTTGAGCTTGTTATGCAGTTATATCATCTTAGTTCAACCATTCATAATTAAGAATATTCTTTAAAGTAGGTCTTTATTTAGGGTCAAAGCTGACTAAATCTAAAAAGAATTTTTGAAATGATTAAATAAAGAATCCTTAAGCTTAACGCTTTTTATGAGCTTTCCAAAATGGTTAAAACTTCTTTTTCTTAATCAATTGATAATATTAGCAATTGTTTACATCTTTAAATGGAGGTCTCCTAGTACACATATTGAATAAAATGACCCCTAATGCAAACAAATCAATACTTTAACCTTAATAATTATGATTTCTCATCTAAGGTGCCATGTATCCCTATGTTCCTATATTTGATCGAAGTTTAAAATCATAATTAACTCCTTGGGCATCACAAGCTAATCCAAAATCAGCAATTTTTATGTTAAATCTTGAATCAAATAAAAGATTCTCTGGTTTTAAGTCTCTATGAGCAATATTATTTTCGTATAGATATTTAAGTCCATTTATAATAGATTTTATATAGTATCTTGCCAATGAAAAAGAGAATTTACCAGTCTTTTATAAATATTAAAACAATTATCCTCCTTAGGCATATTAAAGTACTAATAAAGGTCTATGATCCAAAGGCTGTAATCTTACTTTAAAAGCAGCTTATGGGTTATAAGCTACAATATTTATCAAATTAGTATGATTAATTTTACTTAAAAAGTTTATTTATTTTTAATATGCTATTTTTTTACTTTGTCCATGAAAATATACTTTTACTGCATATAAATGCCCTTATTTTTTAGCACAGAATACACTAGCTTGTCCACCTTCTCCTAGCAAATATAAAATTTAATAATCTCCAACAAATTCTTGTTATTACTAATTGATCATTTTTGTATTGTTTTAAATTGATATAATATAAGTTTAAGTATGCCTCTTAATAAAAGAATAAAATGATATAAAAAGAGCTTAATTAAAAATATATAACAATATACATATGAAAATTTGTCTATTTAAATTTCATTGAGTTACGATATATATAACCCCACCTGCAATTACTATGACTAATACGATTAAAAAGATTAGAAATTTATATTTTTTTGCTGATTTCTTTTGTAATGTAGAAGCTTCATCTAAATTTTTATTAGTGTCTTAAAGATTATTAGTAGTTTTTGTTAATTATTCAGTAATGATATCTAAATGCTATCCTTGCTGTTCTATCATCATAGCTTCATCATTAATAATCTAATTTATTCTTATAGTAGCCTGCTAAACCTAATTCAACATCTCATTTTTTTAAAGTAGTATTTTCCTCTAAAATTCATAATCAATCTAATTAACTTATATTTGATCTGTTAAAATAGATTGCTTATGATCCTCACCTTCTTCTTCGTTTCGATTATTGTCATAATATTTTAAATTTGCTTTACCACCTTAGATCATATTTTATTGATTTTATTCTTAATTGTTTCTGCCAATCGATCTTACAGCAAATGATCTATATTAATGAGATGATACTTATTGATTAGATCTTTTAAGATAATTTTATTTCGTTAGATTTGTTTTTGAGCTTATGTTTTTAAAGTTTTTATTCTTGTTTTTGATTATGGATCACGATAATTTGATTAAATTTTTGTCATCAAACCTTTTAACTCAGATATTTATTTCTAATTTAAAGATTATGTACTTATAAAAATTTTCGTTGATTATTTATTTCAGTTTTTAGTTATTATTATATCTATGTGCCTATTTGTTTTTGAATGACATCATTTTTTTGCTTTATTCTTTGAATTCGTATTTGACAATCTTCATATAATTTATCAAAGCCTGAGTTTTTCTTACTTAATAATCCTTTTTTCAAATCGTTATCCATCGATTAATTATCTCTTTAAAATTATAAGGAAAAAAGATATAAAATGAACAGAAAATAATATTTATGATATAAATACTATAATGAAACAGAATTGAAGAGAAGACGAAATTCAAAACAAATATGAAATCAATAGTGATTATTGGCAATTAATAATGTATTTATTGATCATTTTTAATCGTCTTTGAATAAATTCTTTCTATTCTTACGAACTTGCTTCTTCTTCTTTTTCTTTCCGACGCTTATAGTAGGCTAACCTCCTTACAAACCCATATAAAAGTTTTACTTAGTCTAGCCTCCTCCGATCTCTCCCATAAGATAGTCCATATCATACACTTTTTGTTAATTATTAGCCTATTTATTAAGAATGATCTAAGAAGAATCTTGCATATTAACCTAGATTTGTATCTCTTTATTAAGTATATCAGCAGCTTGAATTTAACTACTTCCAACTGACACTTATTAAATAACAATTTAATGTTTCCTATAAAGATCACCAATTTTAAATCTAGATACAAAATAGATTATATGTGTTATAAGAAGACATATAATTACAAATATACTCTTGATGAGTGTTCTTGAATTCGTATCAATATTTGATTAATAATAAAGGAATATTTTATTAAGATAATTTTAAGTACATTAATATTTAATTATATTTTTGATCCAGACACTACTATTTGAATGAACATAGATTGAATATCCTATCGCACCTGAAATGGCTAATAAAAGAAGAAGTTAAATAGTAAAATAAAAGACTTATCTTTTGATTGATTTCATTATACTCAAATTAGGTATCTGTTCAGCTATTTCATCTTATGTCAACATCAAGGATTTATAATTATTACGATATTTTAACTCGATCACATGTCTTATTATATAGAAGAGCCTGAAAAGGACAACAAGAACTAATGCACAAGGTAATACTATCCATGCACAAAGATTAATAACTTTTGAAGCATCTTGATATAAAATTTGTTTAGTGGCTTATTTCAAGTTATAATTATTTGATGATCTACATTGATATGTCCATGCTGGATATGGTACATATCCAAGAATATAGTTATAATCGATAGATGGGTTTGGATAAGCTGGCAATTCAGATATCATTTGAAAAACTCCTTATATAAAATATATATTTACTTGTATTATTTGTAAAGAAGTCGAATTCGTTTAATGAATCTACAGTAATCATACGGGAGTCAGTTTTAGAACAAGGCTAATTTCTTTGTATAATATCTAAAGCATATGTCCCTTGTTTATTTGGAGATATATTAGTTTGACTGAAATATTAACAAAATTGATATTATGATAGTTTTATACTGGCTATTGGATAACCCATTCCTGTGTTCATATTTAATTGATGATTGAATAAACTATCTAAATTTAAAGTTGTTTGTGATAAACCTAATGATCCATTTGAAAGTGTAGTAATTGGACAAGGAGTACCAGGTAATGTATAGACTTGATATGATTAATCAGTAGCACATGGCGTCATAGTAGGCGAAGTTCCACCTGTAGGAGCCGTTGACAACACTGAACTATAAAAGTTCATTGAATTTGCACGTTTATAACATAATAATTTTCCTCCTTTCCACATATTTAATACATATGATGATTTTGCAGGAATAGTTGTACATCCTAACGCAATTAAATTACTCGAACATTTTCCCTTAATTATATATTTTTTACAACTAATACGAATCCCATAGAAAAGGATGTTGATCCACTAGGACAATTACATCCATCTTTAGTTCCTGGCCATGTATAATTAATAAAAGAGCTATATCCTTAAGGACAATTATTTGTATTTTCAACTCTAATATCAATTATATATCCTTAATTTATATATATTTACCTTGCTACCAAAAACTTACTGTTTATTTACTATGCTAATATTATTAAGACTTTAGAACTTTTTGAGTTTGATCATAAGATATAGATATCAATCCTAATACTGTAAGAGCAAGCCCAATTACAGCTATTTGATAAAACCAAAAACAGATTTAGCCACATATGAAATATTTTTGTTGATTTGATAATTAATTTTATTTGTTTTATTCAGGCATCAAAGACTTATTAGAAATAATTACAAAAAATTACTTTTATTATCCAAATTAATATAATCATATTATATATCATCATACACAAAAATAAATACCAGCTATATAGTAATAAAAATATTAAATATGATATGACTTTTTAATGAAAAATATGAAGTTAGTTGATCAGATTCAGCATTATTTATTGTTCTAGAATTAGTAATTACTTATATACTATAGGTCCTAGAGTTATATATCTTAGAGTTATATATTTATCGGCTTTTAATATTGATACTTTTAGATTTTAGTCTTTTATTTAGGATTATTTTTCTTTTTATTAATTTTTATATCTTTTTGAGATTTTTTCCTTTATTTTCTTGATTATTCGTACTATTACTAGTCTTATTAATACTATGATGATTTTTAACCAGAACGCTTCAATATAGGTTTTACTGCATATTCATTCAAAGTCAATATAACTTTTCTTAATTCCTCTATATTTTTATTTTACAATAATTTGAATTGAATCAGTACTACTTTAACATCTAGACCCAAAGGAGAACGAACTATATTTTTCACTTTTTCTTATGATAATCTCAGCAAAGCTGGTAATTCTTTTTGATATTTTTAAGTCAATTATTTTACCTATCTCAGT
>Ga0169931_10005699_pt1 | contig 18926 bp, 17 predicted proteins | sample Kivu_15m_20L_FD_129675 | JGI IMG/M metagenome (GOLD analysis project Ga0169931, IMG submission 129675) | Freshwater microbial communities from Lake Kivu, Western Province, Rwanda to study Microbial Dark Matter (Phase II) - Kivu_15m_20L... | ecosystem: Environmental > Aquatic > Freshwater > Lake... | reverse complement strand
CGTCCCTCGGGCGCCTCGTGGAAATGTACCAGGAAAATACATAACGCCCGAGGCTGGATGGATATCTATCTGGACATAATAATTCCATCAATAAGAGCTCCGATTTATTTTTTAATACTATACATAAAATCGCTATGTAAACAAACTCTTAAATGATTTGGACTTGCCGTGATCTCAAGTGAAAGTGACCATAGAAGATGATGTTCCAGAATATCATGAGTATGACTACCCGTATTTATCCCATACTGCTGATGAATCGGTCATTCTCCACACGAGCCTTCATCCGATTGGATTATCATCCAAATGTGTATTATCATGAGCGCCATCGTCCATCCATGATCCATACTACAAGGACGAGTATTTCCACTGATTCTTCGCTGTTCTTAGTGTCATCGTCCCATGAGAATGAAAGTTTCATTTTATCTAAGTACCTCCGAAAGGCTTATGAACAAAACGATACCGATGGTATTCTGGATATGGCTCCAACTTTATTTTCATCCCCACTGGCATACTCATCGAAGGAGTACCTTATAGCGACGCTGAATGCATCATCACAAAACAAGGCACAAATCGCTGGAACACTGAATGCTCTCTTGGCTGCGTGTCACATGTACCATTCATCTCAACATGATTATGAACAACAAGCCAAAGGTCGAGCTTTCGCCTGGGATCTCTTTACTGCTTGGCAAGAATGGAAGATCCCTGGTAACGACGATAAAGTAACCATGGATATCATGTCCTATTGTATAACGTATGAATGTTTAGATACTACCATTGATATAGAAAACGATGATTATGATCTAAAGGCTGAAAAATTACTAAGTATACATCGATCTCGACAAGTTTTAGAACTTGCTCGTCGTTGGAGTTGTAGACAAGGCACTACTACTGGTATGAAAAAGAAAAGACGTGATAATAATAGTAGCCGTTCAGCAAGAACAGGGTCTCAACTCCAGTTGATCCATGATGATCAAAAACAATACGTTAAAGATAGGGTGTGTCGTGATTTTAATATTTTACAAGAAACAAAGGACTTTTTGGTGATCAACAAACCCAGGTGAGGGAAATAGTTCATGAGTTGGATTTACCATCTGAATCTCTTGATATCATTAAATGTATCGGTTAAATCAAGGAGAAATCACCATTATTGTTATGTCGCTCGTTTTACATTCATGTCTTGTACTGCAGTGGAATGGTATGTTATCATAAACATCGAACCAATGAAGGAAAAGTGCGCAAGGGAAATAAAAAAGCATCCATGCCTTCTTTTAGAGGTGATCTAATGGAAGAGGATTCTATCCTAGATTCGAAAGATGTAAGCTTAGAAGATGCAATATCTTCCCTAAACATACCTCTGTCTGAATTAAATCCAGACGCTCTAGGTATAGTTCATCGTCTAGATAGAGGAACATCTGGGTGTATCATATTAGCCAAGAATGACATGACACATGCCAAACTGGTAACAGCCTTTTTCTCAAGAAATGCTAAAAAGAGTTATCTTGCTATTGTTTCCTATCATGTACAAGAAGCATGTTTACAAAAACGACAAATCCATGAAAAAGATTTGGCTGTGGGCTTTAGAGGCTCTATCGACATAAAAGTACAAGGAAAACCAGCATTATCTGAATATACAGTACTGAAAATAATTCCTGAGCATGTTATTTTGCTTCGAGTTGTTACATATACTGGACGATACCATCAAGTTCGCCAGCACTGTGCACAAGGTTTAGGGCGGCCGATCTTATTCGATCCTGAGTATGGATTTACATCCGAACCTTTGCTAAAGCTCATGGAAGGGAACACACACGGGCATAGTAGATTCTGTCTGCACTGTGAGACACTTAGTATAGATTCTCTTCAAATCCATGCTGATGCGCCGGTGCCAAGTTGGTGGAATACCCTCCTTAAAAAACCCTAGACAACGATTCATCGTATCATAAATGTAATTGGCGCAAGAATAGATTCACATCGTCCTCACAACAAAGCGATGAAACGTTAAGACACTTATATAATCGCGAAAAAATCGTTTACTTTATCGATGCACTAATCTTCAATTAAATTTTCTTCAATTTTCTTTTGGCGCTTCTTCTTTACTGTACTCTTTACCAACGAGTCGTCGGTAGTAGCATCGGACTTAAGAGGGAGTTTCAATTTGATTTTTAGTTTCCCTGAACCATTTGCCTGTTTCTCTTTCTGCTTTTCTTTACGAGGCTTCGTCAAATCGTTCTCTTCGCTTTCTTTTTTAAGTTCAGGGACAATATCTAAAACTGCGCCATCTTCTGCAAGGAAAAGATTGTGATCAAAGGCTGCTTTAAGAAGCAAATTAGGTCGATTTAACGACTGCTTCTTGATTTCCTGTACGATGTCTGAGTCGGTAGAATTGAACTGAATGCAGTTGGACGTTACAAGAACAAGATCTTTCTGCATCGCCTGAGCTGAGCGGTATTTACCACTGACTACTTTCTCCTTTATAGTGCCGTAGTCCATGGGAGTTTTAATGATTTCGTAATACTCAGGATAAATGTCCTTCGGGACAGGAACTGAGAAGAGTCCGCCTCGGGACATATCGTCTTGAATGATGAGGTCAATCAAAGTCGTGAGAACTGCTGACACTTTGTGACGAGGGAAAGCGGGCCACGGCCTTCCCGCTGCAACCAATGGATCCTTATCTGAGGCCCAAGCTCTTCGTCGCTTCGCTTCCTTCATGCTTATGCTGTTTGTTTTCTGAGCTATGGCATATGGGTCTTCTGCTACTTCGGACCAGACCTCATCAGAATCTGAATGGTGCAAATAGCCATCATCTCCTGCTATCAGTGGAATATAATTTTTCTTCTCTCTCCCTACGCGTTCTTCGTCATTATCTTCATCAATATTTCGCGAAGTCTTCTTCTTCCGTTTCGTGCTTTTGATCAATAGTTGTTCGCTGATTTCAGCGGGAATTTTCTCTGAGCCTCCTTTCTTCATTCTGATTGCTACACCGAGTTCATCTCGGCACTTTCGCCTTCGATCACCTGCAAGACGATCCAACATCGTCAGAGCAATACTTCGCTGGTCTTCAGAAAATAGTTTTGTTTTAACTGAAACCGACAGGAGAAGTTGTTGACAAGTCGCCTTTTCTGATTCAGGAAAGTTATCATCTTCGATGTCGTCAAACACACTCTCCATGAGACCCTTGAGATCTTGGAAAAATTTATTTATGACACGTTGATTGGTTTTTGAAATAGGACGGTCCTCATTCTTGGAGATATGATCGCTATCATCATCCACTTCTTCTGGCGCATCGTCATCCAAGGAGGCTTTTTCCATTACAGAGTCGTCGTCGTGGTCATCTGATATCTTGTTTATAGGCGTCTTCGAACGACCGCGTCTACGGCCTCTGCCTTTCTTCGTGCTACAAGCGCATTCCAAGTCGTCAATTTTCTTCAACATGATCGCTGGGGTTACAAAGTCAGGCATGACCTTTTGCCAGAACAAAGGATCATCTACATCTAGTGTTGCCGATTTAGAGTCAGCTGTGAACTTGCTTTTTGTAACCAATCCTTGTTTATTAAGCCAATTTGCGGTCTTGGTGCCTTCGACTACACGAGTTCTTGTACGTTTTGCCAGAATGTTTTCAATATCGTCTGCACAAAATTCTCTTGTTATTTCATCGTTTTCGTCCTCTAAAAGTGCGTACGCACCCTTTTTAAGTAGTTGTTCCATTTCCTGGGCAGTTGGTTTACCATCGTCATCATCTTGACCGAAGGTACCAAGAACTGCCTGTTCCAATCCTAGCTTTTTACTGGCGCGATCAAACATTTCTTGCTCGAAACTGCGACTGGTTATCAGTCTGTATATCATGACATTTTTCGTTTGGCCGATACGATGGCATCTAGCTTGTGCTTGGACGTCGTTTTGAGGGTTCCAATCGCTACCAAGCGAGAAAATTAAGGTTAGCAGAGAATAAGATTCAGATATGAAACGGGATTTTTATTGCAACTGACCTGTCAAAAATAATCACTATGTCGGCAGCCGTTAAGTTTATACCTACACCCCCAGCCCGCGTAGACAGCATAAAGATAAAACTATCGGGTTGTGTATTGAAGCGATCTATAGCTTTCTGGCGATCGTTTCCCCTGACTTTACCATCTACAATATAAGAGGAGCGAAAGCAACTTTGTACATAATTGGACAATACGACGATGAAGTAAATGATATAATTCAACGATGTTTACCTAGCCTCTCGAATTTAAAGTTTCGAAAATCGAAGTACTCGGATAAGAGATCCAGCATTTTCACCATTTGACTGAAAATTAGAATTTTATGACCTTCTTCACGAAGTTTCGGTAGCAATTTATCAAGTAGAACCATTTTACCACTTGTTTGAATATATCCCATTACATGCAAATGATTATGAATATCAGTTGCACTTTTATTGTAAAAGTCCCCACTTTCGAGCAAATCTTTCTCGAACTTGCCCATTTCACGAGCCTCTACACCATCAAGAAGAAAGGGGTGGTTGCAGCATTTGCGGAGCTCCATCTGTATGTTCATCAACTTTGGAGCTGACTGACGCGCATTTCCCATGTTAAGAAAAGCGAGGTTCCGTTCAAATATGGCTCGGTAATATGTCTTCTGGATACTTGTGAGCTCCACATCAATTATTGTTTCTTCTTTGGAAGGAATATCTTTCGCAACATCTTCCTTGACTCGACGTAGCATGAAGGGTGAAATTTTCTTTTGGAGACCCTCCACTTGGTCTTGGTTAGACATATTTCCATAGCTAGCCTCAAACTCTTCTACACTGGGGAATTTATATGGCTCAATGAAATTTAGCAGTGTCCATAATTCTTGGATATTATTCTGCAATGGCGTTCCAGTCATTAGGATTCTACTCTGGAATCCGTATTGAAGAGTTCCCTTACCACTTATTTCGCGCATGCACTCAAGCAATTTACCCTTTTGATTACGTAGACGATGGGCTTCATCGACAACTGATACACGCCAAGGAATCTGCCCAATAACATCAAAGTCAGCTATCATAGTATCATAAGTGGTTACAAGGACGTCAAATTTCAAAAAATCGGGAGTATGCGGTCGATCAACATAGTACCATTCATACTCTCTCATTACGTCCCTCCAAATTCTCTTTTGTTCATGATATACGCAACAAACTAGATCAGTCCACGCTTCTATTTCGCGACGCCAATGTTCTACCGTCGAAAGCGGCACGACTATTAGATGTGGACGATGAATGTTCTCCACTCGAGACAAATGCTCAATAAAACCAACCACCTGAACCGTTTTTCCAAGACCCATCTCGTCTGTGGTAATAGCATGGGAGTTGGTTGGGGGATTGAGATTTATGAATGAGAACATCAAACGAAATTAACAAGCAGCAATGTACATACCTGCAAGAATAGACCTAAGAAAGTGTAATGAAGAGCAACCAAAAGTTAGAGATTCGGTGGAAACATTGTAAGGGGATGAGAAAACTGGTCTAATAGTAAAAACCTACCCATGGCGTTTGTACCAGCAGCTGGCGAGCCAATTGATGCCATCGATTTGGTAGTCACGGAGCCTGTTACCACTCTTATAGATGTGTGGTTTTTCGTGATCATATAGCTTGTCTCTGAATTCATAAAAGGCTTTTTTACCCTTATCTTTTTCCTTGTCACTGATAAGTTTTGTAATCTCAGCATTTTCAGGGGCGTATCTCCATTTAAAACCAGAGACTTCGTCTCCAGTATCATCACTGTATTCTCCCTTCAAAACTTCCTTCAAATCTTTCAGTGAAATTTGCAGTGTAGCAGCCGCGTCTTCGACAGATGCCCAAACTCGTATCACCTCATTAGATGATAAAGACACTTGCTCTATCTTCGTTTTCGATAGTTGCACTTGTGGCAGATCGCTCGGTATGATATTTACAGATTCAACATCACTTTGATTTTTTGAGTCGATGGTTGATGATTCAGATAGTCGTAAAGGGTAGTGCTCGAAATCGGCCTCCGTCACATATTTCTTAGTTAACGAAATTGCGGATATTAGCTTGGCCCTATCCCCTATAGATCCAAACTCGCTTCTTTTGACTGGAAGAGCTGTTGCCTTCAACATCTTTTGATTATTATCGCCATTGCCATTTTCTCCTTCGGGCATGACTTTATTCCAATCTTGAGCTGTGGCGAATGTGCAGTCAACTCCATCAATAAAGTAAGCGTTGTTCTCATCCCCGGCCTCATCGCTACTATAGCCAATATCGATATCGAGAAACCTCAACGCAAGAGATCTGGTTGTTTCTTGTTTGCATATATTCAAATGAGTTTCACGAATGTTCGTAGATTGGTCCGTCGGTTCTTTCTTGTCTGATTCACTGGATTTGAGCTCGGTTGCAGATTTACTATCCATAGTTTTGGATTGTGAGGTCGTCTCAGCGGTTTCTAAATCCATTATTTCGGATTTCATCATAGACTTGGCATTCAAGAACCCGAAATCATCATCGTCGAAGTCGCTTTCATCTTCAGATGATACATCTTCCCCAGATTCAACACTCTCGTCGTCACTTTCCCTACCGGTTCCCGCAATGTCGTCTGCGCCTTCAAACTCTACATTTCTCTTTATTAGTAATAGGCGTCTTTCCTTTTGCATATGCTTTTTAACTTCATTTATCGCGAATTTGCCGTAAGATCCCATACTCGTTAGTTCACTATCGGCGAGTGAATATTTCGATGACAAAAATCGCATGTGTGTGTATATCTTGGTTCCGGAATCTTTGAGCATCCCAATCACTTCTTTGAAGGATTTGTTCACCTAATGAAAGAATGAAGCAGATAAAAATCAAAAGATTCGATGATTTGTAAACGAGTCACATAAACGAAATGTTAACTCACAGCACTAACTCCATCAACAGCGATGATTTTATCTCCTACACTCTTTACAAGATTGGCTATTTCTGCAGGACCTTTAGACCCATCAGGAAACTGGCGATATCCAAGAAAAGCCACAGCCTTATGAACTTCTCCAACATTCAGTAGCAAACCTTTAGATGTCACGGGGACGATTGCATCGTACTCACCCACAAACGGGGGAGGTAGATGAGGAAAATTCTGGCGCATAAATAATTTATCGTCTTTCCCCTCGACATTTTCGTCTTCTTCGGTCTCTTTTACAGTAACATCGTTGGAACGGCTTTCACGAAATCCCTTTGATATCGGCCCACACTCCACACAAAGATTTTCAGGAGCATCCCGACCAAACTTGAGGAAATGAAAAGTACGAACTTGAGAGTAAAGTTGGAAGCGAAGACATGGAATATCGTTGGCTCCACCAGCATTATCAATGGTTAAATGCTTGACGGTTGCGAGGGTCTTCTCAACGTCGTCGTCTGTCAGTGCTGGTTCATCAGGAGACTTAGTGCTCATGCCTCGGAACTCCGCAATGAGGGAATCATCATTAATATCTTCCTGTTTTTCCCATGTGCAATACTCATAGCTTAGCCCGGCCCATTTGACAAGAAAGAGGCGTTCGGTGATTTTCTTCTTGGGAGTACCGCCAAGCTCAACACGTCGCCTTGCCGCATTTTCAGCCAGCGCAGAAAGCATACGAGGACCTTTACTGCTCTTTATTTTAGGAGCACATTCAGGACAGTGCCAAATACCGGAGGGAGGTTTCGATAGGCGTGGACGTAGGCAGTGGATACCGTACATGGCATCGCAATGATCACACAGTACCATCTTATCATCCGGCGTTCCACATTTTCCATCGCAAAGGCGACAACTCTGTTCCCATGGTCTGGCTTTTGGATCGGCCCAGCGAAGATACCTTTCACGAAACTCTAGCACCCATGCATTGAAAAGGCGTTCGAACTGCTTGGACATGTAATCAGCTACGTACCAGATTGCACTACCGTGCTGGTTGTAAACCTTACAGTTACTCCAAACCTAAAAATTGTATGATTCAAACCATGGATGAGATGAAAACAACGATTACTTCGGATATTGAAAAACGGGTCGTACCTTTCTCATATCTCGTGCGAATTGCTCTGGTCCCATATATTTCTTAGAATCAAGCCTCTTCTTTATTATACCAAGATCAATCGGCTGGTCCACGAATTCCAAATAATCTGTAAATTCTTTCAAATCAACCGGTTCCAAGAAGATGTTAGCATAGCCATCAGCACTTAAGCGTTCCAAGACCATCTTGCAACGTCGAAGAGGTTGCCACAATTCTGCCGGTTTCTGTGCCTTTTCCATCAAAGAGCGCTGATACTCATACTGCACCATTTCGTCTTTCGCCAACTGTATGAAGGGACCCTGCTGTTCCTCCGAAAGACCTCGCCACGCATCTCCCAAACGCTGCATTATTTCAGCTACAGTTTCACCCTTGTATCTTCTTTGATATTCGGCTCTGTAGATGGATTGAAAGAAAAGGTAGGAACCTCGTGGCTTTCTAGGCGGCTCTGTGATATATCCATCACGATAAGGATTGTCACCTCCTTCGATGACAGGATAATACGGTTCGTCTCTTTTCAAAATTTTTACCATATCGTCATAAGAAAGGTTTCCAGGATCTGGTATAGCCTCTGAAAAAGTTGAATAAAATATTGATCAGTCATAATAAAATATTGATAAGTAAAATTTCAAATTATTGTATGACATGATATTAATTGCATTACGTACCAAATTCTGTGTCGGATCCTAAAGCTACTAACGTACTCGAGGATGGATTGCCCTCGACGGGTAATGCTTTTTCTTCGTCATCCTCATCATCACTCTCCTCATCTTCCAGTTGTTTTAGCCTTTCTTTTTCCCATTCTACCAGCTCTTTGTCAGACAGATCAACCATAATTTCATGCTCATCTTCATCGAGAATTCGTTGTGGTTGAATATAGGAGGGGTCTATCTCAGGATCTTCCAAATCTTCATCGGTTCCCATTTCAAGTTTCTTTAGAAACCGTCGATAGAGAGCCTTTGCTGATTTGTTCATACTTTCCAGATCTTGACCCTTTTTCCATTCTAGGTGCAAATAAGATCGACCCTTGTACTTGACGAGATACTCATATTCTACATGTTTATGATGTGACTGGTGTGGTGCGGCCATGCTATCGTCGGATTTTTCAATCGATTGGACTTTGGATCTCTTTGATGGTCGAGATGAACGATTGGGTCGACGTTTACGGCCATCACCTTCCCCGTTCTCGTAACCCACCTCTCCATGCTCTTCATTGTCTTCATCGTCATCCGCCTCGTTACCACTATCATCTTGATTGTTATTCGCCCCGTTAACATTATTGTGACTTGGTTCATTAGAAGACCCTTCTTGAATAGCCCGTCTTCCTACTATCAAATCAACTTTCGGAGAACCATCTGGTTCAAATTCAGGCATGAAAGTAAATCGATCACGTAAATGGCCCAAAGAAATATCATAACCTTTTTCATAGTAGGTATACGAACTCGAAGTTGGTAGCATAGCTACTGAGACTCGAGAACCACCAGTAGGTCGTTCAGAAACAATATCATCATCATCTCCCGTAGCTTTACGTGATTTGGTTGTGGTAGATCGTCTACGATAAGATTCTTGTTTTAAGTCATCTTCAAATATATCATCATCACTGAATTCTTGTTCCTTACTGTAATTCACAGCCCTGATTGTAGTCCGCCGAGATCGATTTGCACTGATATTTATTGCCAGTTCCTCTGCGGACATTTTTTCTGATATTTGTCTTGATAATTAAACGATAACGTTTATCGAGCTGGATAAAAGGCACAGAGGGAAAGTGGGGAAAATGAGAAAGGTATGTTTAGTAAGGTTACACAGAGCAAACTCAGAAGAATCAAACAGTTTGTAAAGCGAAGTACATGAAAACCTCCAAATGTTGGAGTGCATGTGTTGCACGAGTATGAAGAGGTGTTTGCAGTGGAATGAGTACACTGATTATACCCATGAAAGTCAGTACAACACAACTCAAACGTTACGCATGTATCTACTGATCCGAAAGGTATCCAATCCGAAAATAAGTGAGGACAAACATAAAGTAGCAGTAGACGAGGAAGGACCTGTGCCTGTGTGTCATATAGTGCGAACAAGACCAAGTTTTTTTAAACAGACGGTTCGTCTCCGAGCGTTTTTAAATTCGATATTCCAGCTCTGGAGAATCGAGTCAAATCGAGAAAAACAAAACGAAAAAATATTTCATGCATGGCTCGTGCGTCGTTGTATACACTATCCAATCCGTTTCCTTCCCAGATTCTCTTACCTTTTATTGGTTCCACCCCTCTCCAGTGAAAATCCCAGTTGATACTTCTTTCAAGCTGATAGATGGAAAAGGGAGACTTAGTATTCATACACCAATCTTGACTTGTTCTGATCGATGCAGTATTTTTAGGTTTTAGTCATTGGGTGGCTAGCTGTGCTCTTTCTCTCAGTACTTTCTTTGCTCATTCCTACATACACGCTATAATTCTCGTAGAATACGTTTTGAATCGGGCGCTGCACACTAAAAATGGCGCATTACGCGCGAATCGTGCAACGGGCATCGAAAGAAGCGTGACTTGACTGGCTCTTACTACGGTATAGTACAGTACTGTACCCTACGTACGCTACATAGAAAATAGAAACTCTCATGGGAAAAAATTCAACATCTATATAATATTTTAAACCTATCATGGATGATGGAGATCAACCTCCTTGGCCTCCACGAAGATTAGTGGAATATTTTGTAGTCGTCAGTTGCAAACGAGGTATTCCTCCAACCCCATCTTCTTCGCAAAATCGCCAGTCAATAATACAACATTCTGAGAATACTATTCGTAATGAGAAGGCGATTAGTCATCGTCGTCAAGAAGAAATTCAAGACTCTGAGGCATTTCAAATAAGAATCAATACACAACTGATAAATGAGAGTGATAATGATGATCAGCATATCCGAAATCTAGATCAATCAAATGCCGAGGAGTGCAAGGAAAGGCATGAAACAAGTTCAGCTGGAGAAAATTTCCAAACTTCCTATGAAAAGGATGACAATATAGATGAAGACCAGGCAGAAGAAAAACGATTAACACGGCGATTCAATATGCGTGCTGCTCATTTCCCACCCGATGATGACGTTGATAATGATGATGAATTCATCGATGAGCGTATTCAAGAGGAAGCTGATCCCAGTCTGAATGAAATTACGAGTTCTCCAAGCTGTACAAAAGTCAACGAAATTCCACTTACAGCCTCAAGTGGTTCGTCTCATAATCATCGAGACTCTCCTCACTACATTTCCAAGCATAATCACGAGGATTTATGTTCGTTGGACTGTGATCGATCCTGTACGCTAACTCCAGCGATACGTGACATCTTACCGACTCCATCGTTAGACTTAACCAACGATTCTCCATCCGGACGAAAGACAAGTAAATCGAAGAACGCATCCTATTATTTCAGCAGTCGTCGAGTTCCAGTCATTTCAGAGTTTGATCTTGTCATGCAACCATTTCAAAGAGCCGATCTCGAGAAGGTAACTTCCTTTACATCATTTCAGGAGAACATACACGATGACGATGATTCTAGTCTTTCCTCAGACCTATCGATGAAAAGTCATCATAATGTCCAAGATAGTTTCGACGCATCTGAGGCACAAGGTCGCATCGATACTTGTGGTGTATTACCTGATCAAACTGTGAAGTTTAGTCCTCAAAAACCAATACGACAGGAGGGTAGCTACCCATCCGAAAATATCCGACTCCCTGGTAATACTCCAGTACGCGATCCGAACCTATCATCAGTCTCTTACAGGCCAGTCATTACCGCTCGTTATCCTCTTATAGATCATATCGATAATCCACTCAACGCCATGGTAACACAATTTATATTTCCCAACTCCACGTCTATGGAGCTTTCCACAGAATATCGGTTACCAAGGTTACATTCTTTTGTTCTTACAAATGAAAAGGGACAAAAAATTTATGGTACATGTTTAACAGTATGGGAAGAATATTCTCCAGATCCGGATATAGATGTGCATGATCCGATTGCCACCATATGGAACGAGGGAAATGACTCCATGTCGTTTCATGAAAATGTAGAATTGTTCTTACCAAGTCCAACAAACAACCACACCAAGTACTATTTACCCAAGGCTATTTGTATATTATCATCCTGGCCTTATTTACAAGCTTTTGGAGAATATATAACGGCTTTATACCAATTGGCTACTATGACTAATGCCATGGAAATACCTCTTGAAAGATATGTTTTAAATATTTGTGAGGAGGTTCCGGTTCCATATCCAGGTGCTTTCCAAGTTCAACTCAAGGTATGATATATGCTGCATATAACGGCCTTGGTTTCTGTTGTCGCTCAAATTTTTTTCGTCTATATCTGTAAGATTTTTCAATCAACTATACGTTTTTGGGCGCCTGCAACCAATTTACCCATCCCCTATGTTGCTCTCCCTTACAGAGTTTTGTTTGAATGTTTAGATGTGGATAATGTTATATTTGTGTGGTATGCTCTGACTTTAGAGCGTAAAATCTTGCTTGTCTCTACTCAATATAGTCTTCTAACACTCTGTGCCGAAATCTTGTGCAGTTTACTGTTTCCAATGCGATGGAATCACTTATATGTACCCATTCTTCCACGATTCCTCACCCCAATGCTAGGTATGAGAACCCAATTATTTAATAATTGATGGAGCATACTGCCGTTCAATATATGGATTCTCATACTCATCCTCTTGAAACTATCCATTAGATGCGCCAATGCCCTATCTTTGTGGTATAACTCGAGATAATTTTCTACATGCCGTGCGAAATATCAATGAAGAAACGATTGTTGTAGACCTGGATCGAAACGTTATTACAATGACTGAAAATACTCCTGATCTTCCACCAATACCATTGAATCGACGATCCAAACTTGAGGCGGTACTCGACGAGATTGCATCACCTGTGTTCTGGTCTGCGAGAGGGCTAAGCTCAATAAATGTTCAAGTCTTGAAATCGCAAAAGGATATGATTACGATTCAACGATTGACAGACACAGCGGAGCTTGTTTGGAAAAAGAAGTTGAGAAGTTATGATCATGCATTCAATATCGCTGACATTCCTGATAGTAAATGCGAACCATTCGATGACAACGATGTTGTTGAAAACGTTTCGGAACCAAACGAGCCATGGGGTATAGTACAAGACTCCTTTTTACGATTTTTCGTTTCTATGCTGAAAGAGTATCGCAATTTTTTATCTGTACCTCATAAAGCCAACGATCGTGATCGATGGAAGGCTATTCGTACTTTTAACTCGGAACAATTCATCAAATCTCAACGTGGTGATTTCCAACCATTCCTTGAAGAATTCTGCCGCACCCAACTCTTCGATGATTTCATCACTCGGCGAGTTGCAAGTCATGCTGATGAGCTTGATATGATTTTCTTCGACCAATCGATCACAGCAAAAATAAATCGTAGCAAAATGACTTTAAAGAAGAAGAAAACACCTTTCCTCAAGAATGCAAATGCCCATAAACGTCTGAGAGTCTTTGAAGCTGTATCACCTAATTCCGACCATTTGCCATCGGACTATGAGCGTCAAGGTCCCTGTATTGCAGATTGCAGTGATTGGCGTTCTTCATATTTTTCTTATCCCTCTTGGCCAGAGACCTTCCATGAAGCTTATTTTGGTTCACCGAGAATGATTCCCGAAATCTTAAAGCATTACGATCGAAAGACAAGTATTACTTTTAAGGTTGATAATGACAAAAGCAATATTGTAGTGCCATGCGACGCTACTTTAGTAACATGCACGCTTGAAGCGGCTTCTTTCACTCTTTTTTTCATTATATACAGTGATACCATTGGTCGGCTAGAGTCCGACGGCAAACTTACGAATGAGTCTGCTGAAAGTGCGAAAGCTTCTAACGACGAAACAGGCTACATTAACGAATATGAGGACTCCAGTGTTGGCTATTTATGCACTTGTGACTCATCTACTATCCTTGAATGGTGTGACCAGAATATGAAAGGTGTGCTTGAATGGATATGGGGATATCATGATATTCATCGGAATAAAGAGGACATTGGGGGCTTACACACCCATTCAAACAATACTTACATATCAGAAGATGTCGCTGCTAAAATGTTATTTGTTTATTCTATTATCGATATGATGAAAATCCGCAAAGTAAATTTGGAGTCCGAATCGCTGAAGAGTTTGCTGATGGCTGTGACCCGCAATGGAAATCGGAGTCTTATTTTACAACTATTTGAAGCGCTGCAGACGCGTGGAATAAAAATGAATGAAGATATGCACTTAACCTTTAAGGAGGCTTCACCAATCGTGGATCATATCGATTCACCGCTAGCATCATCGAGCGTAGGGTCGTTGGACTCATCTATTCAGCGTCTATCGAACAGTTTTGATGTAAACCGAAACTCTAGCCTCTCCGAAGACGATAATGCAGTAAAGTTATGGATGGGTAGATATAGTCTCTCCACCTCCATATCCTCTTCGATAGCTCGGAAAACGTTGACACTAACGAAAAAGGATAAACTGCTAGTGACAGACGAAGTTGCGAAAAAGCTCGTAGAGACAAAGCACCTTTCTCTTGACTTCTTCGGTGATCTGAAAATAGAAACGAATGATATCTGCCCCCAATGCTCTTGTCATATCACTGAAGATGAGCTCATGCTAGGATGGACTGCATGTGACTATTATGATTGTACGACGGAATGCCCTAAATGTTCCTACCGTTTCGTCGCTTGCTTTTCTGTCAAGAGCACGAAGGCTGAGTTTATCGGCTCTCAAGGTCATAATACTCCACTGTATTGTGAATTGATATCGCCTTGGGTCCTAAGACGTGAGCTTACTGCGATCATAGAGCATGAACTAACTGGTGCATTTTCTATTCTACATCCGGAATGGAGGCACAAATCCTATTATAACAGTACAATATGGTGGAACCTTATTGTAACCTTTGAGCGACATAAAATCCCCTATTCCTTCATGCTGTACTCACAATAGCAGTTTTGACGCATGTGGCTTGTGGCTCCGTGAGCCATTGAAAAATGGATTCGAACTCAAGTTCAATCGTTATGATTGCTATACTTCGGAACTTTTATCAATCCTCTTTTTTATTCCAGTTCCGAACGTTAATTTCACGAGATCGTAAACTTGAATTTGCTGCTATTTTCTTCAAGTGCTCACGCTGCATTCGTCGACGGACTTTGTGCTGACTCTCAGTAACTCTGTCCGTAGATCGGGGTGGCAATGTCGTCTTTGAAGGAAGAACGCGCATGGCATTCGTCCAAAGACTTTTTGTAAGATCTTGAGCCTCGTGTTCGTCTGGAACTTGATCGCATTCCACCGACGATGTCTCATCTTCACTGACATCTATTGATTGAAGTGTTTGTTGCTGCAACGCGGCCTGCAGTCGATTCGAGAGCTCCACTAAGCGATTTCTCTCATCTAACATAATCAAAAACTCAGCATACAAGTGTTGATATCTTCCCTCTTGCTCCTGACTTCGCGATCCACAACAAAGTAAGTAGGAAAGCAGACGGAACGTGAGTAATTTAACATAACCGCATCGCGAATTTCACACGAGGAGATACGAGTTACCTTTGTGAAGAATTCATGGCGACAACTGATAATCTAATGTCATTGACATCTCCGACGAGTTTATCCAGTTGAATAGAATTTGTTTCCGACCATTTGAATTTATCACTTACAGTCGTCAAGACATTACACAATAATTCTTCCAATTTACAAGTTTCTGAAGCAGATGCAGTGTCTTTGGGCTTCAACGAAATCATAAGATCCATGTCTTTTCGCATCATTCCAATCATCTCCTTGAGCCTCGTGTTATCTTCTTGGGCCTTCAAAAGTTGTGATGAGATAGTCTGCAAATCGTTTTTTGCTGCACTTAGCTCATGTTGCTTCTCGGAGAGTTCCATAGAGAATCGGTTATCAAAGTCGGCGAGTTTCTTTTCGAGCAACTCAGCCTTGAATATGGCGCCCTCTTTTTCACGCACCAATTCGTCTATATTGTGTTGAAGTACGCACAACTCCTTCTTAATCTCATCACATTTAGTAGACCAAGTTTTATCAGCTTCTGTACAAATATCTAAATGCCGTGTTTTCAGAGTGAGAATTTCTTGCTCATACTTGTGCTGTAATGAAACGACGCTATCTGCTTGTTGCTGCATTTGCATCGTAATGAGGTCCATATCGCGTTCTCGAAGGCCCATTTGTTTGTTTAAGGACTGGAGCTTTGTCTCTAAAGCGTCTTTCTCATCTCTAGATTGTTGTAATTCACGTTTCAGTTGAAATAGTTCTTCGTTACTAAAGTGATCATTTGTAGACAATATTTTTTTCAGCTCCTCATTGGTTTGTATCAGCTCGAATTTTTCCTTGCACCATCGCTCCTCAGATGATTTAAAATCAGCTTTGATTGTAGATCGACGTCGACTTTCTGTTTCTAATTCCGTTTGGAGTCTTAAATTGTCTTTGTGCATCTCTTTCAAACTCAAGGTCATTTCCTGTCTATCTTGCTCATACTCACTCAATTTTTCTGTAAAACTGGACTCGGCATGACGAATCTTGCTTCTTAGATCACTGACTTTACTTTTTAAAGCCTTTTTTTCCAACTCTTGCTGCTTAAAATCCTTTAGAATGGACTTACACTCTGACATAACCTTTGATTTCTCATCAGTTAAGGTAGCAATCAATGTGTCTTTTTCGTGAATTATGTTCCTATGCTTCATGTCCACTTGAGATTTTTCTTCTGTCTCCATAGCCAACATTTTCATAAGCTCATTTACTTTATCATTCCAATGCCTATCACGTTTGGCTACGGTTGTTTCACACTTTTGTTCCATCGTAGAGAGCTGAAGTTGAAGTTCATTTTCCTTCTTGTTATAATCCTCCATTAAAACCTGAACACGCCCCTCGTACTCTAAGCTCAATTCCATCTCTCGAGTTCCCACACTCTCCGCCAACAACAGGTTGTATTCTCTTTGAAGACCATCTTCACTCTGTCGTATCAATGCCTCATAGCGTAATTTCCACTCTTTCTTTAGCTCACTATGAAATTTCTTCTTTGTGATACGAGCATCCTTTTCCAAGGATGTTTGGATCCTCTTGGCTTCTTCCGTCAACACTTTGATGTTTCCATCATATTCGCTTTGTAATAAATTCCGTTGAGCCTCTAATTCCTTGGCTAAAAGAATTTCATATTCTCTTTGGAGATCCTCTTGGCATTGTATAATCCGTTTTTCATAGCGTGATTTGAGTATCTGTACATCCGTATCATTTTGTTTCTTGACAATACGAGCTTCATCCTCAAAATGTTGTTTTACACGTTTAACTTCTTCCTCTACTTGACGATGACAAGTTTCTTTTATAGATGCTAAATATGCTGTATTGCGATCTTCGTCCATGATTATTTTTACCCTTTTCGATATTATTCGTAAATCAAAACACATGCATGGATATAAATTTGAAAAATCTCTTTGGAGCTTTTTACTTCTTAGAAAAAGTAAACAATGATTCGATACAGATAATTGACATGAACTAGATATGTCTTTTATCCAATGATTCGATTGAGATAAATGATGTGTGTTACATAGTTTGATTTACTACATGCATTTCTTGATTAAATCTCCAAGGGAAGTGCCTACATAATAGGATGGCCACCAATATTTCAATATGGGAGAGACTCCAATCGCCGCTAAGAAGAGTGCTGGACCTGGGCATACCCCTGCCAAGCCCCATCCGGTACCAAATAATGCAGCACCGACGAGCAAAGGGAGATCAATGACCCTATTCGTAGGTATGGATGTAAATCCATCACAATCATGACAAGACATGGGACGTTTTAATACGAAATCTTGTGGAAAAATAACACTGTGTTTGTGTACGAATTGATAGCCCAACATACTAACAAGTAAGCCACTTCCCATAACTGTCATTAAAGTCCCATCCCAAGAACCTTGCATCATCTTCGTTACATTTAGAAAATTCAATACCTTTAAATTTTGTACCATTCCACTTAGACCTAAACCAAGAGAAAATAATGATCCTGAAAGGATTGCAACTAGAGATCTTTTACTTCGATGAAGACTCGTCGTTGTTTCCTTTTGTTGTTGTAGAGAAGAAGATGGTGATGAAAGTATCATGGGAAGACACAAGGCAGATACAAGACCAACGATCGATGTCCCAATCAAGGTAGATGTTTCATTAATCATGGGTAGTGAATCCGAAGTCGTACGGAAATATGATGATGATGATGTAAAAGATCCTGTCAAGACACCTGTAGTCATAAAGGTAAGTACCGCGACCAAGGATCGAGGACTACATCGGGCTAAGCCACATATCCCATGTCCACTGGTGCATCCATTCGATAATTTCGTTCCTAGACCAACTAAGAATCCAGCCAAGGTATAGCCCAGCATAGATACAGTAACTGTTGTAGAATTCTCCTTGGGAAGAATCATCATCCATGATGAATCCATATATCGAAAATAGACTACAGATGTCACAAGGAATGAAGAAAGAAAAACAACTTTCCACCGACTTTGTACATTCCATGCAGTCTTAATGGGATGTTTTAAAAAGGAACTCACTATACCCGAAGCACCTAATATATCACCATTTCCCAAGAGTAAAATTGAGGCTGATAAGCCTATATATGTAAGGGAATAAAACGAGAGAAACCGTTTTGTTTGTATGGGCTGGATTTTTCAAAATCGTTCTTGCAATGTACATATACTGTTATATAAGTGAACATACCTATAAGAGAACCACCTAAAGTTCCTGTAATTGGAGTAAATGCAGATGTCATCTGAATCGTTTCTTACTTATTATTGTTGCTAATCGTTTCTTTCATTGATGAGTTGAATTCGTCAAGCAGATTTTTGACTTTCGGGTAAACTGCAAGATTTATTTATCCGAAGTATCCTTATGTTG
>Ga0169931_10005698_pt1 | contig 18928 bp, 21 predicted proteins | sample Kivu_15m_20L_FD_129675 | JGI IMG/M metagenome (GOLD analysis project Ga0169931, IMG submission 129675) | Freshwater microbial communities from Lake Kivu, Western Province, Rwanda to study Microbial Dark Matter (Phase II) - Kivu_15m_20L... | ecosystem: Environmental > Aquatic > Freshwater > Lake... | reverse complement strand
CTGATCGGCGGCATCACCTCCGCCTCCCGCGAAGCCGTGCGTCCGATCGTCAACCGCACCAGCACCCCGTACTTCTACACCAACCAGTACGAGGGCGGCGTGTGTGACGCCAGCATGGTGAGCATCGGCGCCGTGCCCGAGCAGCAGTTCTCCACCATGATCCCCTACATGATGGAGACCTACGGCAAGAAGGTTTACGTGATCGCCGCGGACTACAACTTCGGCCAGATCTCGGCCGAGTGGAACCGCATGATCGTCAAGGAACTCGGCGGCACGGTGGTGGGCGAGGAGTTCATCCCACTGGGTGTGTCCCAGTTCGCCCAGACCATCCAGAACATCCAGAAGGCCAAACCCGACTGGATCCTGACCATCAACGTTGGTGCCGCCCAGGACTCCTTCTTCGAGCAGGCCGCAGCTGCCAAGCTCAACCTGCCGATGGGTTCGTCCATCAAGGTCATGCTGGGCTTCGAGCACAAGCGCTTCGCGCCGCCCGCGCTGAACAAGATGAACGCCGTGGCCAACTGGTTCGAGGAGATCGACACCCCCGAGGCCGAGGACTTCAAGAAGCGCTGGCGCGCCAAGTTCCCCAACGAGACCTACATCAATGACATGGGATACAACGCCTACACGGCGGTCTACATGTACAAGAAGCTCGTCGAGGACGCCAAGTCGACCAAGAAGGCCGACCTGCGCAAGGTCATCGCCACCGGCAAGGCCTGCATCACCGCGCCCGAAGGCGAGATCTGCATCGATCCCAAGAGCCAGCACACCTCGCACCGTATGCGCCTGATCACCGTCGACGCCAAGCACAACGTCAAGGTGATGAAGGACTACGGCGTGATCCAGCCCTATTGGCTCGCCAAGATCGGCTGCGACCTGACCAAGAAGGACGACAAGAAGCAGTACACGCCGACCGACCTGCCGAAGTAACCGGCAGCACGCGCGTCAGCGTCGAGAGCCGGGGACACCACCGCTGTGGTGGTGGCCCCCGGGTCCGTGACGGAAGGAAAACATCCCAAGCGGGGTGCATCATCGCCGAGATCTTTTCAATCCTGTATCAGTTTGCGGATGTCTTCGCATTCCTGATCCTGTCCGCCGCCGGGCTCGCCATCGTCTTCGGGATGATGGGCGTGATCAACATGGCGCACGGCGAATTCATCATGTGCGGCGCCTACGTCTCGGTGGGACTGGCACATGCGGGCGTGCCGTTGGTGCTCGCACAGATCGGAGGTACCCTCGCGGCCGCAGTGATCGGCGTCATCGTCGAAGTACTGGTGGTGCGCAGGTTCTACAGCCGTCCGCTGGACTCGCTGCTGGCCACCTGGGGACTGAGTCTCGTCGTCACCCAGGGCATGCTGATCATTTTCGGCTCTTCGCTGACCAGCGTCGGCACGCCGGAAGGCAGCTTCATGGTGGGCGAGTATTCGTTCTCCGTGTACCGGCTGGTGCTGTTCGGCGGAGCACTGCTCGCCCTGGGTTTCATCTACTTTGTATTCATGCGCACCCGTTTCGGTGTGCACGCACGCGCCACCATGCAGAACGCCCGCATGGCGCAGGCGCTGGGCGTGCGGGTCGGCCGGGTTTACGCGCTGAGTTTCGGCATCGGCGCCGGGCTGGCCGGTCTGTGCGGCGCGCTCTACGCCCCGACCATGACCCTGATCCCGACCATGGGCGCGACCTTCATCGTCGAGAGTTTCGTCACGGTGGTGGTGGGTGGTTCGAACGTGCTGTTGGGCACCACGCCTGCGGGAGTGCTACTCGCGGCGGTGCGCACCACGCTCAATGCCTGGGCCGGCCAGATCGTCGGCCAGATCGGCATGCTGATCGCGGTCATCATCATCATTCGCCTGCTGCCTGAGGGTGTGTCGGGGTTCCTGACCCGCCGCAGCCGCTGAACCCCGGGGAAGACGCAACATGCTGAGGCTCGTCAATGGCCCCCAGACCGTCGGCAACGGGCCGGCTTTCTGGATCACCTTCCTGGTCGTACTGGCCGGGGCGCTCATCTACCCCAGCTTCGCCGACCCCTACGATGTCGGCAACTTTGCCTACTTCCTGCTGTGGGTATTCATGGCCCTCGGGCTGTGTCTCATGTGGGGCTACTGCGGCATGCTGTCCTTCGGACAGACCTTCTTCTTCGGCATCGCCGGCTACTCCTACGGGGTGCTCGCGATCAATTTCGGTGGTGGCACCATGACCTTCGCGGCACTGGCCATCGCCGTGATTCTGGCCGCCGTGGCCGCGGCGATACTCGGCTACTTCATGATCTGGGGGCGCGTCGGGGGCGTGTTCTTCGGCATCGTCACGCTGTCCGCGACGCTGGTGCTGGCGTTCTTCCTGGGGCAGACCGCCGGGCCGGAGTGGCGCATCGGTGAAGCACGCCTGAACGGCTTCAACGGCATGAAGGGCATGGATCCGCTCAACATCCCCTGGTTCGACGACGAGACCCTCTACTTCGAAGGCCCCAGTCTCTATTACCTCGCCATCGGGATGATCGTGCTGGTCTATATGGGTCTGCGGATGCTGCTGAACTCCCGCTTCGGCAACGTCATCGTCGCCATCCGCGAAGACCCGCAGCGAGCCGAACTCCTGGGCTACGACGTGCGCAAGTATCAGCTCGTGACCTTCGTCATCGGATCCGCCCTGGCGGGGCTGAGCGGCGTGCTCTATACGTCCTGGGGGCAGTTCATCACGCCCTCGAGCATCGGGCTTCCGGCAGCCGCCATGCCCATCGTTTGGGTGGCGTTCTCCGGACGTGGTGACATCACCGCCACGATGGTCGGCAGTTTCCTCATCCTGGTTGCTTTCCAGACCATCATCGTCCACAGCCAGCAGGCTGCGCTCATCCTCATGGGGGCCATGCTGCTGGTCACCGTCATGGTGGCGCCCCAGGGCTTCGTGCTGGGTATCGCCAGGGTGGCGGGCCGGCTGTTCCGACGGGGGCCCCGTGAAGGGGCGGAGGGCTGAGCGTGGACGACATTCTCCAGACGCGCGGACTCGGCAAGACCTTCGGCGGTCTCAATGCCGTGTCGGATGTCGACCTGTCGGTCGCCACGGGCGAGATCCACTGCCTCATCGGGCCCAACGGCGCCGGCAAGAGCACGCTGTTCAAGCTCGTCGTCGGCACCTACCCGCCGACCCACGGCAACATCGTGTTCCGCGGTCGCGACGTGACGGGGCAGCTCCCGTTCCAGCGGGTCAAGGAGGGCATGAGCATCAAGATGCAGACGCCCAGCGTGTTCCGCGAGCTACCGGTGCGCCAGAACCTCCACGTCGCGCTGCAGCACCATGTTGCCCGCCACGAGCTCGACCGTGAGGAGCAGCGGCTGCTGGAACTGCTGGAACTGTCCGGGGATGCCGGCAAGCCTGCCGGCGCGCTGTCCCATGGCCAGCAGCAGTGGCTCGAGATCGGCATGGCACTGGCGCTCAAGCCAGCGCTGCTGCTGCTTGATGAACCCACGGCCGGCATGTCGCCCGAGGAGACGTTCCGGACGGGTGAACTGATCAAGCAGCTCAACGGCACCGGCATGACTGTGCTGGTGGTGGAGCACGACATGACCTTCGTGCGCCAGATCGCCCAGCGGGTGACGGTGCTGCACTTCGGCAAGGTGTTCGCGCGAGGCTCCATCGAGGAGATCCTCGCCGACAAGCGTGTCGAGGAGATCTATCTCGGGAAGCCGCATGAGCACTGAACCGCTTCTGTCCGTCAGCGGCCTGTGGGCCAACTACGGGGCAACACCCATCCTTCAAGGCGTCGACCTGCAGGTCGCCAAGGGGGAGATCGTCGGACTCATCGGCCGCAACGGGGTCGGCAAGACCACCACCCAACGCTGCCTGATCGGCCAGTTGCCGGCGACGCGCGGCAGCATCCGCATCCTGGGGCAGGACATGACCGGCCAGCCCAGCGATGCGTTTGCCCGGCTGGGGGTCGGCTACATCCCGCAGGGACGGGATGTGTTCCCGCGCATGACCGTGGAGGAGAACCTCGCTGTCGGGGAACTGATCGGTGGCAGCAAGGGGCGCAAGCTCGAGGAGCTCGTCTACCAGTACTTCCCGCGTCTCAAGGAGCGTCGGCGTCAGATGGCCGGCACCATGTCGGGTGGTGAGCAGCAGCAGCTGGCCATCGGCCGCGCGCTGATCGGCAATCCCGCCCTGATGCTGCTGGATGAGCCCTCGGAGGGCATCCAGCCCTCCATCGTGCAGATGATCTGCGATGCCCTCGTCTCCATCCGCAACGAGCTGGGCACCACCATTCTCTTCGTGGAGCAGAACCTGGACACGATTCTCGCCATCAGCGAGCGCTGCTACGTGATGGACAAGGGCCGCATCGTGGCCGAGATCCCGCGCGGCGAGGTGACCTCCGAGGCGGTGCGGCGCCACCTGTCGATCTGATGACCACGGCGGCGGGCGCAGAGCCCCGGCCGGAGCTTCGGGACCAGCCCGCAGAAGGCAGGGCAGGGGGCGGCAGGCCGCGGCTTCGGGTGGTCGACTCGATCACCGAGCTGGGCCCCGCGGACGCCGGCAGCGTCGCCGTCAGCGGTTCGCACGGCGGCGTCAGTTCGGCTCGTTATGCCATTGCGGCGCGGCCGCTGCTGAGCGTTTTCAACGACGCCGGCGTGGGGCTGGACGAGGCCGGGATCGCCGCACTGGGAATGATGCAGGCCGTCGGCCTGGCTGCATGCACCGTGGGCCACCACAGTGCGCGCATCGGTTTCGCGGCCAGCACCCTGGAAGATGGCGTCGTGAGTCACGTCAATCTCCTCGCGGCGGCGCTGGGTATCCGGGTGGGCCTCAGGCTGCGCGAACAACCCATCGTGCACCGGGCTGCCACCGGCGACGTCTGAGCACCGTATTCAGGACCAGTCACCACGCCCCGCGCGCGGGCATCCGACCGAGGACACACGCATGCATCCCAAGGCCCGTTACCTGTTCATCGCCAGCATGGACGTCGACCCTGTCAAGGAAGACCTGTTCAACGAGGTCTACGACACCGAGCATGTGCCGCTGCTGCTCGAGGTGCCGGGGGTGCTGTCCGTGATGCGCAGCACCCGCGAGCCCTTGCGTCTGGCCATTGCCGGCGGCGTCAAGACGGTGACGGCGGAAGGCGAGCCCAAGTACAGCGCGATCTACGAACTGGAGAGCGCCGAGGTGCTCGTCAGCGATGCCTGGGCCAGGGCGGTCGATCAGGGACGCTGGCCGACCGAAGTGCGTCCGCACCTGAGCAATCACCGTCACGTGCTGCGCAGGATCCGCCGCGACGACTGAAGCGCCCCCCCGCCCGCGCGGTACCGCATCTGCCCCGCCATCGGGGCGGCACCTATACTCGCGGTTTCGGACGCACAGGAATACTGCAATGTCCCGTGACACCATGCGCGCCATCGAGGCGACCGGGTTCTCCATCGATGCCCTGCGGCTGGGCGAGCGGCCTGTACCGTCGCCACGCCGTGGGGAGATCCTGGTCAGGATTCGCGCTGCCAGCCTGAACTACCGGGATCTGGCGATCCTCGTGCACCGGTACCTGCCCAATCTCGCCCTGCCTTACGTGCCGGCTTCCGATGCCTGCGGCGAGGTGGTGGCGGTCGGCGAAGAGGTGTCTCGCTTCCAGGTCGGCGAGCGCGTCATGCCGCTGTACACCCAGGGCTGGCACGACGGCCGCCCCACACCGCAGCAGCGTGCCGGAGCGACCCTCGGCGCGCCGCTGAGCGGCGTGTTGCAGGAGTACATCGTGGTGCCCGCCGAGGACGCCGTCGCCGTTCCCAGCCACCTGAGCGACGCGGAGGCCGCCACACTTCCCATCGCTGCCGTCACCGCCTGGTCCACGCTGCAGGAGGGCGGCGTGAAGACGGGCGACTGGGTGTTGGTCGAGGGCACGGGCGGCGTCGCCCTGTTCGCCCTGCAGTTCGCGAAGCTGGCGGGGGCGCGCGTGGTCGTGCTGTCCTCCAGCGACGAGAAGCTTGCGCGCGCGCAGGCCCTCGGTGCCGACGTCGGCATCAACTACCGTGCCGTGCCCGACTGGGCCCCGGCGGTGCGCGAGGCCACCGGTGGGCGCGGCGCCGACATCGTGGTGGAGACCGCTGGCGGCAGCCTCGACAAATCGCTCGCCGCCGTCGCCTTCGGCGGCTTCATCGGGATCATCGGCTTCGTCGCCGGGGCCCAGGCCACCATTCCCCTGCGCGCAGTGCTCGGCCCCATGGTCCGCATCCAGGGCATCGCCGTCGGCTCCCGCACCCGGTTCGAGGCCATGAACCGCGCCATCGCCGCACATGGACTGCGTCCGGTGATCGACCGGCGCTTCGGACTCGCCGATACGGCACAGGCCTTCCGGCGCATGGAGGCGGGGAGTCACTTCGGCAAGATCGTCGTCGAACCCTGACCGGCCCCGCATCACGCCAGGGGCTGCACCGAAGAAAATTCATCCGGTTTTCTTGACCGGGTGAGGAGGATCAGGAAGCCTTTCCCGACCTTTCGGGCTTAGGATTTCCTGTCCATTCCCGTCGACAACGCACAGAGGATCCGATGCGCATCACCATCCCCCATCTCATGAAGCTTCGCGCCGCTGGCGAGAAGATCACCATGCTGTCCTGCTACGACGCCAGTTTCGCCGCCCTGTGCGAGGCGGCCGGCGTGGAGATGTTTCTCGTCGGGGACTCCCTGGGCATGACGGTGCAGGGGCACGACTCGACGCTGCCCGTGAGCCTGGACGACATGGTCTACCACACCCGCTGCGTGGTGCGCGGCAGTTCGCGCACCCTGGTGGTGGGCGACCTGCCGTTCGGCAGCTACCAGGAGAGCCCTCAACAGGCGTTCGCCAGCGCGGCCCGCCTGATGGCGGCGGGTGCCGGCATGGTCAAGCTCGAGGGCGGGGCCGTCATGGCCGAGACCGTGGCCTTCCTGGTCGCCCGGGGCATCCCGGTGATGGGCCATCTCGGTCTGACGCCGCAATCGGTCCACACCCTGGGCGGCTACCGGGTGCAGGGCAAGACCGAGGACGCCGCCCTGCGACTCCTGGAGGACGCGAAGCTGCTGCAGGAGGCAGGTGCCGCCTCGCTCGTGCTCGAGTGTGTCCCGTCCACGGTCGGCAAGCAGGTCACCGAGGCCCTGTCCATCCCGACCATCGGCATCGGTGGCGGTCCACACTGCGACGGCCAGATCCTCATCCTGCACGACATGCTCGACGTGTATCCGGGCAAGAAGGCCAAGTTCGTGAAGAACTACATGCAGGGCGCCGCTTCGATCCAGGAAGCGATCCAGAACTACGTGCGTGAGGTCAAGAGTGGTGCCTTTCCATCGCCGGAGTACTGCTTCTCCTGATGCGGATGCCGCCGGGCGGGGTGCAGGGGGTGGCCACCGGTATTGAACCCGCCACCAGGTCTCGCAGGGTCGGCCGCGTGCGCAGTGCTGCGACCACGAAGGTCCCGACGGGGTGACGAGTGCGCGTCTCGATGCCGACCCGGCGGGCGCGCCCGCCTGACCCGGCCCAGGCTATAGTCGCTCCTGCACCGGCCAGCCGGCCGGTGATCCACGCTGGAGTGATGCGATGAACGACGAGTTGTACGAGAAGGGCCTCGCGGTGCGACGCGAGGTGCTGGGTGCCGAGTACGTGGACAATGCCATCCGCAGCGCGGATGACTTCAACCGGCCGCTGCAGGAACTCGTGACCCAATACTGCTGGGGCGAGATCTGGAACCGTCCAACGCTGGACCGAAAGACCCGCAGCATCATCAACCTCGCCATGCTGACGGCGCTGAACCGTCCGCACGAGGTCAAGCTGCACATCCGCGGCGCGATCAACAACGGTCTCACCAAGGAGGAGATCGGCGAAGTGCTGCTGCAGGCCATGATCTACTGCGGCGTGCCCGCCGCGATCGACAGCTTCCGCATTGCCCGCGAGGTATTCAAGGAAATGGGGATCTGAGGCATGAGCGCTGCGTCCTCAGCGTCGAAGGTGGCGTTCGTCGGGCTGGGCACCATGGGCACCCCCATGGCGACCCGGATCGCGCGGGCCGGATTCCCGCTCACCGTGTTCGACCTGCGCCGGGAGGCGGCTGACGCCCTGGCGGCGACCCTGGACTGTCGCCGGGCTGCCTCGCTGGCCGACGCGGGGGAGGGGGCCGACCTGGTCATCACCATGCTGCCCACCTCGCGCGAGGTGGAGGCAGTGCTGTTCGGCGGCGAGGGCGGGGCGGGTCTGCTCTCGCAGATGACGCCCGGCAGTGTCGTGATCGACATGAGTTCCAGCGATCCGCTGCGCACCCGTGCGCTGGCGACGCGGATTGCCGACGCCGGCGTCACACTCGTCGATGCGCCGGTGTCCGGCGCGGTACGGCGGGCCCGCGACGGCAGCCTGGCCATCATGTTCGGCGGCAGCGCCGAGGACCTGGAGCGTTGCCGCCCGGTGCTGTCCTGCATGGGCAGCGCGGTCTTCCACGTCGGTGCCACGGGGGCCGGCCATGCCATGAAGGCCCTCAACAACTACGTCTCGGCGGCGGGTCTCGTGGCAACCGTGGAGGCGCTCCACGCCGGCGAGCGCTTCGGCATCGACCCGCATGTCATGACGCAGGTCCTGAATGCATCCACCGGTCGCAACAACACCACGGAACACAAGGTGGAGTCCTTCATGCTTTCCGGATCCTTCGCTTCCGGCTTCTTCCTGCGACTGATGTCCAAGGACGTGCGCACGGCCATCTCACTGGCACACGAACTCGGTGTGCCAGCCAGGCTGGGCGAGGTGTGCGCCGGGATCTGGGGGGAGGCGGCGGAACGCAGCCCAGCGAACGCCGATCACACCGAGATGTACCGGCTGCTGCAACCCTGAGGCCGGCACCATCTGCGCGGCGTCGTCGCAGAATTGTCGCGAGACGGAGTCACCGCGCTGACCGTCGCTTCGCAAGTCCTTGTGCGCCCAGCCGGATTCGAACCGGCATGACCTGAGGTCGAGGGATTTTAAGTCCCTTGCGGCTACCAGTTTCGCCATGGGCGCCTGCTGCGATTGTCGCACGCCGTGCCACTCCCACGACGCTGGCATCCGTGGTGATGCCGGCGTCGGCCCGCTCAAGTCCCCTCGACCGAAACCGTTAACTCGGCCCATGGGAGGCATCCGCCTGCCCAGGCAACGCTCAACTGCGCCCGCGAGGGTGCCGAGACATGACGGTATTCGTTGGCTACATCGTGATTCTGGGGGCCGTGGTCGGCGGGTTCATCCTCGCCGGCGGCCACGTCGGCTCGCTGATCCAGCCCGTCGAACTGATCATGATCGGAGGCGCAGCCGTCGGCGCGTTCGTGGTCGGCAACACCGGCAAGGTCATCAAGAGCACGCTGCGCGCGCTTCCCACGGTGTTCCAGGGCTCGAGATTCAGCAAAGCCCTGTACCTCGAGCTGCTGTCGCTGCTCTACGACATTCTGGCCAAGGTCAGGAAGGAGGGCCTGATGTCGATCGAGTCCGACGTCGAGGCCCCCGACCAGAGCCCCATCTTCACCAAGTATCCCAAGATCCTGGCCGACCACCACGCCATCGAATTCATGACCGACTACCTGCGCATCATGGTCGGCGGCAACCTCAACGCCTTCGAGATCGAGAACCTCATGGACGTCGAGATCGAGACCCACCATCACGAGGGCGAGGTTCCGGCGCAGGCCATGGCGCGCCTCGGCGACGGTCTGCCGGCCTTCGGCATCGTGGCGGCGGTGATGGGCGTGGTGCACACCATGGAGTCGGTCGGACTGCCGCCGGCCGAACTGGGCAAGCTGATCGCGGCCGCGCTGGTCGGCACCTTCCTGGGCATCCTGCTCTCCTACGGCTTCGTCACGCCGCTTGCGACCTTGCTGGAGCACAAGCTGAACGAGTCGACCAAGATGTTCCAGTGCATCAAGGTCACCCTCCTGGCCAGCCTGAACGGCTATGCACCCCAGGTGGCGGTGGAATTCGGGCGCAAGGTCCTGTACTCGACGGAGCGGCCGACTTTCCGCGAACTCGAGGACGAGGTGAAGAGCCGCAAGGCCAAGTGAGCCGGTAGCCCGCGGCGGGCGTGTCATGAGCGACGATTCACAACAGCCAATCATCGTCAAACGCATCAAGAAGGGCGGCCATGGGCATCATGGCGGCGCCTGGAAGATCGCGTACGCCGATTTCGTGACCGCGATGATGGCGTTCTTCCTGCTGATGTGGCTGCTCGGCTCGACCACCCACGGCGACCTGCTCGGCATCGCGGACTATTTTCAGCAGCCCCTGAAGATCGCCATGCTCGGAGGCTCCGGGGCAGGGGAGGCCACCAGCGTCATCAAGGGCGGTGGTACCGACCTCACCCGCCAGACCGGTCAGGTCAACAACAAGATCTCGGGCCGGAAAAGAGGCTCGCCGATCGAGGCCGATGAAGCCGAGAAGGTGATTCTGGCACGCGATGCGCAAAAGCTGCGGGCGCTCAAGAAACAGATCGAACAGGCCATCGAGCTCAATCCTGCGCTGCTTGCCTTCCGCAACCAGTTGCTGATCGACATCACCACCGAAGGCCTGCGCATCCAGATCGTGGATGAGAAGAACCGCCCGATGTTCGGCATCGGCAGCAGCCAGATGCAGCCCTACACGGCCGAGATCCTGCGCGAGATCGGACGCCTGCTCAATGACGTGCCGAACCGCATCAGCCTGTCCGGACACACCGACGCCAGTCCGTATTCCGGCGGGGAGCGGGGCTACAGCAACTGGGAACTGTCTGCCGACCGCGCCAATGCCGCGCGGCGTGTGCTTCTATCGGGCGGCATGGAGGAGTTCCGTATCGTGCGGGTCATCGGGCTGAGTTCGGCAACGCTGCTGGACCCGGCTGATCCCTTCAATCCGATCAACCGCCGCGTCAGCATCATCGTGATGAACCGCAAGGCGGAACAGGCGGCGTTGACGGACGGTGGCACCATCGAAGCCGACGGGCTGGGCGCCGGAGCCAGATTGGGCGCAGGCTCCAGGGTGTCCGGAGATGAGGCCACGCCGGCATCGGGCAACCGGGATGCTGCGGGCCGCGGCGCTCGCTGAGGCGGCGCCGGAGCGCCGGCCCTCGGGCGGCGCTCCGGTATGGCGTGCCGCGACTGCGCAATTGCTGGCCATGCTCGTCGTCGCCATGGCCGCCCAAGGCCACCACGGCGTCTGGCCATCCCTGGCACAAGGGGCGGTCGCGGTAACGATCGGATGGTTGCTGCGCCTGCCGGCATGGTGGATGCCCATCAATCTGCTTTTCCCGGTTGCGGTTTCCGCCGGCGCAGCGCTGGCCTTGCCGTCATGGGTGTTCCTGGCCGCCTTCGTCGCACTCGCCGGAATCTACTGGACCAGCTTCCGCACCCAGATACCTCTGTTCCTCACCAGCAGTGGCACCATCGATGCGCTGGCCGGACTGCTGCCCACTGACCGCCACTTCCGCTTTCTCGACCTCGGCTGCGGCACGGGCACCGTGCTCACGCGCCTGTGTCACCGCTTTCCCATGGCGAGCTTCTCGGGTGTGGAGGTTGCGCCAGTGCCTTTCGCGATCGGCTGGCTGCGCGCCCTCATGAACCGCAGCCGCTACCGCATGTCCCGCCAGGACCTGTGGCAGTGCGACCTGGCTGCGCATGACATCGTCTATGCCTTCCTGTCGCCGGTGCCGATGGCTGCGCTGTGGCGCAAGGCGGTGGCGGAAATGCGACCAGGGACACTGTTCGTCAGCAACAGCTTCGCCGTGCCGGGTGTCGCCCCCGACGAGATTGTCGAAGGGGCAGGGGGGCGGCGCGCGCTCTACGTCTGGCGAATGCGGGGGGCCGGATGAAAGTCGATCCGGGCGTGCTGGTCGAGCGTCTGGCGCAGGCCGAGATCCCGGTGCTGCGCAGCACTGCCGCGGCGATGAATGCACTGGCGCTCGAGCCAGACCGCGTGACGGCACGGGACATCGCCAGGGTTGTTCTCCTGGATCCCCTCATGACGCTCAAGGTCCTGCGATTCGCAGAGACCCACCGCGGACCGCAGCAGGTCGCGGATATCACCACGGTCGAGCACGCCGTGATGATGCACGGCATAGGCGCCTTCCTCGCCCTGCATCGCGATGCGCCCACCATCGAGGCCATGCTGGCCGGCGACCCGATGGCACTGCGCGGCGCCCTGTCCACTGTGAGCCGGGCGCAGCACGCTGCCGTGTTTGCCCGCGCCATCGCCCAGCACCGGCATGACTCGGAAGCGGAGGAGGTGGTCGTGGCCGCCCTGCTGCACGAAATGGCCGAACTTCTGCTCTGGTGCCATCATCCGCGCGAGCAGGAGGAGATCCGGGACTTCCTCGAAGCGGCCCGGGGTGTGCGCAGCGCCGCAGCGCAACGCCTGGTGCGCGGCTTCGCGCACGGCGATCTGCAACTCGCACTTGCGCGTCGCTGGCGACTGCCCGAGCTCCTGCGCCGGTTGATGGACGATGACCACGCCCACCATCCGAGGGTGGTCAACGTCACCTGTGCGGCCGCGCTGGCAAGACATCTCGAGCACGGATGGAACGACCCGGCGGTTCCCACCGATCTCGACACCGTTCGCCGCCTGACCGGCCAGGACAGCCTTGCCGCGAGCCTGCTGGTGCGCAACGCCGCGCTGGCCGCCGCGCGCGCCTGGCGCAGCACCGGCATCACGCCCGTGGCCGCCTGGCTGCCGATCGAATCCCGCGATGCGCCCGCATCTGACGCGGGCCGGCCGCCTCACGACGGTCCAGATCGCACTGTCCTCGCACTGGGTCTGCAAAGACTGCGCGCCGCGCCCGCAGCCGTGGATGACGAGGCTCTGACGGCCTGGACGCTGTTCACGCTGCAGCACGGCCTCGGTCTGCGCCGCGTCCTCTACGCCATGCCAGCTTCGGACGACCGCAGGCGACTGGACGTGCGATTCCGCCTTGTCTCCGATCCGGCCGCTTCGGACTGGTGCTCATCGCTTCATATCCCTCTCGGCGGTACGGATCTGTTTTCCTACCTGTTTCACACGCCGAAAGGACTGCTCGCGGCTGGCGAAAACCGCGATCGCATTGCAGGCCTGCTGCTTCCGGATCAGCGGAACGCGGTGGGAGAGGGCGCTTTCATCATGATGTCCATCTTCGCCAACGCCGAGCCCCGCGGGATCGTGCTCGCCGCTCGCGGGGGACCTGAACATCCCATCCCCGAGAGCCTCTACGTTCCTGCCAAGGCCGTGTGCCAGGCCCTCGGAAAACGCCTCGCGAGCCGGGGCCTGCATTGAGCCGGATGGGACGTTCCGCCCGCGCTGGCAAGCCGCCCCGCACCGGCTATGCGCTCTACCTCCGTCAGGGTGAGCTTGCGAGTGGCCCGTATCCGCGCGGTCTGCTCGAGCGTTACGTGGAACTCGGACGGGTGCGCGCCGGCGACGAACTCAGCCGTGACGGCGTCCACTGGCAGCCGGTTGCCCGGATGCTGCCCGACGTCGCTGCGCTGGAGTCGCCCCCCGCCGACGGCGCCGCGCAATGGGAAGCGGAGCGCAGGCAGGCACGCCTGCGCTGGATCGAGGAGCGGGGTGGCGGCGACCGTCGGCAGCAGCAGGCCACCGACCCTGTCGAGACGCCGCCGCGATCGGGCAGTGACCGCCGGACCGCAGGCTCCGGCGCCACCCCGCCGCGGCCGCTGCAGCCGCCCGGCGACCAGCCGCACTGGCGACGCTGGAACTCCGCCTTCGTGGTCCTGGGCGTCGTGGCCGGTGTGGTGCTGGTCGCCCTGCTGCTGTCGTCGCTCGCACCCGGCTTCGTCATCACGATTCCGCGACCTGCCGGGTAACGGCCTGACCTTCCCTGGTGGCGCAACACCGGGGCCCGGGAAGGACGCAAGGCGTCTGCCACCACCTGTGGAGGCCGACACACCGATCCGCACCGACCGCCACTTCGCTCCGAACCCGATTGGCAGCGGCGCGCCCCTCACGGTGTGCCCAGACCCGGCGACACCGCGGGCTTGACCCCGCGCCGCACCCACTCGTAGAACAGCAGCGTCGCCGCCGCGGCGACATTCAACGACTCGACGCCGGCTGCCATCGGAATGCTGACCTTCGCCGCAGCCCGCGCGACGAGGGCAGGATCCACGCCACGGCCCTCTGCGCCGACCACGAATCCGCACCGCGCAGGCAGATCGACATCGAACAGCGACACGGCTCCACCGGCATCCGCCGCAATCACCGGCGCCCCCAGAGCGCTGCATTCCGCAACGAGATCGCATCCCTCCCGGACCGGCAACAGGAACTGTGCGCCCATTCCACCGCGAAGGCTGCGTGGCGACCACGGATCCGCGCAGTGGCGCGACAGCAGGGCGCCGACACCGCCGGCGGCGGCCGCAGACCGCAGAATGGCGCCCAGATTGCCCGGATCCTGCACGCCGTCCACCAGAACGAAGAATCCGCTCCGGGAGGGCGCCGGCCAGACCAGCTCCGGCCAGGGTACGACAGCCAGAACTCCCGTCGGGGTCTCGACCGGGGTGCACAGGGCGAACACAGGTCCCGGCAGCACCAGCGCCTCGACACCCGTGGAGACCTCCGCCCAGGCGCCGATCTCCGGCGTGCGCAGTGACTCGGCGCGAAACACCAGCTGGCCGCCATCGAGTCCGAAGGCATCGCGATACGCCTGGATCACATGCACACCGTCGAGCAGGAGCAGTCGCTCCATGCGGCGATGCCGGGCCGAGGTCGACAGACGCACCAGTCGCCGGACCGTCGGGTTGTCCCGAGAGGTGATCGACTTCAAGAACAGACCTCCAGCTCTGCGCACCAAGGGCCACCACGCGGCGGCGCCGGTTCGTCACCGGCGGGACGGGGATACGGCACCCTGGAAGCGCGGAAAACAGCGCGCATGGAATGATCACAGAAAATTAACATAATATGCATTATGCGATCGGCATCGCAAGGTGTTGGAAGGGCTGGACACATCGGTTCACGGGATGCACGCCGATCCGATGCCGGGCATGCGCGGCACCGCAGCCCGCCGCCTGTGCTTGGTGCGACCGGGCACCATCCTCACCGCCGCGGCTTCACGCCTGGGCGTGACGGAACAGTCGGAAGAAATTCTCGCGCGTGGCCTCGGCGATGCGCTCGACCGGCTCGCCGCGAACCTCGGCGACGCAGCGGGCAACATGCGGCACGAATGCAGGCTCGTTGGTCTTGCCCCGGTGCGGCACTGGTGCCAGGTACGGCGAATCGGTCTCGATCAGCAGACGGTCCAGCGGCACCCGGGCAGCGACCTCGCGCAGATCCTGGGCGCTCTTGAAGGTCACGATGCCGGAGAACGAGATGTGGAATCCAAGCTCCAGTGAGGCCCGCGCCACCTCCCAGGTCTCGGTGAAGCAGTGCATCACCCCTCCGGCCTCGTCCGCCCGGTGCGTACGCATCATGGCAATAGTGTCATCCGACGCCGACCGCGTGTGGATGATCAGGGGCTTGCCAGTCCGGCGCGCCGCCTCGATGTGCTGCGCGAAGCGGGACTTCTGCGCCTCGGCGCGCTCCGGGTGGCGGTAGAAGTCGAGCCCGGTCTCTCCGATGGCCACCACCCGCGGGTGATCGGCCAGCGTGACCAGCATGTCGACCTCCGGCTCCACCCCGTCATCGTGATCGGGGTGCACCCCGACCGAGGCATACACCGCGGGGAAGCGCTCCGCGAGCGCCAGCACCCTGGGGAAGTTCTCGATGTCGACGCTCACGCACAGGGCGTGGGTCACCCCCGCACCCTGCATCGCCGAGATCACCGCGTCGGTGCGCGCATGAAACTCGGGGAAGTCGATGTGGCAGTGCGAGTCGACGAATTGCATGCTGTTCAGAGCGTATGGGTGGGTTGCGTCGTCTTCGGGAATCCGGCGAGGAGCGTCTCGATCCGCGCCCGCGCGTGCCGACCGGTTTCGTCATCCTTGAACTGGACACCGATCCCGGGTGCCTTGTTCCCCTGGGCACCGGGTGGCGTGAGCCAGACCACATGCCCCGCCGCCGGCAGTCGCGTCTCCTCCCCCGGCAGCGAGATGAACATGAAGACCTCATCGCCGAGGCGGTAGGTCTTGTTGGTCGGTATGAACAGGCCACCACCGCGCAGAAACGGCATGTAGGCCGCATACAGCACGGCCAGTTCCTTGATGTTGAGGGACAGCGCGCTGGTGCGCACCGTCGCCTCCTTTGGTGCAGTGGTCCTGGACATGCTCACCCCCGATCGAACACGGACATGTAGGCCAGCAGGAGTTCCTCTGCGGCCAATCGGGGATTCAACGGGTGTTCCAGCAGTCTTCTTGAGTGTCCCAGCTGCCGCAGCAGCGCATTCAGGCCTTCCGGAGCCGCTTTCGCGGCGCAGCGCCGGATCTCCTCGGCCCGGTCCGGGTGGTACCGTGGGACGATCGCGTGACGTGCCGCCAGCAGGTCGAGGCACCAGGTCTGCAGCAGATGCACCAGGTGGGGCAGCTCGACTGCATCGGCGACGTCCAGCAATCGACCCTCGCGGCGCCCGCCAGCCGGTGCAGCCAATCCGGGAAGCAGGCGTTCCCGCGCCAACCAGTACGCCGGGGGCAGCTGAGCCGCGGCCAGCGGCGCCTGTCCGACCTGGGCCAGTGCGAGATCGGGCCGTTCCACCTGCTGCGCCTGCACCCATGCGCGCGCATCCTCCGCTGACGGGCGCAGCAGACGCAGCAGCCGGCACCGGCTGCGGATGGTGGCTGGCAGGCGCTCGAGCGATCGCGTCACCAGGACCAGATGGGTACGCGCCGGGGGCTCCTCCAGAATCTTGAGCAGGGCGTTGGCCGCTGCGAGGTTCATGCTTTCGGCGGGCCACAACAGCCCCACCCGGGCGTGGTCCCGCGACGGGGATTTCTGCAGGAACACCGTGAGGGCGCGGATGTCACCGACGGCGATGTGCGATCGGTCGCGTTTGCGTTCCTCCGCCGTCGATGCTCCCTCCTCTCCCGGCTCCTCGTGGTCAGGCGCGTCGGCACCGAGCACCAGCATGTCGGGATGCCTCCCCTGCCCCGCCCAGTCGCAGTCCAGACAGTGTCCGCAGGCCTGGCCGTCCGCGGAGGGGGTTGGACACAAGGCCTTGAGCAGGATGGCCCAGCCGAATTCGCGCAGACCAGCGCCAGCAGCCCCGTACACCAGCACCGACTGGGCAACCTCTGACGCAAGGCCGGCGCGCTTCCAGGTCGCACCGTGCCACGGCAGCAAGCAGGCGGGCCGCGCGTTCACGCCACCAGGCTCTCGACCACCGCCGAGAGCGCGTGCTCGACCTCCAGCCGGGACAGGGAGGCGTCCAGGCGAAAGATCCGCTGCGGCTCCCGCTGAGCGAGCGCCAGATAAGCCTGTCGCACCCGCTCGTGGAAATCATTCCGCTCGCGCTCGAAGCGGTCCACCTCCCCGCCCCTGCCCCGCAACCGCGCCTGCGCCACATCCACCGGCGCGTCGATCAGCACCGTCAGGTCCGGCGACAGGTCCTGCTGCACCCAGTCACGCAGCTGCTCGAGCCGCGCCAGCGGCAGGCCGCGTCCGCCGCCCTGGTAGGCGAAGGTGGCATCGGTGAAGCGATCACACAACACCCAGGCGCCACGCGCCAGGGCGGGACGGATCACCTGTTCCAGATGCTCGGCGCGGGCGGCGAACACCAGCAATGTCTCCGTGTCGGCGCTGGCGCGGGTGGCAGGGTCCAGCAGCAGCCCCCGGATCGCTTCGCCCACCGGCGTGCCCCCCGGCTCGCGGGTTGCGACCACCTCCAGATCACGCCCCTCGAGTAGCTGACGCACACAGGCCAGCGCAGTGCTCTTGCCAGCGCCATCGATCCCTTCGAAGGTGATGAAACGTCCCCTGTCCACGCCTCAGTGTCTCTGGTAGCGATTGACCGCCCGGTTGTGATCGTCCAGGTTATCCGAGAACTCCGACGTGCCGTCACCCTTTGCGACGAAATACAGGGCACGCGAGGCCGGCGGGTTGGTGGCGGCGAGCAGCGCGTCGACACCGGGTGCGGCGATCGGCGTCGGTGGCAGGCCCGCCCGCACGTAGGTGTTGTAGGGCGAGTCGCGCTCGAGGTCGGCGCGCCGCAGATTGCCGTCGAAGGCCTGGCCCATGCCGTAGATCACCGTCGGATCGCTCTGCAGGCGCATGCCGAGACGCAGCCGGTTGGCAAACACCGCCGCGATCCTGGGTCGGTCCTCGGCGCGTCCGGTCTCCTTCTCGACGATGGAGGCGAGGATCAGAGCTTCGTAGGGGGTGGTCACCGGTACATTGGTCGAACGGTCCCGCCAGGCGCGTTCGAGCATGTTCCGCATGTGGGCGTAGGCCTTGCGCCACACCACGAGATCGCTGGAGCCCGCGGTGAACTGATACGAGTCGGGGAAGAACAGCCCCTCGGGATGCTTCTCGATCGCTCCGATGCGTTCCAGCAGCGTGCCCACCGACCAGCCTGCGGTGTCGTGCCGGAGGCCGGGATGGGCATCCATGGCGGCACGCATCTGGGAGAAGGTCCAACCCTCGATGAAGCGGATGCGGTCGCGCACGGCATCACCCCGGATCATCGCCGCCAGCAGATCGTTCACGGACATCCCTGGGCGGATCTCGTAGACACCGGCCTGCAAACGTTCCGCGCCGCCATGCAGGCGCGCCTCGGCGATGAACACGAACGGATGGGGAACGAAACCCTTCGCGTGCATCTGGCGCGCCAGACTGCGCAGACCGGAGCCCGGTTCGAGGGCCACCCGAACAGGCGCCCCATCACGCATCAGCGCCGAGCCGGCATGATGACGAAGGCCAAGGAGGGCCGCCAGGCCGATGACTACAATGACGACGGCAACGAGGATTGGCTTGGGCAGACGCATCAAAGACCCCTGGAAGGCAGTCCCCCTCCCGGGCGTCGACGACGTCTCAGACGGCCCGGAATACCAACGAACCGTTGGTGCCGCCGAACCCGAAGGAATTCGACAGCGCCGCACGGATCTTCATGTTGCG
>Ga0169931_10005697_pt1 | contig 18930 bp, 17 predicted proteins | sample Kivu_15m_20L_FD_129675 | JGI IMG/M metagenome (GOLD analysis project Ga0169931, IMG submission 129675) | Freshwater microbial communities from Lake Kivu, Western Province, Rwanda to study Microbial Dark Matter (Phase II) - Kivu_15m_20L... | ecosystem: Environmental > Aquatic > Freshwater > Lake... | reverse complement strand
TTTCTATGACTTTTAATTATACATATATTAAAGAAACACACACACACACACACAGTAAGATATACGATTAAAAATAGTTGGTGGGGTTTCTATGACTTTTAATTATACATATATTAAAGAAACACACACACACACACACAGTAAGATATACGATTAAAAATAGTTGGTGGGGTTTCTATGACTTTTAATGTGTATCAGAAAAAAAAGGGGGTGAAAACTCAATCCCGCATATGGTGCGTGGATGTATCCGGTAGCAAATCCACTTCGGCTGCTGCACCACCACCACCATCATCACCATCATCATCACCCAGTACGCACAATTGCAAACCCTCTTCTTCCTTCATCACTTGTGCGGACTGTTCCAAAAGGTTCACTGCAGTATCTGGATTCCATATAAACAGATTGCCATTGCCTTCCAACACCTTAACTTCACCTGTTTCGGGGATATAGTCCATTCTTGCAACATGGTAAATACCAGCAATTTTGTCTCTCTTCCCGTCATAGGCATTACACTTTAGAATAAGTTTGTCTACTGCAAGGTCTATGACGGAGATGTTGGGGTCTTTAAGCTCACTCCCTCCTAAAACCGTTAGGTATTTGTCGTTTAGACTAAGACCTCTCACCATGTTGCCAAACCCATAGGTACGATACTGCACAAAGAGTTTACTTTCTTCGCAATACCTCCATACAATAATAGCATATGATGTTCTGTTGGTTGCCACAATAAACTTACTGTTGGCCATTACGCGCGGAATCGGGTTTAGTCGTAGTCTGAGTGTTTGTAGATACTCTAAACTCGTGCTTTTGTATATAATCAAATCAGTTGTTGTTTCGATAATAATATACTCGCTGTATTGTGAGAATACAACATTACAAACATTCTTAAGATGGAAGATATCCTCATTATAAATATCTACATTGTCTCGCGTGTTATAAATACGGTCTATCTTGTGGTCGTGCCAGTTATATACAACCACAACACTGGCATCCCTGTTAAAGATTATATTTGTGTTCTCTTTGACTTGAATAGCACAGTCCTGTTCAAAGCCACGCTCAATGTTGTAAATATGTAGCGTTCTCTGTTTAGTCCAGTTATGATAGAAAGTTGTTTCCTTCAATACGAGCATGCGTTTCCAGTCAGCGTCAAATCCAATAATCCGTGTATTTTTGCTGTATTCTCTGTTATCAATATCCTTGCCGTAAATGTCGGTCAGACAGACAACGTTGTCGTTCATGTGTAAGAAGCTCTTTTTGCTTTCACTATCATAAAAGACATGATGCTTAAAATGACAGTCGGTCATGTAAGCGCGACCAACAGTTACCGCGTCTCTAGAATCTCTAGCGTTGGAAATATCCAGGGTGATAACACCAAGCCATTTAATGATTGTGTGAAATACTATGAACATTCTTTCTCCTCTTTTTTTTTTTTGATATCTCTCTCTGTGTGTGTGTGTGTGTGTGTGTGTGAAAATGACCAGAAATTATTTTCCAAAAAGAAATATAATAATACGGTACAATTCTTTTTTTTTCTTGTACCGTGTGTTATAAAGTATAGATTGGGCCAATATTATTCCAGTGGCATAAACAGACTATAACACGATGGATAATGAAAGCATAGTAACGACACTTGCTGTTAGTCCTAACGGGAATTATGTGTTCTATGGGACAGAAGATGGTATATTCTGCCGATTCGATAATAGTTCGAACGATGTCATGGCGTATAATATGAAGAATGGTATTATATTTGTTAATGTTAGTATGGATAGCAGTGCTGTAGTATTCTGCAATTCGTATGCGGTGTATGTGTGCAGCGTTGACAATTTCGATGATGTAAGTACATTCCGAAAGCTGGACATTGGATGTGACATGGTGGTGTATGCGACATTCTCGTGTGACTGCCAATACATTATTGGTGTAACAAGCTTTGGTGATGTTAATCGATGGGATGCGACTACCGGATATTGTGAGAGGATGTTTAAAGTAGACAATGAATCATGCTTAGTTACGGCCGCTGTGTTGAGTAAAGATGAAAAGCTACTTGCGGTTACTACTCATGGGGGATATATACAAGTATACGATATGTTAACACATGTGATGAAATTCTCATCGGGCACTGGTATCTATATGAACGACGCTATTGCGTTTAGTGACTGTGGAAGGTATATTGCTGCTGCTGTTGTAACAGCCACCAACGACGACGATGATAATGTAACAAATGCTGTGACAGTATGGGACACGCGTAATATGTATAGCGAATATACATTGTTCTCGCCGATTGGCGATAATGACAATACTGTTACATGCATTACATTTACACCTGACTCGAAACATGTTATATGCAGTAACGACAATCACAGTATTGTCATAGCATCAATGGATAAAGGTGTAAACAAATATGGAAAGATAATATATAGCCATGCCGTCTATAATGTTGCGGTAGATCCGCTTGACGACACGCATATCTATGCAATGGGTTTACTTTCTACACTTGGATATGAAGACATATCCAAGCTATTATTTTAATGCATTAAAATAATAAAAAGTGTGTGGGTACTTAAATAGCAATTAGTCTAATGTGTATACGACGTGATTCTTTGTGTTTAAATCTGTCCCATGTATACTTTGCATTACTGCCACGCGGTGGGTATGTTTCACCCTTTGTATATGCAATCATATAGTCTGCTGTAGCAACCTTGTCGTTTCGCTGGTGAAAGCCATCCCATATATATACATTTACATTTTTGTGTTTCATTACCTCTCCAATCTCTGCGAGGGAATCTATGCCGCACGCTGCCGACATTATCTTGTGATGTATATTTACAGATACTCCTCTTCCTCCTCCTCCTCCATATTCCCTAAACTTACACAAATCGGTATCCCATTCACACGGGAGATGAAGTGTAAGACTAGCAACTTTCTTCTCGAGATATAGTCTCACCGCAACATGGTCTACCCATGCAGCACCTCCACTAACCAAATGGATATTGCCGTTCCGGCCGAGTTTTAGGCCAAAGCAATCTTCGATAAGATAAGTCGCGTTGGCCGTTATATCATCATACTGTGTTTTCGTTAATAGGGTGTCTCTACCAATAGTTCCTATTATAGCAACATTATGTATTGCCTTACTATAAGTATATGTGACTATAATTGGTTGTTTTTCTCTCTTTTTGTTGTTTTCCATGCTTACATGTTACTTTAATATTCTAAATGGTGTATGCATATTCTTTTCTGCAAAAAAAAAAAATAAAGAGGAGATACGGTATTGTATTATTGGTCTTAATATATCTTGCGCAAGAGACGGTGTAGTTCTGTAAGTTCTAAAAGAACACACTCCAACATGTAATCAACGTGAATCTCGTTTGGCTGTACATCTTCACAGACTACGTCAATTTCAATTCTACCATCCGTGTGGTGGTAGTCGACGGTTAGTTTGTATGGTGTCATTATAACAACATCATCCTCTTGGTCGACATGATGGTGTGTTCTATACTGATTTATTCCTGCTATCATCTGTCCTACTATATTGACGGATTGTTGGGTAAAGGGGAAACTCACGTCTTTGACATTGTCCTGTCCTGGTGCTGTCGTGCAACTAATGTGTGCATCCAAGTCCGCTACTTCTTGTTGTGGTACCTGTACACAAGGCGACATAGCAAATCCAATGCACTAGTTGGTGGTTAAATTTACAAATAGAGGGAGAATATGGATAAAATATCGACTTTCTCTTTTTTTATAGTATTTAATATACGGTACTGTCAACCCATAACCTGTGTATATTATCTATGGTAACAATGTATAAATAGACGAAAAAACAACAGTGTATATATTGGGTGTCTAGCTACATGGCATACCAGTTGTGTAGCAGGACATCCTTTTTTTATATTCTTTCTTTATTGGCATGTGGTAAAAGACAAATGGTAGCTCCAAACACTTTAATAAACGGTGTTCTGTATGGGTAGCATGGGGCTACTGCCTTAAACCTACACGGGAGAGTAGACGGGTTTCCATCGTACATGATTCTAAGCCGATGTCTAGATACAATGTCATGGTTGCCTTTCGTGTCCTTGGGATACATGACAAGTCCAGTAGAATAGTACATCGTCTCACCATTCTTCGCATACTTGTGTATCATACTGTGTGCATTAGGGATCTCTATAATAGGGCCAGACATCAAGTGAATCCTTATCACACCATTATCTGCCTCTAGAGTTAATTGTACTCTGCCGTGCATCTTTGGTAGATCTGTAGGGTGGCCATCCTTGTTTGCTCCGAAATATCCACAGCCACTAATCTTATCAAGGTAAAATGTACCTGGTTCCACCAACAAGTTTTTATTATTCTTTCTCAGCATTGCAAAATGGAAGATTTCAGAGAAGAAGAAGAAAAAAATCCACTTTTATTCTAAAATAATGTACCGTATAGTATACAATAAAAAGTTTGAGACCGTACTCTTTTTTCCAGGTATAAGAGAAAGAAGCAGAAACAGTTGTGCCATTTACACATTGTTATACTGGATATGTACACTATAGTATGGCTGGGGTACTCAAGTGGTGATACACTTACGATTGAATCTCTCCATGCACGAATGGAACAGATTGGCAATGTTGAAGAATATGTCTATGCGGTTAACCACTACGACATTCCTAATGACATGGAGGTTATTGCTGTGCAGGCGCATGTTGTGTTTAGTAGATTCCACTGTAACGCAGCCGATCTTGTCGAGAAAAGGCATCCGCTTAGTGGATGTACAATGGATGCATTTAAGGTGTATGACAATGGAGTCACGCATATACCAATCGTTGACATGAAGCGTAATGTACAGCTAGATCCACGGGTCATTAGAACGTGCTCAGCTTATTACAACTATTTGTCACGTGGCTTTATACTTAAGGAAACACCAATCCACCGAATAATGTACACATTAGGTCAACGTGACACATACGCGAGTAACATAAAGGATATTGATTCTGTGGTGGGCCTGGGGGGTACTATACTGCAATGGCTTGTTGCTGACAATATAGATAGACCCATAGCGAGGAGAAGCAAGTTGATGTCACACATGGTTACAGAATTGATTACATACTATACAACAATAATTGAAGACCTGTGTGCACGTCTAAGTATTGCACTGCGCCATAATGGAAATATATAACGTTTATTATACCTTTCTTTGTTCCGTTGTACCGTAATTAAATTATAAAAATAAAAAAAATATTTTTTTTTTCATTTGTGTATATTCAAAATCGTAAACAGAGTGTCATGGAGTCTAAGAAGCTGTTATATACTACAGATCCACCGTTTTGCCAGATGGATGCCTACTGTAGGCTATTTAGCAAAAAACAGGAATACACAGTTCACGACGAAACAGTTGTTATGGACGATATAACCGCAATAAGAAAAATCACCTCTACAAAAACAACAGAAGATGCGATTGAGATACTTGTTGGAAATCGTGTAAAGATAACCATACCAAACATTGTTACTAAATACGTGCCTGTTAATACGGAAAGTGCATCTTATATACACGGAAATGGAACTCTTGAATACTATAACACAGACACAGATGGACCGTTTCCTACCCATGTTAACTTTTATAGTGACCCGAGAGATTCACTATCGCCAGCAAGAGTGGTTATAACAATCATCGATGAGTATAATATACTGAATAAAAATACAAAACAATTCTGCTACAGTGCGAACCTGGCAAGAATCATAAACTAATAACTGATGCACGGTATCGATTGGAAAAAAAAAGATATATAAAGATATTAAAACTGTGTAATTAAATAGAAAATTCATTTCTTCTGTGTCTTGTTTGCTAAACATATTAAAAGAGTGTAAAGAGTATAAGGAATGATTGAGTGTGGTATATGCAATTTAAAGTTTAATGATATTAGAAAACACATCTCAGATGTACATGTGCTGACACACGAAGATGGTCAAGCATGTGGTTGGAAAGGGTGTAAGAATGGTGGGATTGGTGGTGGAGATGTATACACTGAACATATAGTGTCACACATCAGAAAAAGATACATAGAATGTACCAAGGTACTGCCGGATGGCTCAATATGTGGGAAATTCTATCAAAATAGGAATTCCTATAATGGGCATGTGTTGTTCTCACATTCCAACAAGGATGATAGATTAAAATGCATTACGTGCCATCGAGTATTCAGGTCAATAAAAGAGTCAACAGAACACGCCGAAATCCACATTAACAGAAAATTCATATGTGGTTTTATATTACCCGATGGTAAAAAGTGTGGTAGTAGGTTCTTTAACAGAAAGGCATGTGATAAACACATGTCATTACACAATGGCAGCTCAAAGGAGTATGTATGTGATTGTGTCTTGCCAGATGGCAGCATTTGCCAGCAGAAATTCAAGTATGGTGCATCGCTCGCATACCACAAGAAGAAACACCTTGATTTGTATCTAGTTTGTAACTTTATATTACCAGATGGAACAAAATGCAAATTCAAGAGTATTACAAAACAGAACATTGAATATCATAGAGAAACACACACAAAGGACAGACCATACAAATGCCACTTTAAAGATAAAGATGGTGTTAGATGTACAAAGACGTTTAGCTTAGAGATGTTGTACAATGATCACTATAACATGCACACTGGCAGAAAGCCATATAAATGCATCGAGGAAACGAATGATGGTAACAAGTGTGACATGTCATTCCATAGCAAAAACTGTCTTAGTTCACATATACGAAAACTACATCGTAATAATTAAGTATTGTTATTTCTTTATGTTTGGTCTATAATTTAATTAAAGATTCTAAAAATAAAACAGAAATAAGAGAAAAATTACATGATACCAAGGCTTAATAGCTCATCGAATAAACGGATAAAATATCCATTATCAGGGTACCCATATGGGCTACCTGGTTCCATTGATGTTTTGTGGTGAATGCCATTCCATGTTATACGCACACCACCCTCTATTCCATGAGTAAGTGAATAGTCGACAGTAAATATTAAACGTCGTTCCCATGCTATCTTTAACAACCTTAGCGCTTTCTCACCATCAGTGTTTACTGGCAAAAAAGCTTGCCGTTGTGTACCCTGATATGTGTGACCTGGGAACGGATCATGCTCTCTCTGTACGCCATCCGGTACAGTATATGTTATAATACATGTTTTACACGTATAACCAGGAAGTGGGTCGTCAATTATTGTAGTATGCATACTTCCGTTATCCGGTTGATTTCCAGTATATGGTGCGCCGTACAAGGTTGCACAAATTGGACATTTGATTGAGGATCCAATTCTTGTTTTGACAATACACATTCCGTGGTACATATGAGTACAAACAAGTTTTACCGGAGTCATGTTCTTATCTGTACTGTCCAATGTCATTGCTTCAAGACATATAGGGCATTTATCGCTAGTCGATTCTTCTACAACAGAATATGGTATACTCATCTTGTTGAGTAAATCAAGTGCGTTGTCTGTATCACTGACCTGCATCTTAACCACAGTTGGTTCTTCGTTCTTCTCTATTTTGGGTGGTGTATAAATCGGTGTCTGTACGAATATACCACTAATATCCGGATAAACGCCATCGGTACATTCGACTGCCATTATTGGATGCACAACGTTTGTACCCAAGTTAACTTGGTAACCACTTTTCATTGACGGTTGTAGAAAGATACGGATATTGCGACTATAGTTATATGATCCACAGGGAACAATATTATCCAGCCCACGACACCGAGGCCAAATATTCAATAGTGTTGTTGTATGTTCGTCCATTTCACGCCATATACCGCTAAAGTAAAACCATTTAACGTGAAGATCGTGTGTTGAGATCGGAACTATGCCGTTTCTATGTGTTGTAGCACAATCCTGTTGCCACATCATGTCTATTGACACACTGTAGCTCTTACAAACTTTATCACCACCTACTGATTTTGAAGTAGTCTTGAGTTTGATAAAATTGAGTCCACCGTGAAATGCATTGTTGATCAACTTATTATTCTTAGGTGAGTACTTTTTAAACGCACCATTATCCAACACACACCATTCAACAGAATTTCCCTCGCACATCTTTACCTTCTTTCTTTACAGAAAAAAGAAAGACGCTGAATGTGATCGGGTTTTATTAAATTTTTTATAAATATTATATCTAAAATACGGTACTGTATATGTAACAGGTGAATCAAATCAATTCACCACAATATGTCCAGTTTTTCACAAGAGTCCTCCTTCTGTTTCAGTTGTGTCCAGGTTCGTCCGCTTTTGTCCGGTTTTTCCGTCTGGGTTTGTCCGTCTGGGTTTGTCCGAATAACAGCAAATTGTCCGGTTTTTCCGCCCAATTTTGTCCGGTTTTTCCGTTTTATGTTTCAGGCTATTAGTTTGCTTGTTACATTCCTAACCGTCAGCAAGAGAAAAAAAAATATATATATACAACAGACAAATCAACAACAGAAATCTTGTAACACTTGTAATACCGTAAAAATTAAATATATTTGTACAAACCTATACAACAAGATACACAATAACTGAACAGCGTCATGGAGTATGACATTGACAAAGAAGAGAAGGGTGTAATCGCACACGTTCCCATTAAATACGGTGAAGAAGGATCATGTGGATTTTTAACCATAATGGTGAACATAAATGTTCTGCGGATTCTTATAGACTCACAGGATAATAATATTCCGTGCATACCTGCTGTGTCGTCGATACTATGCTACCATGCAGCATTTAGTGGTGAACAGGTGCCATCGCTATCAACTACATTGATTGCAGAAGACGACATACCAGTCCAGGATTATGTTCCACTCTGTGATTTTGAAACTGTATGTATGACACACGTGACATATGAAGTGTGTGATGTATGTAGAATTATCAGAAATGGAAAGACCCTTTGCTTAATACCCTTTCATGTGTACATTACGGTTATAAACAAAGGAGCCAAGTCACATATTCTTGTTAATACTAATATCACATCTGCGGCTATTCTGTTTAATGATTTGTGTGTATTCTAATTGTAATACCGTATATACTGTTATTATCTATAAAGTCTTGTTTTAAATATTAAATGTCAAAAACCATACACACACTATGGAGAGAGACTTTAGATACATGATAATAGAAAGGTCACGCATGGTAGATTTTAAGGAGTCTACACATGAATATACAAAAGGAACAGAGACGGCAACAATGTCTGTTACAGGTTTTGTGTCGAGTGTATTTCCAGTGTTTGATGCCAAAAAGATGTCACAGCAGTGTACCAAGAGTCGAAAGTACGCTGGTAAGAGTGCAGAGGATATTGAACTCGAGTGGGAAACCAATGGAAAGGAGGCTGCGAGACTGGGTACGATGATGCACCAAGCTATTGAGATTGGGATAAATACTGGATACTGGGATGAGGAATTTCCAGAGATGGAAGCAGCAAAGACTGTATATGGATCTATAATAGTAGAAAAAAACGTAACACAGTACTTTTGTGAAGCAATGATATACAACAATAGTCCGTTTCTTCCAGGTACTGTTGACATCTTATACAAACATCCAACCCGCGATGAGTTTTATATAGGAGACTGGAAACGAACGGATAAAGTTGAGAAACGTGGGTACGGAAAAGGCTGTATAGGCCCATTTGTCGATATCGAAGACAACTCGTTGAATAGATACTCTTTGCAGCTGCATATATATAGATACATACTGATTAAGTGTTATGGCTTTAATGTACCTTCTAGTAATCTCTTTATCGTTGCTTTTAGTCCTGGGACTTGTGCATATAAAATTATTAATGCTGTTGATATGTATGACAATGTTGTTTGGATGTTTGATAATTTTAATGTTTGTTTGGAAAACTTTAAGAAGAATAAGAATATAAATTAAATAATAAAGACTGATTTGATATTAACCACCTAAGTTACCGTTAAACCATCAAATGGACTAAATGCATCAATCACTAAACGTGCTTTTTTATACCTTTTGACGGATTTTGTCATTTCGGCTACGTAATTTTTATCAGTTTCTGATTTCGGTTGTTGTTGCATGGGTGTTACAGGCACTCCATTATTCACTTCACCATCCACTTCACCATTCACTTCACCATTCACTTCACCATCCACTTCACCATTCACTTCACCATCCACTTCACCATTCACTTGGTTGTTTTGTATCCGAATAGTTTTAATCTCCCATTCTGTCACACCTCTACACTTGTATAATCTTGTAATAGAATCCCACACTTTACCGATACTTTTTGCATTTGCTAAATCTAGCTGTCGCGTATTATCCCCAGTTGATTTATGTTCTCGGTTCATATTTATCAATTCCAGGTAATTCCGAATAACTTCAAAATAATAATAGTATTCATTAAGACTAGTATAGGTGTATCTTAGATTTGCACATGTTTTACTAAGATCATGGTACATGCCATTTACATCTTTGTCTTCTATGTTTATTAGTTCCACACCAGTTAATAACCCGAATAAAAGATACAACGACCTTTTTGTCCTATTTTTACCGGTGTTATCCTTGGTATTAACCACATTTTCAGTAATAATCTCATTATAGTCTGTTTTGTTAAATTTATCAGCATCACTTTTTAGTTTTGCTATAAATGTATTCCATGTATTCGTGTGATCACTTAACAGATAGATAATAGTATCATTAAATCCGTTAGCTACATTAAGTAACATGTTATTCACTTCAGTTACAGTTTTTGTTTTTTCTATGAGCTGTGGCTTGTATTTTAACGTTTTGGTTGCAGGGTTTTCTGCCCCATTTATGTCATACCTCTGGATTTCTCTGGCTTTTTTATTGCATACAGCATCGATACACTCTAATAAATTACGTATCAGGATTAAAATATTAGCTACATTAACATTGTTGTCTATAGATCCTCTAATAGTGTTAGTAACACTATCGATATAAGTAAAGGCGTCCATGTTTTTTTCTTTCATAATAACATTATAATAATCTTTTATATTAATTGAAATCTGACAAAGGTATTGAAGATCATTATAACTTAGATTCCCTGATTTTATATTTTTTCCAATCTCTTCTGTTACATTTTTATAATCGTAATCTGTTTCGTGTAATTCTGACACTGCACCTATTATAGTTATGATGCGTTTCGTATCTCGATATGTGTCATTATCTAACTTTATACTAGGTCGAGCATCAGTAGCTTTATTGTTGTATACGTATTCGATTCTATGTACCGGTGGATAAGAAGGGAGTGAATCAAAAATACTATTATCATTAGTATCACCACCATCGCTATCGTCATATATCCACAAACTAGGATCTTCCCCATCGTCGTCACCATCACCAACCGGAGGAATATCAGTATCGACAAAAAAGTCGGGATGAGGAAAATCAGTATCAGAATCAGAATCGTTAGAAAAGGTGGGAGGAGGAACATTAGAACCAGCACGGTCACGCAATACATCCGAAAAATCAAACATCCTTACTAAATTACCGACACTATCTATTTTATTACCGTATCCATCCTTGTATACAATGTTTCTAGTGTTGTTGGCCATTGTGTATTTCTGATACCTTGTGTTATATTAAAATACAAGGTGTATGTATATTTTTATAACTGTATTTTCTGTTGGTTTACTCCTGACACGTCTGAATAGGTTCGTACCGTTCATTTTCCTGCTATAGTTGCTGCATACAGTCTTTTCGTTGTGTTATATTGCTGACTCGGTCTAGGCACGTTATGGACTTTAAAGTGTGTGTTATATATATAGAGGATAACGACCGCAAAGTTGATATACGCGATGCCACTGCACATTACTCGAAGAAGTCACGACATGTTAGAATTGAGTACGAAGGAACCACGATTGACATATATCTGTCAAAATCTGAACGTATAAACGGTATATATTTTTCCGAGGGCTTGTGCACAATTCCGGGTACAAAGGAACCTATTCAGATGCATGCGTACGAAAACAACTATAGTGGCTCATATGTTGCAGAATCATTCAACTCCTCTAAACATCCAATTTTTGTTACATTTAATCTTACAACCAATTAAACTATCAAAAAAAATACAATGTTCCTAAATGTAAACGTGATATAAAATATTTAAAATTGTTTCAAATGTCAGGTATATTTCGTTGACACCCTTTCGTGGAACTGGTTTATCGCACCAACCAACTAAAGGGTCATACCCAAAACCGCTATGCGATTGGCTGTAGAACAATGTTTTTACATCAATGTTCACACTCTCTGCCCATTGTACTAGCAGACTAGTATCTACAATGCGTTCAACATCTTCTCCGTGTGGCCTATTGGTATCTGTCGATATATCCTCTATTAGTTCTATCACGCTAAATTTCTCTCTGTATGCACGTTCGACATCTGTAGTTCTGCTATCTGGCAGTACACACTTTCTCTTTTTAAAATCTAAATATTTATCCATGTCATAGTAATTCATATTACACATTGAAACTAACAATCCTCCTGTAAGACTTATACGTGACCACAACGACATCCTGATTTTATCCTGGAATTCCATCAGATCTTCGGCATTGCGCTTCTGTGCATGAGCACCAATAGGGTTGGAATATATGTGTGTTATCATTGCCAACACCCTGTCCTTCAGTCTATCTGCTATAACACGAATCTGACCAGATAAACCCTTTCTCCGTAACACAATCTCTGTGTATATAGAGTCTATTTCGTGCATCTGTGTAACGTAAAAGTGTCTACATGCATCGACAAGCCGTTTAGTATAGTAACACGCGTCTAAATCATATAGTTCTGATCTTTCCAGTGTATTTACTATGAATCTAAATGCGTCTTTGATATATCTATTGACATCTACACATTGTGCCAGTTGTTTAATCCCACTTTCGTATATTGACAGAATGATATCTGTAATACTACATGTTTCTGTCCTGTGTGCATATGTCTCTACTTTATTTACACTTTCTATAGTAGGGTAGTATCGCGCAAAAACGGCTATTACATCATGTGTTTCATGTGACTTTATACGTGGTAGTTCATACTCTGTGTCTTTTGGAGAGAGTATCGCAAGTGATAGACTGTTCAGGATCCCACTGTACATACTTTCCTTGTGTGGCGACTTATATGCACAGCGTGGCACGCTGTTAAATTCACATGTTTCAGATACATTTACGTGCTTACCATTCCTGAACAACTGAAATTCCTCTCCTGTCGTTTCATCCTCTATGCGTGACACAACCAAGTCAACATTGAATCTAACACCCCTGACACTATCTGTCAGTTTAAACTGTGTTGTACATTTTCTATATTCATTTTCTAGTATAGTATTTAGTGGTGTAGGAAACCCGTATATCTGGTCTGCATCTTCTGTGCATCTCATCCAAACAGGATAATAGTTTTTGTCTTTGTTCAACTCTCTTAGTGTTGTGTACATTTTGCGTAGGATAATATGGACCTGATCGCCTTTCATTCCTTCCGTTTATAATTATACCGTATAACATATACGGTACAATTTGTAAAAATTTCGGTTGTTTTTTTTTCTTTTCAAAAAATCTGTTCATTTTCTTAGAAAATATTTTTAACGATACATCTAGGGTAACGGGAAATGGATAAGTTTCTTAGTGAATCTAGTGAAAGGATGTTAACAAAATATACTAGAAGATACATTACACCCAACCAACGGATACAACACAATAAGAACACAACACGTTCAGATAGTGATATTACACGGATTCGATTTAATTTTAGGTGTACACTATCGTCTAAATACACAGTGCTGTATAATAACTACGTAGATTATAATGATTCGGTGGATAGGTGGGCATACTATGTGTTGAATGCAGCTAAAATGGTTGCCAGCGATATAGGGGATGTATATGGCTGTAACGTGTGTACAGATGTTGATAAAGGGTGCTGTGACGTAACTGTTGTTGATGTTAGGTGTGCATTATGTGTTGTTTTGCTAGAGGTTGGTAGGTGTAGTTATCCTCTAACAGTATATACTATTGATGCTGTAAATAGAATGTTACAACATGAGGCGACATACAGAGGGGATGTTTTACCAACTAATCTAGTACCACTGGATGCGTCTGATGGGAGTGTTGCAAACCAGATTATATTGTGGTATGGTGACATAACTACGTTGTTGGCTGATGTGCTCGTAAATCCATTGTGTAACAATGGTTGTGTGACACCGTTTTGTTGTGACTGTATAAATAGTAGAGTACGCTCATGTATAGGACCGTTCTGTGACATAGAATATAATAACAATAATAGTAAATCGCAGACGTGTTTCGTGTTTACACGTGGCTATTTCGTTAGTGCGAGTAATATACTACATGCTAAAACACCAGGTATATTTTCGGATAGTGCTCTCCGGATGACATATTATATGAATTTGATCCTAATGGCGGTGCATAATAATATGCATACAATTGCGATACCTATTGTGATAAGGGGGTTTGAAGATAGACACGAGACGATTAGAATGATTCTGTATACTGTGTCAAGGGTGCTACTACTATATAGACGGCTTTGTTCTAGATGTAAGGTTATTTTTGTGTTTAATAATATTGACGATGCGAGGATATGTTGTTCCTATGCTTCTCGTGTTGTTCTGGGGCAGTGTATAACAAACGTAAAAGTGTTAAGACAGATGGGTTTATTTAATGGTGAAGGGCATGAGCTAAGCAGACCTGATTTAATGTGTAGTTATATAACAACAGACTTTTATAAACTGCAAATGAAACACATTGCATGCTCTTTGCTAAATGGTGGAGCTAATGTGTTATTTATGTTGGGTGATGAGTTTAATAGTATGTGTGGATTGGAAACGTTAGACGGTATTACAATGTCAAAATTTTTATTGGACGGCAATATTAATACACATGCTATGTCATTGCTTTATATAAGAAATGTGTACACACTTGCGTCATTGCTTCCTGTGCCGGAGCCATTGGTGTGTTTTAGCCGTATGCTCAAGTACACATCAAACTATTTTATTTATATGGATAGTGTGGATACGATGCTACTCCGTTCGAAAATTGATATCAATAAAACATATACCACTATTGACGGGTACTATTATTATGTCTGTTGTAAAACCGATTGCTGTTATGCATTTATGTGTACCGAATCGAGTATAAGTAATGTTGTATGTAGGAGGTGTGGTAATAATAACGTAACAAGGGATATACGACTACATGCATACAATAAGTGGTTAAAGTACGACACACGTATGCACAGCCTTGACATGTTTAATAGTCGTATAGGTAGTAATGATTGTGTTACTATTGTTTCTGTTGGTTCCATGCGTGAGAATAGACAATGTGAGTTTATACGAAATGAGTGCGGTAATGCTCTGTTTTATACAATACATGAGAATCATAGTAGCCCTGTTACTACCATTATCGACGATAAGCATGTTGACATACGGTGCGACATTTGGAAATTCTTTATTGATTTGTACCGTGACTGCCGTACTTTGTTGATACCGTATACGAAATTGCCTATTTCTGCGATTTAGACACAGTCAGAATCCATCATCAGACGAGATGGGCACACGAGACTTTAATAGAATACAGGAGTATACATGCAGAAGTTATGAAATAGAAGAATATCTAAATACACGATCTAGTGATACTGAATTACGTACTTATAATGTTGTAAAATATATTGTACTGCATAGATACATATATCCAGTGGATGTGTGGACCTGTTTGGAGCGAGTCTCTTTTGATGTAATGGATCGTCTACTTCAAATTCTACAACTTATTGTAAGCATGAATAAAGACATGTTTAATACTGTCGACTATGATACTTCATCGCGGGTAATTTATTACTCTACTATATATTGGCTTACCAGTAGGTGTGACATAGACGTGACGGACTACATTCGTGTTGTATCGATGCTTGCATTTGTAATGGGATATAGCATGGAATCGCATCTAGATAGTATTGAGCGTGGAATCAGACTTGCTAATAGTTATAATGGTAGTTATGGTAGTTGGTGGGTCTTTAGAGATTGTAAATCAAGTTTAAAATAAACTAGTGTTGTGATATTAGATACTGTTGTATTTTTCTATTTCTAATGATGTATAGATGTTGTGTAATATTCGACAGGTTGTACTTTAATTGTATATTAAAGTAAATTGAAACAAAAAGTATAAAGAGAGAGCGTATAGAGAGAGAGAATGTATATTATTTTATTTTGCTAATGTCTAGCTTAGGTGATATATGGACATCTAATCATGCGCCGTAGTCTGATTTGCATTTTACCTTTTCCTCTTTGGCTTTTTTCTTATCTTCCTACAATATTCATATTTTCGCTATTATCCGTCTTTTCCTTCTTTGTGGGATGATGAAAACCATGTAGTGATAACATAATCACTTTATAATGTCTTGTATCCTATATCAGTATGGGATACAAGATACAATGGTAAACTGACCACGTTACATTATTCTATATGCGATTATTATGATTACATATAGGATAAGCAGTAATAGTAGACATAAAATAACAGTCTTTGTAAACGTATCTGAATTTCCTCTTTGTCTTATAACCCTGCTGTTGCTGCTGCTGCTGATGCAGTAGTCATTTTCGGTATCTTTTGATATATTATCGTCCATCAAGGAGAGTTTTTTTTTCTGTAAAAGAAAGCGCGTACCGTTTCAATTATATTATATGTGTTAGATTCTATAAATTTATTTTATTACTTCAATCCCGTTAGTATAGGCAGAATGTATCCATTGCACTGGTCACCCCCGTTTGACACCGGTGAACCAGGTATATGCAGTGAGGGTGTGCAGTTTTACGATAGGTTGGGTGTACCTACGACAGCTCTAGTTGAGCTTGATAGGAAGTCAAACGAGTATGAACATGTAATAAGGGGCATAAAGTGTGTGTGTGACATCTATGTACACCGGATAGAGCGAATACAGGATTACAGGCAGTTGAAGCGATATGTTGCTTACCGGTGTGCTGTATGCCGTGACTTTGGAATTACCACTCCGTGTGAGATCGATGTTTACATGCCGTTTATAAAAATCTTTTCGCGTTATGAGGCTGAACATGGTATGATGGTTTTTGACAAAACTGAGGGTGAGATGTGTGAGGTAATGACAGATGGTATGCATATTAATAATACACCTACTATAGTTCATGAAGGTGGTATACGGGGATACAGGTCTATTTCTGATGCCATCTCCAGATACAAGGAACTTCCGTCGTATAGTGAATATGGCCGTAACTATTTGCTAAAGGGTAAAATGTTCATCGGTAACTGCTATAATACACCTGCTGACAAGAATATAGTACATATGCGGCCAAAGTATCAGAGCTCGTATAAAAATGGGATGTATGTGGCATACAGAGATGAAATGTTCTATCCAGAGTATTTGATCTGCTATTCTGAAATACATGGATATGCCGCTGGTGATTGTAATGATGCGTCTCCTGTCAACTGTGGCGGGCCTATACTCCCATTTGGTAAAGCTATACCAGTATTTGATGTTCGGGAAGAGTGCATTAAAAAGTTTATGTGTGAACCCGATACAACGTTCCACAGAGAGAACGAGATACTCGATAAGAGTAGAGCTGGTCTTACCCATAGACCAGAAATCATGCGACAGATATGGGGGTGATACAGATGTGTAGCAAAATGTGTATTTTTGATTTGTATATAATATATCTATATCTGTATAATTACAATTCTCCTTTTTCCTTGTCTCTAAAAATGCAAGTTAGAAGTGATGTTGTAATGGTGACGTTAATCTTTATTGTGTCTGTAATAGCATACACTGAATATATGGAAAAAACTAAGGAAGAAATATTAAATGGTGGGTATAATATTTACACCCAATACAATACATCTATAATTACAAACAAAAGTGTGACACTTATGAACGATAATGCGTGTTTTTTGTCTATAGTTTATAGCAGCTATGCAGGTTTTGTGCAACCACCACCATCCGGGTGCAATCCATTGTATGTTGATATTATTAATAGACGATGCATTCCTGCAAATGTCTGTGCGAACTATGGGACCTTAAATCCACTAGGTGTCTATTACAATATTACACCATCATGCACAAACGTAGCCTTGAATAAATATGTTGGTACGTGTGTTAACAGTCTTGGTAGTATGGCTGATGTGTGTGTGTCATGGGATAATGTAAAACTCAACATGTTAGATTGTAAGGGTGATAATACAACATTAGTCCTGTCAGACATTTCAAATGCAGAATCAGTTGTAGAGCACATATCAGCTGAATATGTGATTACTACATTTCTATTAAACACACCGTTTAATGCAACGGATAATGATATGACACTTGTGATCACATATCCATACGATGGAAATATAACAGCCGATACAGCATATGCGCGAATATATGAAATAAATGGTTACCCTGTATCAAATAGTTACTACTTTGATGCAAAGGGCTCTGTGAGTGACATTATGACAGTAACGATACCATTTAGTGTATTTAATGCGAATAATACACCTATTGTTAATATTACATCTGTTGCTATAAAATATACAATGTCCGGTAGTTATCTGTACGGCAACATACTCGAAGCCAATGTGATGCTAACCGATACGCTTTGCCAACCTCCGGATATATTGTATATTCATATACCACCAACCCCGCCCACCACGACTACCACTACTACCACTACCACGACTACCACTACTACCACAACCACTACTACCACGACTACTACTACCACGACTACTACTACTACTACTACCACTACTACAACTGCACCATTTGTGATACCATCGATAAAATCGTTGTATGATTCACCGAAATCTATTCTGTGGACTATGACACTTAATACACAGGGATTTGACGATACTCTCCCTACCATGACATATTGTAACAACGAACTACGTTATGTAAGATACATGTCCATAATAACAAACTGCTCTAACCCAATGGCTGTGTCACAGGTGGGTACAAGTGT